>Ga0325411_1000398_pt1 | contig 45277 bp, 31 predicted proteins | sample PopdelMetagenome_13_FD_206181 | JGI IMG/M metagenome (GOLD analysis project Ga0325411, IMG submission 206181) | Populus deltoides microbial communities from Bellville, Georgia, United States - Xylem-PdIQD-R4 | ecosystem: Host-associated > Plants > Phyllosphere > Stem > Wood/Secondary xylem...
CACTCTAAGCATCAAAAAGTATTTTTTTCAAGCTTCTCATGTTTTTTCTTACAACTAGCCACTTCTCGTTTGGACTCTACAAGGACAACATGAAGAGATGTGAGCTTTGTCTGGAAAGTATCTCTTTTTGTATGTAAGGAGCGATAGGTAGACTACAGTTCACAAAGACTCTTCTCTGTATGAGCTTGTTTCTTCTTACAGGTTATGATTTTTTGATGAGTTAGCATCGATGATTTGTTATGTGCTCTTGTTCTCCTTCCCGTCTTCTAAGAGTTAATACATGTATTTGAAAATTCTAAAAAAAACCTCATATTAGTAATGGTAAATAATAATAATAATAATAATAATAATAATAATAAGATCAAGAGCTTCATACTCACATGAAAAGTTACTAACATATTGGTCAACCAATGAGACAAACTACCTCCTCTTTATTATTATGTATCCAGTGAAAATTGAGACATTATGTCAAAAATATCTATATTTTAGCCATAATTGTCTATAGATGAAGGATTATATCTAAATATAAAAGTCATAAATTCTCTCTCTCTGTCTCTCTATTAGTATAAATGACCTTTATAAGAGGTCGAAATCCCACCAAAAAAAGGTTTCTCGGGCTGGGCATCATAATCACTAGAAGTCATTAGCTTACGAAAGTTGAGGTTGATGAGAAGTGAAACCAAAGAGAATAAGAAGAAGAAACATTAAAAACAATGCTACCATTTAAATTTACATCATCAAGAATGTTAATAGAACTTGTTGTAGCATGCACAGGACTTGGTATAGTAAGACTTAGGGTAACAACATGTGCAGGGCTTTCTATAAGACTTAGAATGGGTTTCATCTTCATAGGATAACTAGGAATGACAAGCTATGAACTATATCTCTTCTTACTCCTCTAGCTTAAAGCATATCTACTCCTAATATTTATCATGCCAATATTGGTCTCTATCTCACCACTTTGCTGAGATTCTTCTATTACCTATACTTCATGATCATTTGCTTAAGTCTCTTTCTCCTTTTATATATTTTCTTATTCTACTGACGATGATGATGATGAGGAATTTAGTTTTCTTTTTTAATAGTCTCAGAGTGGGAGCCACATGTAAACAATATAAATAAATATTAATATAATGGTTATAATGCCAAAAAGCAAGGAAAATAGTAAATATATCTCATACCATAAACATTATCGTCTAGGGAATACCTTTTGGCCAACTAAAAAAGGTAGTATTAACTGTTATCAACAAGTTTTTTTAATACACTCTTTTCATTTAGGCTTAAAAAAGGAGTAACATTATTTTTAGTAGAGGTTATTAAACCACTATAACCTATTATTAACTAATCATTTCTCTAATTTTTTACTGACAATGATTTACCTTAAAAAATATCATTAAAGAGATTTCATATCTTTCTTTTAGAAAAAGTGTAAAACCATGTCATCATTTTTTTAACCTCATGAAACTTGACAAATTATAACAATACTTAAACAAATCAACAGTTAGGACTTGAACTTTAAGACTCAAATACTTATCCAAAGTCATCAGAGTCATCCACCTTTGGGATGCAATTGGCTCACACACGAGTTTTAGTTATACATCTCTAATTAAATTAGACAAGGGTAAGAAATATCCAAACTTAAACATACATATAGAGGTTGTGATCTCGAAATCTATAGTTGTTGTCTTAGGTGTCCTACTTATTCTTTCATGGGAAATTAAAATCCTAGGCTTATATATTACTTTAATGTTTATGGTTAGTTGAGTAATAACACCAATAGTTTTAGTGCTTCTATATGGGTTTTAAGGTTGAGGTTGGCTACTTTGGTGTTTATATGACATATGCCCTCCATTACCTCGATGAGAAGATCTAGCTCCTCTACTCCCACCAGTGAGCTTAGAAGGTTTAACTCCGCCACTTTCACTAGCAAAAGTATCAACTCTAGAATCTTCTTTACCAATTTTTTTTAAATCTAGCCAGACATTTAAAACCAAGTAAAAAAGAAGAGTAAAGTTCCTTACCTGTCTTTGCATACTAAAAGTTCACCCATAGACAATTTAAAAAGAAAGATGTGATGTTGAAAAAAAAAAGAATCACTAGCTATTTATAGTAGTGATCATGCTGATAACCATTATCATAGTGAAATGATTCTAGCACAACCATGTGGAATAGTGCAATGGTAGACTAAGATTCCTAACACAATTGTTATTATCGTAGTGAACGAAGATTCTCTAGAACAACCAAGTACACAACCATGTAAAAGGGTATGCTAAGATTCTTCATATAGCCACAGGCTTTTCCTTTTATAATTGTTAGGTCTCAATTCTATGATATCAATCTTGACTGGTACTATACATGTCACCAACAACATCAACATTCACATGCTAACAGTAAGTTCACAGTTCTCAAACTAGATTGCATGGATATATTTAAATATGTCATGCATTGTTTACTATTCTTCATTTCTGTATTTGAATTTTTGATAAAATAATTTCTTAACAATGGTGTTGTTAAAAATTTATTTGGGGGCAAACGATAATATATTAAAAAAAAACGGTTTTGGCTTAATTGGGCAGAAGCTTAACTGAGCCTCCTCAAGTTTGGTTGGGCCGAACTAAGACATTCAAGGCTGCCTCACAAGGCTCGGTCCACGGGCTAGTTTTCCTAGCCTATAACAACGAGCTTACCATGTTTTCTCTCTCCTCTCTTTTCTTTAGTTTTTTTGTTATCACTCGTGTCGGCTCTTCTATTTAATCTAAGATACCATGTCGAGTTGTACAAGCTATAACTTCAACTGCAAACTTCAGCTATAATTGTCACCTAAGTTATGCAATAGAACTACCACTTTTCATGATATGTAGCTCCAGATTTTTTCTAATATAAGCTATATATTCACAACTTGAAAGAAAAGAAAGGGGAATTTTTTCCACCTCAACAAAAAAAATAATATATATATATATATATATATATATATATATTTTGCAGGTTACACCCACCATTCAACCCATTAATGTCCACGAAAAAAAGCCTAGATTCAATGAAATTTTTCTAGCATTATTAAAAACAAATTGAGTTCGTCGTAGTATGCAATAGTAAGTGAAATTACTAGACTAAATAAGCTATGAAAATATAACTTTCTTGAATTGTATATTTTTTTATAAAAGTTAACTCAATATTACTACCTAATATTGAAGACAAAATAGAAGGATAAACAAAAAAAATCAAGGTATTTTTATAGATAAAAAGGTAATTGATGAAAAAAAAATTTCATAAGATTCATGTTCAACCCTTCTTTTTTTTAAAGAAATTTTATCATGATATTTTGCTAGTGAAAAATCAAATTTCTTTTTTTATCTTAATAAAATATGTGTAAGCATAAAAATACCTAAGACTTATGGTTTATAACTTTAGATAAGTATATAAAAAATTTCAAAGAGTTAGTTTAATAGTTAAAAAAGTTTACTTACTTTTTTTAATTTTCTAGTTTGAATTATAGGGTTAATACATGGAAGAAATTATTAAAATTTTTAATATATCAAAGTGATATAAGGAGTGTATCCTTTAAACTATTTAAAGGAAGATTTAGTCTTAATTAACTTGTAAACTAATTATAAAGCATCTATATCATGGAATAAAAGATACAATCATAAGGTAATGTTTATAAAATTTAAGAACAAGAAAAACACAGAAACTAAAACTTCATACAGAATGGATCACGTCATTATTTAAGAATGGGGCCCATTGGGCTCTTTCAAGCCCACACTCAATTTTTAATAATCAAAGCATGAAGCTGTTTTTTTTTTCATAATTTTTTTGAAAAAATTAATTTAATCAATATTCACAAGTAGAGAAAACCCATTACGACTCTCATGCAAAGGAAAAGGAATGAAAGTTATATCCAATAGAGAATTGTTTTTTTTAAAAAAAACTCATTAGTATAACAATAAATAATAGTTTCCTTTCCAAATAGCTTATTTAGGCTTCTTTTTCGTATATATATTTTTTAATATATCATAATCTCTAGAATAATTGGTCATCACAAATGAAAGAAATATGATTTGGTCAATTTGAAATGATGAATATTTTAATATATATTGACTTCGAAAAACATCCTCATAGTTTTTCAATATAATTTCTTCACTGATTTTTAAATGAAAAGAAAAACACGAATATAAATTTAATATAAATATTTTTTAGTTATTCTCAAGATAAATTTTAATTTGAATGAAATAAAATTAATATTCTCATAGTTTTGAAACCCGAACCGGCTCGACGGATCGACTCGGAACCCGACCGACTCGGGCCTGGGACCGGTCCCGGTCTAAGTAAAAACCCGCGGGGGAGTTGGCTCGGCGAAACCCGATCGACCCAGGTAAACCCGGCTGAGACCCAGCTACCTTCCTTTTTTGTTATTTATAGATTCAAGCGGCTGTGTTGTTTGTTGTTGTCCTTTATTTGCCTTATAACTCGTCTACAATTCTCTCAACCTTTTATAAGCTGCCATGAATTTCAGAGGTGCAAGTTGGGTAAGCTCTATTTCCGTCTCTGTTTATTTCTACAGGGTTTGTTTTCTTTTGTTAAAATGAGATTGTTTTGACTATCTGTGTTGATACATGCATGGTTTTGCTTCTCTTGTTAATCAACGATGTTGTCTGGCAAAATTTGTCTCTTTTTTTCTATTTTATTAGTGAAAGATTTGATCTTTTGGGGTAAAGAAGAGGAAATTCGTTGTTGTTTGAACCCATTTGTGATTAATCTAAAAGATCGGATTTTTTTATATTTAGAAATTGCGTTTTAATTTGACAGCAAGTTATTAATGTGATTAACTCACTGTAAATTTCCAAGCCAATGCATCATCCAGCATGAGAGTTGTTGATCACAGCAAAAATACATTTATAGAACTTTAGAGGAAGAAGATACACCGATATGAGAGTTGTTGATCACAGCAAAAATACATTTATAGAACTTCAGAGGAAAAAGGTACACCGATATGTGATCTTCAAAATTGAAGATAAGAAGATGGAAGTTGTGGTCGAGAAGACCGGGGAGCCATCTGAGAGCTATGAAGATTTCGCTGCATCTTTTTTTTTTGGATTAACATGGTGATCTGATCATTAAATTGGATCGATCATCAGGTCGGGTTTCAAAACTATGAATATTTCCATTAGATTATCACAAATACAAAATATTTAGATAATATTATAAATTATGATTTTTTTTATAAAAAATAATTGTAATCTTGATGTATTTCTCTATTTTTGTTTGAAAAAATTTCATTCATTCAATGAATTATATATTAATTTGGACTTTTCAGTAAACCCTTTATTAGTGGGTTGTAAATGACCCATTTTTCATGAACTTGACTCCTTTCTATACACTGGGTAAAGAGTTCTCTACTTCGATTCCTAGAAGCAAAGAAAGTAACTCTGTAATTTGTTTTTAACATGTTTTTTAATATTTTTATTAGAGAAATATGAAAAATGAAAAGAAAATAAAAAAGAAAAAAGAAAAAAATACTTTCTATTAACGGAAGTAAATGGTTTATAATTTTAATCTCTTAGACCTTATGTGATATCTTAAGAACATGCTCTAAGAACATATGATGAATATGGGTTGTTGGAAATAATTATGTGTTTGATATATATCTTGCTTGAAGGCAATATATTTTATTATTATTATTATTAAGGTGGTTGTTCGGGTTAGATTGTGTGCACATCAACTAATTCCATAGACCCTAAAGTTAACGACCATATATGCTTCTAATGGTCCTGAGGTTTATGAGATTTAAACTGGTAATCTCTAGAAATCAAATTTAAAATCTAACCAGTTGAGTTATACCATCAAAAATTGAAGGCAAGACATTCTTAAAATGCAGGAGTATGATAGTGTTTATGCATATTTGTTCAAAAAAATTAATTTTTTTTCAAAATATATTTTTAATATTTTTGGATCAATTTAACTTGCTAATATTAAAAATAAAAAAATATTTTAATATATTTATATACAGAAAAAAATTTTAAAAATAAAAAAACAACTTCCATGATATCAATATACTACCAAATATTATATCAAACACGGATAGGTTAACATGAATGTTATAGGCAAGTTATTTTATACAATTGTTTTCAATAATTGTTTTGAATAAAATGTTTTACATGAAAATTAATTAATTTAAAATATTTTGTAATCAGTCTAATTTACATAAAATTTGGTGCATAAAAAATGAAATATAGAACAAAACACACTCCCAAACTCCAAACAAACCTGTAAGAATAGAGCAACAGACCGTGGATGGATATCCTATCACACTCCTGAAAGAAAAATCCCACAAACTTAGCTTTCAACCACCCCCATCACAACCCAATCATCCATCGCCATCATAGCACCTGTCATTTCTCTACTGCCAGTCCTAACATCTTAAATCACAAGCGTCGTAACTTTACCAATCACCTCTAAGTCCCCACCAAAAAAATTAAAATTAAAATTCAAGTATAAATACTCTCTCTATCTTGAGCCACTTTTTGTTATCCCTCCCTCTCTCTCATAGTTTCATTTTCTCTTTCTTTCTTTTTTTTTTCTTTTTCTTTTTTTTTTCCTCTTTTCTGATTTTCTCCGACTGATTGATCGATCGATCGATCGAGACCTCCCCTTTCCTTTCTTCTCTTCGAACCCTAAACCACACCAAAATCTGACAGAAAATACTTTTGAAAGAAGCAAGCAAGACCGAATTTTTATTTTCTCGACAAACTAACAATAAGGCCTGATTTTTTCTCTTTCTTAAAGGAAAACGAAAGAAAAAATGCAACAACTGAGGCTTAAACAGCAACAACAAGCACTGATGCAACAGGCACTTCTTCAACAACAGTCTCTTTACCATCCTGGCCTCCTCGCTCCTCCTCAGGTACTTCCAATTTTTGGAAGCTTTTCCTTTCTTTCTTTTTTTTATTATTGGTTCTTATTCTGCCGATTGCAATTTTCGTTATTGGATTTCTAGAGCTATCTAGGGTAAGGTTCTAGGAGCTCGGGAGGAGGATTTTAGGTTTTCTTTTCCTTTTTTGACAAAAAATTATGGTTTAGTGTTAGTGTGTTGGCCTTGTTATTGAAATTTTAGGGTTTTCTATTTCTTATTATTGTTACGAGCTTTGCCTCTCTCTTTTTTTTTGGTTTTTGGGGTTTTGTTAGAAATGAATGAAAAATTAATTAATTTTTTGAAATGTGTTGTTCTCTAGATTATTTGAGGGCATTTAATGAATTTGATAAATTTCTTTTTTGTTTTGGTTTCTTTTATTCTGCTACAGTTTCTAATGTTAAAGTTAGAAATCCGAGGAAAAATTTGGGCAGTTGTTTTCTGTGTTAGGAAGCTTAAGTTAGTCGTGCCTTATCTATCTTATCAAAAGAACATCACCTTGATTATGGGTATTCTTCACACGGTTTTAGTTGATGCGTCTTCGCCAACTTGACAACTTATTTTTGTGTGTCTGGTCATTTCTAAATCACGGTCTTCCTCTCTGTGTTTCTCCGTGTTTATGCATATGTGTTCAACTCGTGCGGGAGTGAATTACAAATGTACATGTTAAGTTTCACAGTGGGTTTTTATGCCCTGTTAATTTGTTAGCCTCGGAATGCTCCAAACTTTTGTAAAATGCAATTTCGGTGTTCTTGAATAGCGCAGGGTTTCATGTCATTTTCAGTGAAATGCAGCAGAGTTTTGGTCCATTTTCTTTACCACGTCATAATCTAGATAGCAGTTGTTTTACTTGGTGTGATTATTTCTTTACCATTGTCATCACAAAACCCCCTCAACTGATGGTTCTTGCTTTAATTAAAGGAAAAATAGGACAAAATTTCCATTTTTATACTCTCTGTTATAGGAAGCTAGAAAAGATTGGCACAGGAAGGAGTGATGGGTTTTGAACCGAAGCTTCCATCTGGGAATTAACTTTGTACAGAGGATTCAACAAATATTGAGATTAAGAATCAAGACATGGGCGATATCTTTATATAGTTTTGTTCTCTTAACATGACCAGTACATTTAAGAAGATAAAAAGAAATAATAATAATTAGAATGTGAAAGCGTTAACTATAGTATATTTTTGTTTTTTGGTGTCTTGTTTGTATCTGCATTAGTCATCCAGCCAATCCTTTAGGTCTACTTTAAGAACTATTTTATCTTCCCATTTTATAGGCTTGTTCTGTCCAGACCTTTGGCAAGCTGTTCTGTTCTGGATTGAAATATTTTAGATTCGGGTAGATTGAGAAGAGGCCTTTTTTTATATTAAATTTTGTTTTCTTCCCTTTTCTTTTCGTTTTCACTTTTTTGTTTTGCAGATTGAGCCAATTCCAAGTGGAAATCTGCCTCCTGGTTTTGATCCAAGTACTTGCCGCAGTGTGTGAGTGTTTGTCTAGACATTTTTCCTTTTTATTTCTATTTCTTTTGTTTTTCTTCCTTGTTTTCTGTTTCACATGCATGCTCATGCAACTGCCCACCGCTTCTATTTTCTTGACTGAAGTTCTTCTTAATTGATAATAGTACTACTTATTCATGCTTTCCTTCAATTTTCACTTAAAATGCACCAATAATTTGATGACCAATTGTCTGCTATATTTTATTTTTGCTAATTGAGGAAGGTTACTTGCAGGTTTATTTATTTCCCTCTATTTTCTTCTTTTTTTAAAACTTCTTTCTTTATTTTTTGTGAAAAATGCAGGTATGTGGGAAACATCCACACTCAGGTAACTGAACCCCTTCTCCAAGAGGTTTTTGCGAGTACTGGTCCTGTTGAAGGATGCAAGCTTATCAGAAAAGAAAAGGTAAATCTGAGAGATCGTATGCTATATGGAAAGGATCTAATTGTTGTATGTTGCTACTTTTTACCAGTTCACCTAGTCAGTTTGTTAGCTTGTATGCTATTTTTGACATCTCTGTTGTCTCCACTTCTGCAGTCGTCCTATGGATTTATTCACTACTTTGATCGTCGAGCAGCTGCTCTTGCAATATTATCTCTTAATGGAAGGCATCTGTGAGTAGCTTGCTTTTGATTGTGAATTGTTTTACTCTTGTACTGATCCTCCAAGCTCTACCTTAAATTTGTGTCAGCACCTTATTACTGCACTCTTGGCAGATTTGGGCAGCCTATTAAAGTTAACTGGGCATATGCTAGTGGTCAGAGAGAAGATACATCAGGTTGGATCTCTCTCTCTCTCTCTCTCTCTGTGTTTTTTTTATGTTTTAAATTTTATCCCTAACTCAGATGTACTGGCATGTATAAGCATGGACACCATTTTAATGCGCAGGTCACTTCAACATTTTTGTTGGAGATCTTAGTCCTGAGGTTACTGATGCAACATTGTATGCCTGCTTTTCTGTTTATCCCAGTTGTTCGTAAGTTTCTCCTCCCTCACCCTCTCTCTCTCTCTGCATGTGTCCACGTTGGTTGAATTCAGTGTGTTTTCAATGTCTGAAGTTGTGGAAAACATAGAGTTAAAAAGTTGGAAATGCTATCTTGGTGGTTTATTATCTTATTAGGTTGGTGTTATTAAGCTGAGCACTGTATCTAAGCATGTTATGGTTTCAGAGATGCAAGGGTTATGTGGGATCAGAAGACTGGGCGTTCAAGAGGGTTTGGATTTGTTTCCTTTCGAAATCAACAGGTATTGAATTCATTTAGAGCCTCTCTTTTTCTGTTATCTTTATATTCATCATGATTCTGACATTGTTTTCTTCTCAGGATGCCCAGAGTGCAATAAATGACCTAACAGGTATAGATGATGGGATTCACAAGGATTGTTTAATGGTTTGGGGGTGATTGTTTCTTAATTAAGGTTCATTGGAAAAAGCAATGTGTTATTTACACTCCCTCTATTCTTAACGTGCATTTCTACTCAATCAAATAGTGAATGACTGACAAATGGAAAGAAGCTGTGTTATATACACCTTTTTTTATTTATTTTCACGTCTGTGTATACTTATGAGTTTGGGGGCTGCTGGGAAAGTTTAGCATTTTGAGATTACAATGCTGGTTTTTGCACTAGTTGCCATCCCTTCTTAGAAATGTCCTTCGCTGATATTGTCCCACTAAATTTGAGGTCCTAGGATTAGGAAGGAGAATTTGGTAATAGTCCTATGGCATTTGCATGAAATTGTGCACTTAAGACATGGATTGATACACTTGTGATTCTTGGGCTTTTTAGCATAGCCATAAGCATAAGCAAAAGTTGATTAGTATTCATCATTAGGGTGTACAATCTAGTGATGCAAGATTGATTTTGTAAAGTGGTGGAGTTCGTCGACCTGGATCATTACAATTTTGTTAGATATGCTTGCTCACGTCTTATTCATGTTACAATAATGTAAATTCACATGCCTTTCAGGAAAGTGGCTTGGTAGTAGACAGATTCGGTGCAACTGGGCAGCTAAAGGTGCCAGTTCCAATGACGACAAGCAAAGCTCTGATTCAAAAAGTGTGGTGGAACTAACAAATGGCACGTCAGGTCAGTTGTACATGTTTTGAAATGATGAGAATCAGGATTAGATGTGAATAATGCAATGCTTTATTTTCAAAGATGGGTTTGGATCACGATTATTTTCTAATAGAATGTGGTGAATTGGCAATTAGCTTGTGGATCGTCGCAACATCTCATGCTCTTGTAACAAAAATAACCCATTTTGATAATAACCCATTTTGATTTGTTATCCTGTTTTCATGTTTGTCCACGGGTTGCAATGTGTTTGTTATTCTTCTGTGTCTGTGGGAAACCACTAAGATGGAAAAACTTATATTTATAATTATCTTGTGCAGAGGATTGCAAGGAGGCAACAAATAACGAGGCTCCTGAAAACAATCCTCAATATACAACTGTTTATGTTGGCAATCTTGCTCCAGAGGCAAGAAACGTTTCTTCCCATCTGCCTGTTCTTGCTATTTGTACATTATTCCATATGTGATTCTTTTCCAAAATGTTTGCTGTATCTAATGTCTAGAAGAATGGTAGAATTTGGAATATCTTAGAAATATCTGATTTGTCTTATTTACAAGAACTACTTATCTTCAATCAATCTCCAGGTAGCACAGCCTGATCTCCATCGCCACTTCCATGCTCTTGGTGCTGGAGTTATTGAGGAGGTTCGTGTCCAGAGAGACAAAGGTTTTGGTTTTGTGAGGTTCAGTACTCATGCAGAGGCAGCTTTAGCTATTCAGATGGGAAACACCCAATCACTTTTTGGAAAACAGATGAAGGTATGTTGGATTATGTCGACTTCATTTACTATGTACGTAAAACCTTTGTGTTAGAGGTCATGTTATAAGGATGGAACAATAACAACATTTTTTTTCAACTTGGAAATTGACTTCTAAATTTTTTCTCCATTCTTGTAGTGCTCATGGGGCAGCAAGCCTACTCCGCCGGGGACAAGCTCAAACCCACTCCCCCCACCTGCTGCTGCCCCTTTGCCTGGTCTCACAGCTACTGATATCTTGGCATATGAGAGGCAGCTAGCGATAAGCAAGATGGGTGGTGTCCATGCCTTGATGCATCCTCAGGGGCAGCTTCCTCTAAAACAAGCAGCAATGGGAATGGGTGCTGCCGGAGCAAGCCAGGCAATATATGATGGTGGTTTCCAGAATGTTGCTGCTGCCCAGCAACTGATGTACTATCAGTAACAATAAGAGTTGACGCCACACCTTTATTTCCTGCCTTTGTGGGTGTTATTTAAGTTCCAAGCAATTAGGAAGCCATCTGTTTTCTCTTTATCCAGCCGTGAGGTGGTTACCTAACCGCATATTTATATCATATGCTTGCCATTTGTGTTGATGTATTATACATGTATGTTTTTCTGTTTTCGACCATGTAGGGATGAGCTATCTATCATGTAGGGATGAGCGAATTGGTTGACAGAGGGAATGGGCAATTTAATATGACAGCAGTATGCCTTAAACCCTTTGAGCATCTTGACCATTGTCTGTTGTATGAGAATTTAATTATTTTCGAGGCATGTGGATTTTCAGGCCTGGAATTTATTTTTATTTTTAAAATTTTTAAAAAATTTTGAAGGTCTTTGTTGAACTTTCGCCACAAATGCTTTGCCTTTGTGAGGATATAGTGTTTTCGCAAGATGCTGTTTGCGAGACGATATACATTTTAACAATTTAGCAATGAAGGGTTTCGGCTTTTGAATGATGGTGGTTTCACTCCTTTTAACTAGAAATCTCCTGCGAATCCATGATGCTCTGAGACGTTTTAAAGATAGCCTTACAACACCTGCTTATTAAAGAGAGACTTCAAAAACGCAATTCGGTGTTCCCCTTGGGAAGGGTTGTAATGTGATGAGAAAAAAAAAAAAAAATTTCAACAATCACAAATCATAGCTAGCTGAAAGACAACAGAACGATACAAAGCAAAAGATATGGAGACTAAGCCAGCAGCAAAAATTAATGAACGAATCCACAACCTATGATGATGTCTAATGTTATTAGGATGAAACCGATCAGTCTGTTTCCAACCTTGCAATATATTTGTCATAAAATTTGGCAGCTTGCTCGAGATCACCAAGTTCAGTGTAGCAGTCCGCTATTGCTCCATAAGCCTCCGTGTTTCCGGATTCCTCTCCTTCTCTCTTGGAGATTGCAAGAACCATTGAGTGATATTTAATAGCTTCTTGAAGTTTACCCTGCCTTTGCAGTGAGGCTCCTGAATCAAGCAGGTTTGTTTCAAATGAACTTCAATCAAACATGCATTTGTGAAGAAAAGCGGGACAAGCAATGTCAAGTTCATCTATCTTCATAAATGAAGAAAAGAACTAAAATAGTGGATAATGATAACACCATAGCTAATAAAAGAGGATTTGATTTCTAAAGCTTTGAGAAACAAAGATGAGAAACTCATTAGAAGTTGAATGTAGTCATCATTAAGAGCATTCATTGATTGAACACATGAATTGAAGTCTATTTATTGTATGAAAGGACAGGAACTTGTATCCATCTTGACATGAGGCCATCAAAAGAAGTGCAACAGTGAGGAAGACAAAGATTCAATAGATCCATCATCCAGTCACTAGGGCAAGACGTGCACGGCCTAGCAGAACAACCAGCCTTTTGCTTTATTGCTTGGTTTTAAATCATTGATCATGTAGGTATAGGAGAAGAATTGCAGGTAAAATGTACATTTATTGAAAAGAGAAATGGGCAAAGGAATGAAAGTGAAACAAACCTAAACCTCTTACAGCCTTCTTCTCCTCTGTTGGATCCTTCAGGTTCTGAGCAAGCTCAAGAGCTGACTTAAACTCCACAAATGCCTTTTCTGGATCTTGATTCCGCAAAAAATTCTTTCCAAGTTTCAATCGAGAAATCAACTCCTCCTTCCTTGGATCAACAATCACTTCACTCTCTAGTATTCTACTACCAACAGGAGCATAGCTCAAGGTGGGGGCATAGGACTCGATCTTGGCTTGCCTTCTTAGAGCTGCATTGATCTGGCGTAATTGCTCATTCAGCCGCTGCAATTCCCCTTTCCTCTGCCGTGCAAGCAACCCTGTCACATAAGCACTGAATTACTAGAGGAAGAATAGCATGCATCATATTGATTTAAGTGAACACTTCAAGAATGCAGTGGAATTTTTTCGAGAGCAAGGAAAAGCTATCAAACAAGCGTGGAAGAACATAAGAGGATTCCTGCACCAATCTTCTACTTGGTGGTCCTGGTCCAAATTCCAAGATCCTTGAGCCTTGAATTTCAAGCATTTACTTGCTCTCGCTTCAAAGGAACTTAAAACATTATCTAATATATTTATATGCAAAGCTTTCACTGTTGAGCATAAAACCGGGGAACAAAGAAATTTGAGAAGAAGTGAAATAGAATCATACCTCCAACAGTGGCCCCTACAAGGGCCACAAATAACAGCAAAGGCATGTTGAAGATAGAGCTATCCGCCTCACATGTTTCAGCTAAAGCTTCAAAAGGGGTAGTCCACATCAAGGCATTAGTAACAAGAAAAGCCATTGCTGAGGATCTCAATTGCATGTTTCCCTGCAAAGACAAGAGTATTACCAATCAGATGGAAATTGAGTGGCCTGAAAAGGAAACCAAACTAATCCTTGCTGCAGAGAAACCAAAACATGAAGAGCACATCAATCTGTCTTGAATTTCAAATGTTAAACAAATCAATGGATGTGATTTTTTTCATGTTCCATTATGACATCATCGACCAAATGATGACTGTGGTAACCTACATCTCCTAATTATAAATTGCTTTTCAAGTCCTCACAGAGAATTGGCACAAAACATAACCAAACCAACACATTATCAAATCCATGACTTTTTGCTGAACATAGAAAGCAGCATGGCAGGTTCATTTGTCTTAGCAATAAAGATCACGCAGTAATGTTTTGATGGATGCACAAAACCACAAAGGGGTGTCCCCTGTGGCAACCCCCCATATTCATGATCAGAAAAGCTGTGACTCTCAACAATACATGGTGGGTAGTTTTACATTCTTTTAAATCAAGTAAAGCCAAAAAAGAAAACAATATTTATTGGGGGAAAATAACAGGACAAACTCACCATCATACCTGATGAGCAGACAATAGTTCAAGAAATTTGTCACAAACAGGCAGTACTTGAACAGTGTTCAGATGCCCTTCTGATGCAGGCCTTATGTGCACACTTTCGCTTCCTGGCAACTTATGGCGAGAAGCAGATAGTATACTTGAAGCATCTCCAGATGATGATGTAAACTTCCGTGCTCTAAACAGAAGAGAGGCCAATTTTCCTGGTTCAAAGGATCAAGAAATTACTTCAGATTTATACATAAATACATAAGATTTCCACTATTCTTCGAGAAACGAAATAAAAATCTATCCACCACAATTCTGTATTTCTGATCAGTCAAAAATCTGCAAAGCTTTATGAACACAGACATAGAATAAATGCAAAACATTGAAGCTATATTTGTATGCTTGATAGTTAGGCATCAAAATTTTGAAATTTGGTAGTAGCCCTTAACTAGATATAGCATAAAAATCACATCCCTGGAAAAATAAATTAAAATAAATCCAACCCAGCAACAATGACATAATAATACCTGAATTCCATTTCCATTTTCATTATTTCTCGAAAACCAAACATAAAAGGCGCGCAACTAGTGCATTACTCACATAATTCACGCTCAAGCAAAACAAAAAACTCAAGAGAGAGAGAGAGAGAGAGAGCACTGACCAGCTGGAAGATGGGGTTTGGGGGAGATGATGTGATCGGAGGAGGGTGGAGAAGAGAAGCAAGAGCTGCAGCGGATTATCACTGCCATTTTATTTTTATTATCGCTTTGGTGGTTTCAAAGAGGATAAAACGTTGGCTTCTGATGTTTCTGTTGGCCTTTTATGTCTCACTGTGACTCTATCCCTTGGGAGTAGGCAGCATGAGAAAAAACGTCGTTGGTGCTGCTGCCAAATCGCCATTGTTTTCTTTCTTTCTTTTTTTTTTTTTCATTTTTTAAACCAAGAATAAATGCTGCCTCAGTTGAGACACGGTTGATTTTTCGAGAAAAAAATTTCTTATTTTCAAATTCAAACAACTCAATAACATAATAATATTGATAATAATTATTTTTATTTTAGTTTTTTAATAATTATAAATATCCAAGTTAATTTATACACATTTCAACTAATTTTTTAATATTCTAAAATTAACAATAAAAAAAACCTTCAATAATTTAAGATTTGTGGCAAGTATTTTTTTTTCTTTTTTTCTTTGCAATTACAAGTGGTGGTATGACATCTATAATGTATTATATGTATATTTTATGACAAAGTTTTTAATGGAATTTGTATTGATAAATTCATGGTTGATTATTTTTAATCGATTAATGGAATATTTCATTTATTTGTTTTAGATTTTATCTTATAAATATAAAAAATAAATATTGAAATTTTTTCAGTAAATAAAAAAATTGTGTATATATTTTTCTCTTTTTTTGAAAATTCTTAGTATTGTTATTAACCAATTTGTATTTTTTTAAATTAAATCCAATATAAAATACCAATCACGTAATCTTATTTTATGGATATATTGAAAGATTTCAACATTTTATTGTGCATAGTTTCTCATTTTATTATAGATAATATTGTTTAATAAACAATGCTATTTTTTATTTTTTATTTTGATCACTATTTTTTTTTAATTTTATCTTTTTTTATGTGATGTTTGTTATATTTTATGTGTTGATGTTTTCTTATCCTTGCGTTTTCTCTTAACAATTCAATGTATTAGTAAATTTCATAATTGAATTAGGAGCCAGTTTCATAAAATAAAATTTAAATTTATAGCTTTAAAAAACTTTAAAGAAAATGGATCAAAATAAAAAAAAAATATGGATCAAAATAAAAAAAAATATTAATGAAGTTTTTTTAGATTTGCTCAAATAAGTTCGCTTTCCTCCAAATACTTTCCATTTACTCTTTTTTGATCTCTTTAATTTTAGAATTTTAAATTTAAGCCTTAAACTTTATTTGTTTGATGTTTTAGTCTCGAGTTTTCAGAAATAAGAGAAAAATTGCTAGAAAATAAAAAATGAAAAAGAGTTATTGATTGCCTATATTATGGCATAAAAATTGATCTTGGTGCTCTTTTGTTTCTTTTTAACGAGAGAAGTATTATTGAAGTGTTTTTAAGATTTTATCTTATCGAGAAAAGGAGTTCATGGCTTGGGAATATTTTTTTTACTTGGTTTAAATTTGAGTTTTTGATACAATTAGGCTTGTGGAAATAAAGATTTTAATCATTCGGGTGAAGATCTGATAGAACTAGATGATGATTTGACCTATACATACAATGTGGATGCCCTAGTAGATGTTTTTATGGATCAATGAGACATATCTAAGACCCCATTTGTTTACAGGAAAATAGTTTCATTTTGGAAAGTGGTTTCCTTGAAAAGTAAATTTCAAAAAAGTAAATTATTTTTCGATGTTTGGTAGTGTCATAGAAAATAAGTTGGAAAACACTTTTCAGTGTTTGGTTATATTATGGAAAATAGCTTACTAATGTTTTATTTTTTTTCAAGTTTATTAAAATAATAAGGAACAAATCTTATAAATTAAAAAGTTGAATGAGAATAGAATTGAAAAAAAATCTAATTTCATAAATTATCTCAAATAAAATAAATAATAATCAAAATAATAGAGATCAAATCTAACAGATAAAAGAATTAAAAGATGATGAAATTAAAATAATAATAATTACAATTTCATAAATTATTTTAAATAAAATAAGTAACAATCAAAAGAATGAGGACCAAATTTGATAGATAAAAAATTTCAATTAAAAAAATGATAAGAGAAAAGTAAATAAAAATCATAAAAATAAGAACCAAAGTTAATATAAAAATCAAATTAAATCAAATTTTAAGGGATGAAATTGAAAAAAAATTCAAACAAAATATATAGCAATCAAAAGTTTAAGGACCAAATTTGACATAATCATCAAATAATATGATATTTCTAAATTTTTCACAACTTATGAAAAGTGTTTTCCGCCCAAAATAAAAGGAAAACACTTTTATGGAAATCAAGTCAAATTTTCCTTTGACTGGAAATTGTTTTCTGTGGATTGGAAAGTGTTTTTCGTTGATCAACTTTTCTAATGGCAAATAAACACATGAAAGTTTGGAAAATGATTTTCAAAAAACCACTTTCAGAAAACAAACGCACCCTAAGTTCAAGAGAAGGTCTGATCGCGTCAAATTAAGTTAGCACCTTAAAACAATAATAACAGGAGATTCGACCATAAGATCGAACTCGAGTTTTTTTCCAGATGATTTTACATTTAGTTTTCTTATTGGAAGTCACTTCATCGCTTATTGGACCATTAGATCTTTCAGAATTAGGCCCAGAAATTGATGTTTGGGCCAATTTTGTTGTTCTTTCTAGTTTGTTTTTTTTTTTGGATTTATTGTTTTAATTCAGATATTATTTTAATTTCCTTTATGCTTTCAAACTTTTAGTTGTTTTTTAGTAGATGTAGGATTTTATGGCATATTTAAAGATATTATAAACCTCTTGAGGAGAGAGCCACCCTATACTTATTTTTTTAAAGAATAAAACCGTGAATTTATAGTTTATATCTACAACTATTTTTGTTCATCAAATCTTTTTATGTTTCTTGTGTTGTTGTTGTCCTATTAACTTTGCTAACATTAATTTTTTTTTATTGATTTAAGGGTGTTTAGATATCAAAATGGGTTTATTTATGTGTTTAAGGTGTTTTTTGGGTGTTTTCAAGTGAAAATGATTGTAAATTGGTTTTTGAGGTCCAAAAACTTAGACCCTGACTTTCTATACATCTTCGGTAACCATAATTTTTACTGGTAGATGACGTTGTATGTGTTATATTTTTTTTCATAAATAGAGCGGACGATATATTGTTCACCGTATAAACAAAATGAAAAGCAAGAAGATCACATTTGTGTGCATCTGGAATTTTTTATATTGGGCTTGGAATGTTGGCCCAACCATCTAGACCTTGCCTTTTGGCTTGTTTTATAAAACCTCTTTTTATACCAATATTCATGCCCCGTTAAGAGATTTTCTTAACATAAAAAATAAAATCTTTTTTACTCATATTGAATAAAACAACCAATAATTATATTTGATTTCCAATAATGTTGTTTTTGTTATTACCTGTTACTACTGAACTATTGTTTTTGTCTTGTTCACATCTTTTAAAAGGCTCATGAACCTTTTTACTCTAATTTTTTAAAACAACTTTTGATTTTTGCATATAAAAGTTTCTAGTTTATACATGTGTTTTAAGGATATTTTTTTAATATGAGAAATGATTTAAAAAATCATTTTAATCTCCAAAAAAACACTTGAATCTAAATCAGTTGGTTCATTCCAAAATTAACTTGAAAAGCCTTTTTTCCTCCTAAAATTGTAGGAGAAATTTGGTATGCCATTAGCCCAACCAAATTGAGAGAGTAATTCCTTTATTCTTAGTGTTCTTTATCCTTTTATGATCTGTAAAAATTGGTTTCACTCATCTTCACACTCTAATTTTTTTTAATTTAAAAATTGGTTCCATCAACTTTTGATGCTTATGATAGACTAAACAGAAAATACTCCCTTATCCTTCAATTTGACCACCATTTAGAGCTTTATAACATCATCATTTAATATAGCTATCTAGTATGTCTTATCAACATGGATGTCAAAATCCAAGAATGTCTTAAAAAAAGCTTATAAAAAGATTTGTTTTTAAGATTGATGCAATCATACACTTTTTTTTATCAAGCTAGAACTTCAATTATTCTCTTTTATCATTTTTTTTGTTACCATTTTCATTGCATCATCCTTATACCATTTAAATAATAACTTTTTATTTTAACATCTAATATTTAGTGTGTAAATTTATATATTAATTTTTATAGGAAAAATTATTGTTAAAATGTGAGTGACACTCCAACCATTTAAAGTTTTTTTAATTGTGAACTTTTGATAATTCTGGTGTTTAGATTTGAAAGAATCATAAAGATTTAATCTTGAACTCATAGAAAGATCGTGCAAGGATTTTAATCTTAAGCTTCTGAAAAAATTATTTCTAAAGATAAAGTAATAGCCCGATCCAACTTGTCATATATTGTCCGCTTTGGGCCTTACAGCCCTCACGGGTTTGTTTCTGGTGACGCGAGTCCAAATTTGAGTCTGACGCCCCAAAATGCGTATGACAAGTTGCAACCAGCACTCTTACTAAGACCAGCTACTAATCTCTCACCCCCCGATGTGGGATATGACAATCCAACACACTTAAGGAGCTTGACGACCCTGTCGACACGACCGGATAGCAAGTGAGGTTGGCTCTGATACCAAAAGTAACAGTCCGGCCCAACTTGCCATATATTGTCCTCTTTGGACCTTACCGCCCTCACGAGTTTGTTCCTGGTGACGCAAGTCCAAATCTGAGTCTGACATCCCAAAACGCGTATGACAAGTTGCAACCAGCACTCTTAATAAGATCAGCTACGAATCCCTCACCCGCCGATGTGGGATATGAGAGATGATGACTCACCTAAAAAAAGCCATTAAATAATAAAAATAATACTCAAAACTTATGGAGGAATGCATTATACATCATGATGTCATTCTTTTTTCCTTTTATTTTAGTACTTTTTTTTTTTTATTATGGTTGAATACTTAATGGTCAATAAAAAAAAAACTATAAGTGCTTTGTGTATTCACTATGGCCTATGAGACAATACACTATGGATTATAATAGTGAAATTATGATTTTTCCCTTTAATCCAAATTCATTAAGCCTTACATAAGGGTAAAATGGTCTTTTGTCAAATAGTCATTTAAGAATCGAACAGAGGTAAGAAGGTCTTTTTATGATTTTTAGCATAGTAAAGCTACTTAATCACCATAAAAAGCAAAATTTTCTAAACATGGCTCTAGGAGCTTTATCGTCCTTTATTTTATTTTTAAACAATAAAATGATTCATTTGACCTTAAAGATAAGTTCTTTATAATTAAATCCAGAGGCCTTTACATCTATTTTATATTAGTTTTTCTGTAGTAATTAGGTTTGTTGAGGGCCTTTTCGGTAATTTATTTAATATAGATATTATTTAAAAAAACTTGGTTGACGCATGCAATATATGTGCTAATGTATGGATTGTCTTCGTGTTTTTTGGGCGGCTTGTCAGATGCTGTAAGTTAAATTTTTAATACAAAATGAATTATTACCAGTAATAAAATAACTCAAATTATAGATTTTATGTATAATTTTATAATTTAAATAGATTACAATATAAGTTGAATATATTTTATGAGTAACATGTTTGATATTGTTATGTTAAGGTCTGTTCATGTTTAAACATTATAAAAACAATAAAAGTAAGGATTAAGATTGTATAATTCTTATTTTCTTTCAACAATTTGTATAGGATTAGAATGTTTTATTTATTTGAAATTCTATCTTTAGAATAATATAAATGGGTCATCTAATAACTTAAAACAATGGCTAGCCCTATATATACAATTTATTTACAATTTTTTACTACTTATTGTTTTCTTTTGCTTATCACAATTTATTTTTTTATTTACAACTTTTGTTTATAGCTTTATTTTCTTTGACATTCTTTTCTAGTTTGTTAATTTTGGTATTTACCTTACTTTCCTTCTTACCTTGTAAAATTTAAGTTAAGAACTCATATTTTGTTTGATTAATAAAACTTTTATTTATCCCCATTGAGAATGAAGTTTTTAATTGTAGTTTCTCTTTATTGAAAAGAAAAAAAAAGAATAGATAGTATGTTGATCAAGGAATCAATAATCAATCATAAATTGACATAAATCATCTATAAGATCAACAATATGAATATTAAACAAGAAAAGCAAGCACATCAATACAATATATTAAAATAATTAAGGAAACATGTTTAGTAAAAATCTAGCTAGTTAGTTTATGCTATGTTGTTAGCCAAATCAAATATATTTATTTAAAATGCAGAAAAAGAATATGAGGACATGTTTTTTTATCACCATGAAAATTTTCAACTATTAATTAAAAAAATGTTGCGTGCTTTTAATATAAAAAATAGATAATCATATATGTCAATAAAGATTAAAAAGAGTTGTTAATATTAATTAAAGATCAAGTCGAGAAGTTGAGATATAGATGTTGATTAAGATATCTGATCTTGTGTTGCAAGAGTCTTTTAATTTTTTTAATCAAATGGAAATAATGTTTTTACAATAATAGTAATAAGTTAAATTTCATTGAAATAAAATAATTTGCTAATATAATTTCTTAATAATAGTAGTTAATCTGATGTGACCTAATTGATCTAATTAGTCAAAATACTACTTGGTCAAAACTCATTAACTGAAAAAAAATAATTAAGAGAAAGTCATTCTAGCTCTTTTTTACTCACACACAGACATATACGAAGACAATAACAAATTAAAAGTTTTTTTTTTAAAAAAACAAAAGCATTATAAAAAGCTATATAAAAAGATTGATCGTTAATATTATAAAAAGAATATTACAATCTTACTAAAAAAAGTAAAATTTAAATAGTATGTAATAAAATCATAATAAAATTAAATTATTAATTATTCAATTTAAATGAATTATAATTAAAAAGGAGATCATCCCATGGTTTATTTTTTTCTTTTTCATAAAATTAGAGAATGATTTTGTTTTTCTTAAAATAGAGCAGATGAAACATCGTTTGTTTACCCAAATCTCAACCATCAAAGTGGTGCTTGGAAAATCATGTTGCAGTTTGTTCGACTTACAAAACTAATTTCAACTAAAAACACCTTTAAAATCTTGATAAATTATTTTCTCAACTTAAAACGCTTATAAATCGATCAAAAAACATAACATTAAGCAAAAAGATTTTTTTTTCTCAACTCTAATCTATTTTTTTTGGCAAAATAAAAGCTAAAAAACACTTCAATAACATTTATCCCTCAAAGAAAAACTCATTGACACTAAATTTAGCTTTTTTTCTTGTTAACAAAATCTCACCAATTGATTGATTTCTCTATTCTCTATTATTTTTTAGCGACTCTTTCTTATTTTTAAAGTTTAAAGACTGAAATATGAATAAAATAAAATTGTAAATTAAAACATAAAAGTTCAAACTAAAAGATCAAAAAGAAAAAAAAATCTAGTGGTTAAAATCTTTAGAAAGGCGCTTGATGGATATTTTTTTTAAAAAAGCATGTATATTTTTCTTGCTGTCAACTTTAGTCCCTTTATTTTTAATTTTTCACGAGCAACAAAAGTAATTTTGTTTTTGTAAAATCAAGTATCAACCTAACCTAATATTAATATTAGATGTTTTTGTGATGATATGATAATCAAATATAAAATAAATTATCAAATATAATTTTTAATAAAGACAAAATTTTTTAAAAAAGTTTGAAGAGTTAAAAAACTTAGAAAAAAAAACACTATTACAAAGAAAATGAATGGAATGGGAGAAAATTTTCAACTTGCCTGGCGTTGTTTCTAATATTTGATCTGGAGGCCCAATGTAATCGTCAAAGTGCAAAGGGTTTTTGGTCTCTTGGCTTGAAAGTGAAAAACCTCCCTCTCAACCTCCTTCGTATAGCTTCTTCTCTCCTCTGACTGAGAGTACAGCATCCTCCTGAGAGGCGCACTTGCCACTTTAAAAGGAAAGGAAAGGAAAGGAAATGGAGGATGTTGAAATGGATGTGTCCAACAGCTACTTCGACCCCGAAGATCTTACCATAAGAGAACAGTTTCGCCGTTACGGGTGACTGCCTTCCTTCTTTCCTTTTTTTTTTTATTTAACTTAAAATTGTTTAGCTAGGGTTCTTTCTTTTGTATTCTTTTCTTTGCGTTTCTCCAATTTTCGATATTTTGGCTAGTTTCAACTGTAATGACGGATTGTTTGCTTGGTTGGTTCGTTATGAAACGTGAAAGATCAAAAGGAGTATATATTACCAAAACAATGATGATGGATTTTGTGGTGCAATTTTTTGTTTTTTTTTTATGCGTACCTCTGTAAGAACTTCAAGAATCATGAATTATGTGCAGGAAAAGGCACTCGATATCAAGCGTTTCACCCCATCAAGATGGTCCCGTTTCCAAGTTCAGTGAGTCCAGGCTGTTGTATGATGGGAATAATATTCACAGCCCCACCAATGCTGCACTTATTCTAGAAAACATCAAGCAAGAGGTTGACAGCATTGAGACCTATCATTTTGAAGGTGCTACTACGCCTGCGAGGAATCAATCTGCAATCAAAAGGAGATCGTCTGTTGATAGCCGTGGTGGACTTTCAGAGGCTGATCTTGGTATTGATTCAGTTGCTCGATTTGGAAGCCAATCACTTAAAGCTTGCAAGATTGAGGATGAGACATTGACGGATAGTGGAGAGACTACTTTTGGTTTATTTGCGTCTCTTTTTGATTCTGCTATTCAAGGTACATTGAAGTGATTTTGTTATTTCTTTCCTTTAGGTTTGAAACTTAGAAAATATGAGATTGGTAAAAGGAAATGTTTTGGCATTTCATATCTATGACCCTAGGCAATACATTGAGATATTCTGGTGACTAAGTTTAGAAAAAATAAGAGCAATTAATGAAAGATTAGAACTGGTTGATGCAGCTAGAAAAAAAAAAGAGGAACTAGGTGATGTTTGTTTAGTTACTGATGGAATTCTTTAGTTGGAAGATGGAAGCACCCTGGACTGACAAGGACTATTCATATCAGAATAGAATTTTGACAAGTTTGGTCTTCAGCACTTTCTGTCTTCTATACACCATGCATGAGCTTACCTGCCATGTTTTAGATAGGGTGCTGAAGGGTGGGAGATGCTGTTATATGAGGCCTTATAGGATGTTGGTTCCGAGGCTCGGGGACTGGAGTTTTGGCTTGGGTGGGGGAGAAGGTGGAGGGGGAGCAAACAGTTGTCAAAACCTGGATATCCTTTCTGTTTGCTATCATTTCTTTTTCATACATTACAAGTACAAACAAATGAATAGAAGATTTTTGGAAATAAATGTACACCACAACCTGGACTGTCTTAATTGGCTATTATGAATCATGCAACATGTATATAGCTGTTTAACTGGTTAGCCATGCACAGTATATTAGTTATAATGTCTTAGTCTGATTCTGCAGGGTTGATGCCAATTCGTGATCTCATTTTAAGATTTGAAAAATCATGCCGGGATGTTTCAGAGTCCATTAGGTGAGTCTGATGCTGGGGTAGAATATTGAGTTTCTATTATGGAATCTGTTGCTCTATATTGTCATGAGTAGGATAGATGGATGTAATTTAACAGCTTTTAATTCATTCACTTGCAATAGAATTCCTTCTGTAATGATGAGCTTTACAGTTAAAAGAGAAGTTTTAAGTGCTATTATTTCAACAGGTATGGGCCCAATATATGGCATCGGGTTGTAGAGGACAAATTGATGAGACAGAAGGCTCAGTTCTTGCTTGACGAGGCTGCTACCTGGTCTCTCCTTTGGTACCTCTATGGGAAAGGTAATCAACCCTTATCCTCTAATACTTCCCTGCTTGAAATTGATGCTTGTGATGATCAAGTGTTCCATAATTTTTATGGTCTATCAAGTCTCTTAAAGTTCTTTGGCTTGAATCTTGAGGTTGCATATTGCTCTTGTATGTTACATTGTGTGTTGGTGGGGGGGTTTTGGGTGGGTGCTAGTGACTTGTTTGGGGGTGGGGGTGAAAAGTTCTTGTGCATGTTTGCTTAGGTGCATTTATGATTTGGGTTATGGCCTTTATTTTTCTTTTGTGCACTTGTCATTCATCTTCATGTGTGAATTTACTCTTATCAAACATTTGCACAGTGTCTTTTAAGTGGTGGTGACATTATATCATCCTTGATGCTTGTCTGATGATGCAAAAGGGATAGATAAATGTTACTTTCCGATAATTCATATTATAATATTGCAATAAGTTCATCCGCTTATGTGGGAGTAACAAGATATGTACTCTTGATGTTAGTCAACTAGCAATTTTGAGGTTTTCAATAAGGCATTGGTGGTGATGCCAATTGGGTATTAGGTGGTTTATTTTCTCCAACTTTCTTGGTTCTGTGTTTCTGTCAAATCCCATCCCATTGAGCATTGAAGTTTATGAACAACTTTTTTCATTTTTCTTGCAGTTACAGAGGAGCCCCCTGAAGAGCTGATTGTGGTATCTTCATTTCCATTAACAGGACAAATTATCTCTATGTTTCCAAAACTGCCATTATTTTTAACTCTTTTAAAAGATTTGAACTGTGTATTCTCATTTCAACATATTGGCTTATGACAGTCACCATCAACATCACATTTGGAGGCTTGCCAGTTTGTCGTGAATGACCATACAGCACAGTTGTGCCTCCGAATCCTTCAATGGCTGGAAGGGTTAGCCTCTAAAGCCCTTGATTTGGAAAGCAAGGTGATCAGTTTCCTCAAATTTCATTAAATAGAACATTTCATCCCTAGAAATGCATTGGAGTTCTGCAGAACACTTGTTGAGATAGTCATTCTTGTCCGTTTCTCTTTTAGTTGATGAGAGGAGGTGGGTAGTTTCGTTAGGTTTTTTCAACCCTGCATATGTAGTCTGTTTTTTTTTTTCCTGTTTCTTATCCTGGTATGTGATATTGAATCTGAAGGTGGTTTTAGATGTAATGGGTATGGTATTTAAGCTAAATTATAAATTGGGGATCATTCATGGATTGGGATTGTGAAATAATTAGTGACAGCCTAGCACCATCTCTTATTTAACTACAGCCATTTTATTATTATTTTCTGAAAATCATGACTTTAAGTAAATTAGAGTAAACAGTTGAGTTTGAGTCCTATGCACTAATAGCCCCCCTGGGAACTGGATCAAGTCTTGTTGAATTTGTAGTCTGATGTGCTGAGGTGTGGGCTTCATGTGTTATGAGCAAGTATTTATCAAATTAGTAGTGGAGGTATCCCGGTGTTTGTAAAATATAGAAAAAGAAATATTGGAGTCAGTCTTCACTTTGTGGATCGGATATGGTATTGTAGGATATGACTTTTAAGTCAAGGATTGGATGTAATAGATGTAATGCAACTGCAAGGAAAAATTTATTTGTGCTCATGCTGTTTCCTGATGTAGGTGGTAATATGTCACTGCTATATACACAAAGAATCTAATAGCTAGTCATTTTCATCAGTGAAAAACCTATGCTATTTTCACTTCCTTGGGTTCTTTCAGCAAAGTATTCCATCCATAATCTGCTTTTTGTCTAACTATGCTGAAATACAATGTCCTAGAAACTCTCTAACTTGTTATAGGATAGATATATTCATGATGTCTTTCACCTCTTATGTGTGCTTTATTGGATGAAATTCATTATCTTCCAAAAAAAGAGAGATTCTCTTGCATGCCTGACTTTCTTATTGAACGTGCTTTGCTGTCCTATAGTCTGGTTTTGCAACATAATAGGAGCTTTGGGTTTGATTTCTAACTTATGGACATATGCATTCAACAAACGCGACTGATAACTCTTCTGGAGGAGATTTACATATTGAAAGTGGCGAACTTTACCCTTTTCTCAATGACTGATCATGCATGTGTTTTGTTGGAATTTGGTCTTAATTTGTCCGTGTTGGGAAAACCAGCTTCAGCATTCAAGCATCATGATGTTTGAGTTGCTGCTGAAAGTTTTGATAGTTCATTGGCTTTGTTTGACAGGGTATTTATTAATGATTGCAGGTGCAAGGATCCCATGTTGGTACCTATCTTCCAAAGTCAGGAATTTGGCACCAGACACAACGGTTTCTACAGAAAGGTGCCTCCAATACAAATACTGTTCAACACTTGGATTTTGATGCTCCAACCCGAGAACATGCGCATCAGTTACTGGATGACAAAGTAATATTTTACTTTTAACTTAATAATTATATTAATCTTATTTTAACTAGTGTTGTTATCTCCTAATATGGTACCTGTGGTGTTTCCATAAGTTAATTTTGCTCATATTATTGTGCATTTAATGAAAATAATTTTGAAATAGAATATGAAAGAGAGGAAATTGGAGTGGAAATTAATTTAGATTTTGACAGGATTGTGGTGAGAGTGCTCTAAGTACTAAGTTGTAGCATTCTAATAACTTTTAAATCTGTAATAATATGCCTACGTGGCTACGCAGAAACAAGATGAATCTCTTCTGGAGGATATCTGGACCCTATTGAGGGCTGGAAGACTGGAAAAGGCACTAGACCTTTGCCGCTCAGCTGGACAGGTAATCAAAGTCTTAGAGGTTTGAGTTAACATAAATTTCAAATTGTGGTTTCCCATACCTGTTCTCGATACATGCTTCAATTTTGGGCAGCCATGGAGAGCTGCAACTTTATGTCCATTTGGAGGATTGGACCTTGTTCCTTCTGTTGAAGCCCTGGTGAAAAATGGGAAGAACAGAATGCTGCAAGCCATTGAATTAGAAAGTGGCATTGGTCACCAATGGCATTTATGGAAATGGGCTTCCTATTGTGCGTCAGAGGTAAGGTTGACCAAAGTAGATCAACTAGCTTTTTGCCCTTGCATTCAGTTTCTCGTGTGTTTCATACCTTTATTTCAACTGCCCTTTCTTCTGTTCATATTATAGCAGTCTTCCTTTGTCACCATTTCACAGGTAATTTTTCCAAGTTTCTTTGTTAAAGATTTTTCATATGAACCTTTTGCACTTTGTTTTCAAAAGAGATGTTGCTATTGTGTTAATCCAGTGATTTATGCCCTTGTAGAGATGTTACTGGCATGTTGATCAGGTGTCTAATGTTTTAGTTATGGATGCACTATATCAATTGTGTTCATCTGATTTGACTTATTTTTTCTTGTCATCTTTATCCTGAAGAAAATTGCTGAGCAAAATGGTGGGAAATATGAAGTAGCTGTATATGCAGCACAATGCAGCAACTTGAAGCGGATACTTCCAATCTGTACAAACTGGGAGGTATATTTCTCTGATATGCAAATGTGAAAGTAATTTCTTTCTTCTCACGAAACTTCTTAACTATTTTTTATATTACTTTAAAATCACACTTGCTCATCAAGTGGTGACATTATTGTCATGGGAAAAAATGAAAGAATTTTTGTTAACTTTGCACAAAAAAGGTGGTGCACACATCGACAGGAAGAAAATTATTTTATTTCTTTTGACTACTCCCTACTGCAATGGCATGAAATCTGATGCTCAATATGTCTGCAGTCAGCATGCTGGGCAATGTCAAAGTCTTGGCTTGATGCTCGGGTGGACTTAGAACTAGCTCGCTCACAACCAGGAAGAACGGTGCAGCTTAAAAGCTATGGAGATGTTGGCGATGGAAGTCCTGGACAAATTGATGGTGCTGCTCATGCAGCTGGACCAGAAAATTGGCCACAACAAGTTCTGAACCAGCAACCACGGAACCTTTCAGCACTTCTTCAGAAACTCCACTCAGGGTAATTTTAATCCGCTAATTCAATTTGTTAATGTATTATTGCATAATATGCATTGATATTTGATTTAGCTATTTTCTGCATGATTTAGTGAACTGGTTAATGAAGCGGTTAGTCGAGGATGCAAGGAGCAGCACCGGCAAATTGAGGTTTTTGAAGACAATTAGTTACTTGCATATGGATTTTCATTTGTTATCTCAATTTTTTTTCTACTTTAGAATAAATTGAACAGTAATCACTTTGACTTCCTTTTTCCTTATCTTGAGGACGATGTCTTGTACTCCATTTTGCAATCCACATCTTCATGCCTGTTAAAAATCTTCTCAAGTCTAAAAAAAAAAAAAAGAAAATTTTTTTTTCCTACTCCTTGAATGCAACCTTGACAATTTTTGAATTTTTGCTTTGTGTTTTGTGCTAGAACAAAGAAATTCTTTTGTAAATAGAATTAATTTTTGTTTGTCATATCAATTGAAACTTTTTGGCTGCCCCTCCCTGACCATACATTGCTTGACAGATGGATTTAATGTTAGGGAATATACCACATCTTCTAGACATGATCTGGTCATGGATAGCACCTTCAGAGGATGATCAAAATATCTTCAGGTGATGTCTTTTGAGTTCTTTTTGTTTAAATTAAAACCTTTAAAGGAGTTTCAAGTTGAGTTTTTGTTTACTTTTTCATTGCACTTCTCTTTTGGTCAGTTCAGGGAAAAAGACAGTGTTTCCTGGATATTTTCTTTTATCATATAAATTTACAATTTTGTTTATTTCTTATTTGTTATTGTAACTTATTAGCTTGTTAACCACTGTGCATTGTGGTTGCTATCAGGCCACATGGCGATTCTCAGATGATTCGTTTTGGTGCTCACCTAGTGCTTGTGCTGAGGTATTTACATGCTGAGGAAATGCAGGATTCTTTTAGAGAGAAGCTCATGACTGTTGGTGATCTCATTCTTCATATGTAAGTATTTTGGTTAAGTCACGTCAAGTAGTTTTTAGATTGCATTCAGGGCATCATTTTGGTTTTCAAAGTAGTCCCAAAACTCACTCACAGTATCAGGACATGTACATTTCCTACATGTGTTTGACATGGCATGGATCATTCCAAGAGTGCAGCGGCTCCTGGACAAGTTCCTTCATATCTGTGTTGTATCATGGAGAGTGTGGCTTCTCGTGTTGTGAAGCCCAAGTTGATCTGGTAATTTCTCATAGTTGGAAATTCCAAATTTCAGGTATGTGATGTTTCTGTTCTCAAAGCAGCATGAGGAGTTGGTTGGGATCTACGCTTCTCAGCTTGCACGTCACCGTTGCATTGACCTCTTTGTGCATATGATGGAGCTGAGGCTAAATAGCAGGTAACAATGAATGGTTATTAATGTTGTCTTTACAAGCTTCCTTCTCCTTTGGTGTCTATTAGTGGGTCCTAATGCTAGGTACAATTGTAGAAGTATCGGGCTTGCAACCATAAGATGCAAGTTCAAGTCTTAATAACATCCATTTTGATGAAAAAGAGTTCAAGGGTGTCTAAAATTTCATTCTGATGTCTAAAATTTCATTCTGATGTCCCTCCTTGCATGGACCCAACAACATGAAAATGGCCTTCTAATATTATTACTCAAAAGAACTCAGTTATATTTGATCGGAGCTGTTAAAAGCAATTAGCAGACATTTGGGATGCATAATGAGATGGTTAACTATTCAGGAAGAAATCCTTTGCCAATGGACATCTGTTTAGTTATAACCTTGAACAAAAAAAATTCAATGCCAACCCTTAACTGTTCCAAGGGTTTTAAAATGAACTGGAAGAACTAAACTGTCGTTATGGTTAGGACCTGCATTTATTTGCACAATGACATGCTAATTATTTTTCTTTTTTCTTGACAAGTAGTGTGCATGTCAAATATAAAATTTTCCTTTCTGCTATGGAATATTTGCCATTTTCTTCTGAGGATGATTCAAAAGGAAGTTTTGAAGAAATTATTGAGAGGTATGAGTTAGTTAAGCAAAATGTTTTCAATTGTGAGGAAGATAAACCAAAAGTTCTAAAGTGTAAGTGGGGTCTCTATTTACAACAGGATTCTGTTAAGATCTCGGGAAGTTAAAGGTGGAAAATATGACAAGTCATCAGATGTTGCAGAGCAGCACCGGTTGCAGAGTCTTGAAAAAGCTACATCAATCCAATGGCTCTGCTTTACACCACCCTCCACAATTACCAATGTGAAAGAAGTCAGCGTGAAACTTCTTCTGCGGGCATTGACACACAGGTTTTTAAACTACATTTGGCAATTCTACATCTTTAATGTTTTTAACTGGATAAACAATTGATTCTCAGTGCAATGGAAATCTTCCAAACATTCCAGCGCAGATGAACCAAACCCAGTTGTTGCTGACTCAAAAGATTTAAGACATTGAGATTGTTGAAATCATGATTTGCAATGTGATTTGAATGATTCCATAACTGCATGTGTCATGGACTTATGCTTCAGCAAATCAAGAGGAGCTCTAAGCTCTATCATTGTGGTAGACTAAAAAAGAATACAATAGAAGATAAAACCCTTTCTCAACCTCGTATATAGTTGCAATGGCAGAAAAAAACTAACTGTTTGAGATAGAAGAACAAGGCTCTGGTTTCTTTTTTCATGTTCTATTTACTAAACTAATCAAGTTTTCCATTTCCAGTATTCTCTACTCATAGATGTCCTATATCACCCAAATTTAGATTTGACTATGAAAGCGATATTTGGAATGGGAAGGTACACACAAAACAGTGATTAGATGCAAAGATTTAAGAAGAAGATAATAGAGCTATATATTTTCTTGTGACTTCTTCTGTACTTGCTGCTAGGTATGGGAACATGAAGCATATAGTGCGCCTTGTGCCCATCTTTTTGACTTTTTTGACTTTCTTGTACCTTTACTTTAGTTCTTTTGTTTTTCTTCTGTTGTAGGAAATAAAAAGCAATCGACAAGCCTTCCCATTTATATCGTTTTTGAACAAGAATTGGTGAAATGTCCCCCCCTCCCCCCAATCAATTGTTGCTTTGGATATTTTTCAAAATACAAAATAGTTTTAAATTTTTTACATATGTTATGTTTGAATGGAACTTACAATCGTTACAAATAATGAAACACAGTATTTTAAAAGGTTTCTTAGGCATGCATACTTTAGAATTCTATTCATAATAATTTTGTATAGAACATCTATATGCCTTTTTAACAAATATAGCTTTACATTTTCAAAATTATTTCAGGTAGTATGCTAGATCTTACAATTTCACTATCCATTTTTACTATTTGATTTTGCAGACGCTTCAGTGATTTTAGGCCAGCAAGCTATTTTAACAACCTTGACTGAAATGATTGCTATTTCATCACCTAATTGTTGCTTACTAATGGAAAAACATTGTTAAAAACAAAAAATTACCCCTTTTCTCCCTTGTTATGTAGCTCCTCTCGTGGGTTGAGTTTTTTAGCTATTGTTCCTTTTTGTAGCAATATATTGTTCAGGGAATTTGCTCTGATTTCTATGTGGAGAGTGCCAGCAATGCCAATAGGTGCACATGCACTGCTAAGTTTACTTGCTGAGCCTTTGAAGCAGCTTTCAGAACTACCAAATAGTCTTGAGGATTATGTTTCTGAGAATCTGAAAGAGTTTCAAGATTGGGTATGTGTCATGTATATCTCTTTATCATTCATATTCTTTGTAGATTCTGATATTTAGTTGGTTTTGTAATCAATTATCATTAATTGTTAGAGTGAGTACTACTCCTCTGATGCAACTTATCGCAACTGGCTCAAAATTGAGCTTGAGAATGGTGAGGTTCCTCCCCTTGAACTCTCAGTGGAGGATAAACAAAGAGCCACAGCAGCAGCCAAAGAGACATTGAATTCTTCTATGTCATTGTTATTAAGTAAGTGAATTCAACCAGCCTTTTCATTTATGCACCACAAACACACACTTGACAGAAGACTGGTAAGCATGTATTCTAATAAAATAGTTTCCATTGAAGACTGGAATTCTGCCCGTCTCATTCTGATATTTAATGCTGCAGGAAAAGGAAATCCTTGGTTGGCTTCTCCTGATGATGAGACATTTGAATCAACAATGCTTGTATTCCTTGAATTGCATGCCACTGCTATGCTTTGTCTGCCATCTGGTGAATGTATGCATCCAGACGCTACCATTTGCACTGCATTAATGAGTGCCCTTTACAGTTCAGTGTGTGAGGAAGTTGTGTTACGCCGCCAATTAATGGTATGTTGTTTTTTCTGTTGAAAAAGAAAGTGACCTCTGATATTCATATAGACAATTTTAAAGTTTAAGTCTTCTGTTAAGGTTTTTGAATGAGCTGGTCCATAAAATGAATGGCATGCATCATATGATGGTTAATTTCTGAGTACCTATTGTATATTCTTAGAGGCTACCTTCACAGATTGTGGGGATATTATGGCATGCATCTTGTTAATTTCTGAATACCTATTGTTTATTCTTAGAGGCTACCTTTTACAGATTGTGGGGGAAATAATGTACTCCACAGTCCACACTTTTTTGTGTCATCCTTTTTTCAGTTAATTTTCTGTCCTTTGCTCATGACCTGAGTTATTATTGCAGGTGAATGTTACCATTTCACCTAGGGACAATTATTGCATCGAGATTGTTCTTCGCTGTTTGGCAGTAGAGGGTGATGGACTTGGATCACACCAAGTTAATGATGGTGGTGTTCTGGGTACTGTCATGGCAGCTGGCTTCAAAGGTTAGAAATTATCAATTGATTAAATGATGCTTGGACTTTTGAATTTTCCATTGAATATACAGTGGTGTCCATGCAGTTCTTCCTTGTTTAGTTGAGGTATGATGTGAAGGCGCACCAAAGTGCGTGTTCATGTGTGCACTCATGCACAAATGTATCCATAACTATATATAAATGCTCAAATTTTGTTGAAACAATTGATTTGTCAAGATTACCCTTGATTCTGACTTTATCAAAATGTTCTCTCTGTTGATTTTTGAAGAATAAAATACTTGCCTTTATTTTAATATGAATGCATATTTAAATCTTTTTGTTTACAGTACTCCTGGTTCTCTCCTTCTCTCCTATCCCTATTTTCCATTGTTAATAACTTAGCCATATCATAGGTTTGTTGGTTTTTTTATGGATCATACATCTGCTTTTTTAAAGGATTTTTAAGGAGCAAGCACAAATAACTATGGCTCTTGTATGGGTGTGCTGTTAGCTTTTAAACCATAAATAACACTACTTTTAATTGTTGTTAAATTTTTAGAACCTGATGTATATCTCTAGCTATGAATTAAAGGGTTTTACAAGTTAAAGATTTTTGAATATGCTTAATCTTAGAGATGGAACTAAAACCCAAAGTCCTAAACAGGCATAAAGTATAAGGTTTCCTTTAATTGAAACTGTATTGCTGCTTCTATTCTCTAAAGGCGTGGTTAAGTATAGTATATATGAACAGAGTCTCTGTTTTGTCATATTTAATGCATGATTGATGATTGAGATTGCAACTGGTAAGTAATATAATATTGTCAATCTTCAATGGTTTCAGGAAAGATTTTTTTATTCAAATAAATAGTTGTAAAATCTGAGATATTGCAATTAGTGAAAAATTGACCTTGGATTAGTATAATTTATTGTAGAAATAGAATGAATCAAGTTTGATTCTATATTTGAAAAGATTCTTACCCTCGCATGGTGATTTGATGGCATTTGGGTCCTTTTGCATGCACAATCGAGATTTATGGTTTGATATCTATTGTTTTGAAAAATCTTAAACCATGTCATTCACCCTTTGGTTCTCTAATCTTTGCTTATTACTACTAATTTGTTTTTGCTACAATTTCTTTCAGAACTATTACTTCTACGGTAGTCTTCTCAAGAAATCCTAGACTTTTATGTCCATTCTGTTATATATGAAAGTGAAATACTTTCCTGTGTTATGTTAGTAATCAATTGTTAAAATTTAAGTGCCTAAAAAAATAGTGTATATTATTTAAGTTAGATCCATAAAATTGATTTGTTATATTATTTTTTTGATAACTTGAATAATACATGTGCGAATGCTCATACCAAAATGACTGGTTAAACAAAAAGTATAAATAATTTGTGAAAGAGTAGTTGTTAACGGAAATTTTTATTTGTTGTGCTAATTGATATGACAAAAGTAAATGAAATTGTATTACAGAAGGGAACTATTATGGCATAACATATGTTTTTATGTATGAGCTATGGTTTCATTTATGTACTGCTAATTGGATTTAAACTTATCTAATGTAGGTGAGCTTGCTCGGTTCCAAGCTGGGGTCACAATGGAGATATCCAGATTAGATGCTTGGTATACAAGTGCAGATGGTACTTTGGAAGGCCCAGCAACATATATTGTGCGGGGCCTTTGTCGTAGGTGCTGTCTTCCAGAAATCATTCTTCGATGTATGCAGGTAATCTCTTCTTTGGAACAGAGAAGCTGTTGTATCCATTTATGATTAAGTTTGTGTCTTGTTTACCCTTTAATAGGATAGCTCTCAATTTCATTTTATCAAAACTCACAGTATTGCCATTTCTCATTTTTCTGTGTTGCCACTAATGATATCCGCTCCTTAGGTTTCTGTTTCACTAATGGAGTCGGGTAATCCACCGGAATGCCACGATGAGTTGATGGAACTCGTTGCTTGCCCAGATACTGGGTTTCTTCAATTGTTTAGTCAGCAACAATTGCAGGTGAGTAAATTATTAGGTCTGCTTGTTAGTGGATGAGAAAATAAACTCGAGCTTGAGGCTCATAAATGCAGCAATATTTCCCATTTGGGTTTCTCTCTATGCATACTGGTGTCAATTGCAATATTTGTGCACACACTTTGATCATCAAGTAATATGAACAGACATCTGTGAAGATTTATGACTTAACTACTTTTACTGGCTACAACGTTTGCATTTTTAGTACATGCTGTGTTGCACAGCACTAAAGTTTTGACAAATCATGTCACTTTTGGGATAAACTTTCTTCAACTTGAATTGCTTTTTCTTTTCCAAACTTCTTGATTTTTCATTCAGATTTTCCTTTTCCTTTTCCCTCCTTTTGTTATTAGTTTGAAAAATGGGGTAGGAGGGTGGGGTGTCTTTGTCACATTAGCTTCAGCTAACATTGTTCAATCGCTGGACTTTCAGGAGTTTCTATTATTTGAGAGGGAATATGAAATATGCAATATGGAGCTTCAGGAGGAACTTGCATCTTGACGTTTTGCACTTGTGAAATCAGGTCATGGTGCTTATTTATAAACTTACCTCAACCTGATGTAGTTGGGTAACCAATAGCATTATATAGGAGAGAACTTGAACTTTTTATCTACTTTGTAGAGTTTTTTCCTGTTTTTTTTTTCTTCTTCTGGCACAGCTGTAATTTCGATAATGTGAAATGCATTCTTTCCTCTTTGTTTTTCCTGTTATTAAAGCCCTGCCCCTGCACCTCTGTGAGCATGAATGGATGTGAATGAATGTGAAAAACATTCGTCGCATGTGATCCCGTACAGATATAGGGTATTTACCAGTAGTTTGGTATCTGTTCCGTTCCATTAATGCATGAATCCTACTATAGTGATTACCATGCAATATCATCCAGGATGCTTGTTTGGTTTCCTTGGAGATATTCCTTAACGAGAGCTTCCAATGCTGTACAAAGTTTGCTAGTATCTGGTCATACCTGTAGCAATGTATCGATACTTTTAGCTTTGATTATATTTTTCTGAAGCAAATCATGGGGAGCTTTTGGATTCCTGTGATTTATCTATGAATTAGCTCCTGATGATGCGCCAGGATGTCTTTTGGGGCTCATGGGCATGGTGTTCATCAGCCTTTGATCAGCTTGTGTTCGTCTAGAGGTCCACTATCCTTCAGCCCGCACCTGCCTTGCATTAGGCCTGTGGATGCGCAGTTTGTGCGCTGGCTTGTCGCCTGTCTCGACAATGTGTACAAACATGAGAGGAGCCGAAGGAAGTGAAAATTGCTAGGTTACAAAAGTGATGTAAAATTTAGTTTTAAAATGATGTCAGGAAAGCAAGGAAGAATTCATAGTGAAGGTAGATGGATGTTACTGATTGAGAATATTTAAGGTTGAGGAAGGAACCAAAACTATTCAGGATCAACAAAACAATCATCTACTCTTTCCTTTTCCATCTCTACAAAACTCAACCAGCAAAAACAGTCCCCAGGTGATGCTTTTCTAATTATGTGGATTCAAATCAACCTCTCCCTTTTCAGACATTATAATTTGTAAGTAAAAAAAAAAACATTATTTTTAAAATATTTTTACTTAAATTCATATGCTCCTAAGATAACAAATTGATCATAAATTTATTTATTTATAAATTTTTGTCCCCCTACAATGTGGATGAATGAGTATTTCTTGGATAGTTAATCTTATCCAATGGATATCCAATATGAATATTGTTAAGCCCAACCTGAAGCCCAACCTGAAACTTATCCAAGCTTATCCTGAAACATATATTTATATTATATAAATATAGTTGTAGAATATTTTGATTTTTTAATATAATATGATATATACATATCTCAATATTGACATAAATCCACGCGCGCGCGCATATATATATATATATATATTAAGTATTTTTATTTTTTATTGCATAATAAATAATAGTAGATAATAGATACCTATATAGATATCCAAAACCCAATGAAAAGTATAAATATCTAAATTTATTACTCAATGTATAATGAGTAGAGTATAAATATCAAGAAATCCGACTATGAATGTTCATTATCATCCTTAATCTCAATCCAACATGTTAATTTTCATAAAATTTATATTCTAAATTCAGCTAAGTTTATAATTCAACTAGTTAAATTTTTGATTCGATAGAACTTAAATATTATTTTATTAAGATAAATATTAGTGATGTTATCATGAATTAAAAATAAATTTTGATTGTTTTATTTTTTATGTAGTTAAAAATGAAAATACTAAATATGTAAATTAACTTGTTTACTTGCAAATTAATTCAGTTATTCACCTGTTTGACTAGATTATATTTCGAGGTGGATTTAATAAGGAAGTTATTAAAGGGAATAGAGGATTGAATTAAAAAATTAATAATTGTTTATTGCAACAAGAAACCTTTTCTTTAGGTAATTCTGTGCAGAGAAATTGTATTCCCTTATCATCCAAGTTTTAAACGCTCGTGGATTAAAAGAAAAAATTTTTTTTTTTCTTGTGAGTTAATTTGTGTGTTAGAGATATAATTAAGGATTAAGATGATATTTGGTATTGTTGTTTAACTATTATATATTTTTTTAAATTCTTGATATTATTTTTATATTTTTAGATTATTTTGATATTAAAAATAAAAAAATATTATTTTAATATATTTTAAAATAATAAAATATTTTTAAAAATAATCTCTACTAAATGAAATAAAATAAAATAAAATAAGAGATAGGCCCAAAGAGCTGCTCGAGGGGCGTATAGAATTTCTAGGACCCAAATTCTCTCTTTAGCTTATTCTTTAAAATTGCGCTGGCTTGTTGTCCTCAAGAGTCTAAGAGTAACCTAGTACCCGCCCCTCCCCACCCTCTCTCTCCTGCAGCCTTTTGTTCTTTCTTTAAATCCCTAACTGTCTCACCATCAAAACAAGCACCCTCATTTTTTTCGAGAAAACCTCTTACAATATCAATCAAATCTTGAATTTATCAAAGAATAAAAAAGCCCATTTTGGTATTGCAGTTGAGGTTTTTTTTGATACTATATTCTGCTGCTTCTTTCTTACATTCTCCACTCTCTCTCAGCATCCAAACACCACCACCAAACCTTAATTTTCCCAGAAATTGAACAAAGAGGACAAAATCTGGGTATTTCAATTAAGCATTCAAATTCTCAAAGAAATCAACTTTGGTATTCTACTTCAGCTCTCAAAAGACTTTAACTTGTATTCAAAGACTCTTCCTTTCTTTACTACCTTCCCATGTTTTTTCTTGGCTTTCTTATGATCCAAACATTACCATAAAAGAAATTGAGTTCTTTAAGAATTCAATATGGGTTTCTCTCGAAAAGTATAAACTACTTCCCCAGATTTTCCTCCACTTTCTCATGACCCAAACACTAAATAAATAAAGTTTCTACATGGGGGTCTCTTTTAAGGTCTCAAAAACTGGTACTAGGTTCCGTCCAAAGCCTGTTTTTCAATCAGATACTGTTCCTGATGAGGTCTCAGAGAATTTCAAAGAGAGCTCGGTGATTGGCTCAAAGAATGAATCCTCTACGAGAAAGCGCCAGGTAATTTTGGCAACTAAATCAAGGAGCAAAACATTGAGTGAGAATTAAAATAAAAGTTGTATATTGATTGTGTATTTTGGTTGATGTTACGTTTCGTAAGGAATTTCATTCAAATCTCAGTTTAGCTTAGTTCAATAAAAGGCACTGGTTACTTTCTCAGGAGGGTAATTTTTTAGATTGTAAATTCTTAATTTCTTTTGTTTTATGACATTCTTATTGCAATTGTTTTGATGGTTAGTTACATGCTTTGTTTTTGTTATCATTGTTTGGATTGCTTCCGTTTGTTAAAGAAAGTAGGGAAGGTGGATAATTTTTCACATGTCAGATCTTTTCAGTATGATGTTGTAGGAAGTAAAGCATTGATTCTTGATTCTGTTCTCTGCCTTTTATCGAGCTTCTTACTTGCCAAGCAGACTGAGAAACTTTTCAACGATATGCGATTTAATGAACGGAAGAGGTTGTTGATGTGATTTATCTCAATTTCTGGTAATTTCACAAGGGCTCAAGAGAAAGTTGTTGCCAAATGATATGTCGCACATGGCATTTCTCTTGTTCCTTTTCTTATAATCTCTTTAGGAGATGGTAATGAAAAATTAAAATAATTTACTTCCCTGGTTTTCAGTGTTATTAGATGGGTTGTTTGTCCTTTGCTTCCTTAATTATTATTTTTCACACGTTCTGATTCATAGCAATGGTGAAACTCTTTGTTCTTGTTGATTGAAAGCCCTTAAATGACAGGGTGTGGAGTTAAGGGGTGGTATGGATGTCATATTTTATGCTTTGCTTTGGTTTTTCTAGACCATAACCTGTAATGTTCTGTGAAATAGGGTGACATTGTTGCGGGTGCTTTGGATGTGTTAGATGTCTCAAGTTCATCTCTCTCTGGTAAAGCGCTTAGCATATCTGCATGTTGGATTGATTCAATTGATCGAGTATCTTCTATCAAGTTTACATTCTGAGTTCTTTTGGTTGTCTCTTGTTCTTCCAGAGCATGAAGTTTCATTCACATTGAACCTCTATCCAGATGGATATTCTATAGCAAAACCCCCAGAGGTTAGTCTGAAAAACAATAATTGTCCACTATAATTTTAAGAAAGTGACTAGAAGAGAAAAAAATATCCATTTTTCATACTGTATTTGTGGTTAATTGCAAGTCCAAGTGCATTTGTTTTTAGATTAAGGCTGCTCATCAGGCTCCACTTCAAGATGGTCAGAAGTTGTTGCATCCATATGATAAGGCTTCTGAAACACTCTTTTCGGTAAATATCTTTTATCCTTTTCTTCTAATCCGTGAGGGGTTTTATTTTGATTAGTTCTAAGAGGTTGTTTTATTTTCAAATTGAAAATTATGTACGCAGCACTTAGATCAGACATTTTGATGCAGTGGTATGTTTGTTGCATAGCATGGTTTGGAACTTATCCATGGTGCATTTAATTAACCTACTTGTTGCAAGTAAGATGCATTATGCAGATTCATTTGCTGCTCAGTTTGACTACTTAAAGACTATTCAGATTGCATATTTGGCTCAAGGAACTTCTTCGTTGTCAACAATACCCCATTTTAGTTTTTAAAATCAATTGATGAGGCAGTTTTCCTACTTATCCAGCATATCTTGTTGTCTGCCTTGTAATTGCTCTTTGGATTTCAACTTTGCTGTAAAGTTTAAACTGACTTTCCTTCCTTTCTATGTGTGAATGCATCTGGAGGCAATTGAATCTGGCCGGTTACCTGGAGATATTCTGGATGATATTCCATGTAAATATGTTAATGGAACACTTGTGTGTGAGGTAAGTAATTCAAATAAAGCTACTTATCTTTACCAATCAATGTGATGCTTGGTGCATTCTTTTTTTTTTAAACCTTGAATGCATTTGAGCATTGCATGTGGGTGTGTGAACACATGTGGATGGCAAGAAGTTATTGAAGCTGATATGTTTGGAGGTTTCAGAATTTGCTAATCTCAAAACGCTTACAGGTGCAAGATTATCGGAAATGTGCTTCCAAGCAAGGGTGTAGCATTCCATCTATGGATGGGCTCCCTATTGTCAATAAAGTACGCCTTAGGATGTCGTTGGAGAATGTAGTGAAGGATATCCCAATGATCTCTGATAATTCTTGGACGTATGGTGATTTGATGGTAAGCGTGTTGAACTCATTCATGAAAACTAAATTTAGACAATTAATATCACCGCATTTTTGTATTCACTTTTTTCTGCAGGAAGTAGAATCCCGCATATTGAAAGCATTGCAACCACAGCTTTGTCTAGATCCCACTCCCAAATTGGATAGGCTCTGTAATAACCCAATTTCAACCAAGGTAATTTAGTTAGAGAGCAACTTGATGTTCTACAGCTGAAGTAATTCATCATATGTTTCTCAACCCTACTGAATGTCATTTGCAGCTCAATTTAGATCTGAGCAGTTTCCACAGAAAAAGATTAAGGCAGACACCTGAGGTTACCGTCACATCTAATAACAGAATCCATGGAAAGAACGTTTTCATCAATCGTGTGTCTGAAAGCTCTAACAGTAGGTTTGGAGATTCTGGAATCATTTCAGGAAATGTGATACCACAGCATGTCCAGGAGAACCAGTCTACTCAAAACCTTGGCCCTAACAACATGTTAACCTTAAGAGCAAGAAGCTTTGTTCCGGATGGCAATGTTCCTGGACTAACTTTGGTACCCCAGCAGCAGAGGTATCAAATTGGGATTTCCCCAAGAAGTATGCAGGATCAAGGGTCGTCTCTCATTAATGTTTCAGGAGCTTCCCCTTCCAGGCAGGACATGATTGTTGCTTACACCAACATCATTAATCCTGGTGGTTCTCTTCATGGGAAAAGGGAGAACCAAGATGCCCAATCATCGCCTTTATCTAGTTTTAATAAGAGAGCAAGGCTTACACCAGCCGGTCCTGATGGAATTCAACAGCAGCAAATGGGGCTGCATATGGACAGCCTCCATGAATCCGAAATGAACTGGAAGAATTCATTACTACAGCAGCAAGCAATGACAAGAGGAATTCAATATGCTAATTCAGGCATTCAGAAGTATCCTCACCAGATGTTAGAAGGGGTTGTGCATCAAAATGCTGCAGCAACATCATTTTCTGCAGGACAGCCAGGTCTGAGACTTGGTCTCAAGGAAGAACAGTTAGAGACAGAAAAACCGGATGTGCTTGGCCAGGGTAAAAATGATAGGCAGATGATGGAAGCAGAAGCAGGCCATTTGGACACACAGCAACTACAGGTGCAGCAAAGATTACCACAACATCTCATGAGATCTAATTTCCCTCAGGTTGGATGGAACAATCTCAGTCAAGATTGTAGGAAGGAGGAACCACACCAAAAGAGGAAATTGGCTCAAAGTCCCCGGTTATCAACTGGGTTAGCTCATTCACCTCTATCATCAAAATCCGGTGAATTGTCCAGTGGTTCAGCTGGACCCCATTTTGGAGCATCTGTTGCACTTGGGTCATCACAAAGGGAGAAGTCAATGGCTGCTGCCCAATCTTTGACTTCCAGTGCTAACGATCCCTTGCAAAGGCAGCACCAGGCTCAGGTTGCTGCAAAACGGAGATCGAATTCCCTTCCCAAGACCCCAATAATGAGCAATGTGGGGTCTCCTGCTAGTGTTAGCAATATAAGTGTTCCATTAAGTGCAAATAGTCCTTCAATTGGGACCCCACCAATGGCTGATCCTAGCATGCTTGAAAGATTTGCGAAGATTGAGATAGTGACAATGAGGTATAAAAAGTTCACCGGTTTTCCATTCCATATTTGTTTCTTGTCTTACCTTTTCTTTTAACATTGAAATCTAGTCTTTTTTAATTACTATAATCCTATCTTCTGGCCACAAGATGCTTAAATGTCATTCCACATAGAGTCTGAGTTAATCAGATTTTCTTTTCCTTCTTAATGAGCATCAATCAATTCTAGTGCATGCTGGGAAAATGTATATTTGATCCATCTTGCATATTTTTTCTTATTTAATCCCCCTTGCTTGCGCACACTCTTCGCTTTATGTATTTGTTGGGTTGGGAGAAGTGTGTTTGGGGGCAGTGCCCTAATTTTTTATACAATTTAATAGTGTCAAAAGGCAAATCCTTTTTCCTATTCTGTCAGCTTGATATGTTTTTTTGTGAGAACATCTTGATTTGTGTTTCTCTTAGAAGTCCAATGACAGTACACTATCTTGTTTTTGCTGTTCATTTTCTACTTGCTTCTGTTCCAGGCATCAACTCAACTGCAAAAAGAATAAAGTTGATGATTACTCTATCACAAAACCAAACACCTATTCACTTCAAAATCTGTCTGTTCATCTCTCCAATTCAGCTAATAATGAGGAGTTCAAAGATGATAGTAATGCAAGGCAGTTATCAAAGTCTCTTGCAGGTGGCAATATGAATATCTGCAAGACGAGATTTATGGATTTCGCACTGCAAGAACGAGTGCTTCAAGGTTTGTTGTGTTCTCAACAAAATGTATAGTTTATGGCCTCTGACAATTTATGTAATCCCTTTTGAGTCATTTCTACAGGGAATGCTATTTCTTATGTTACAAAAGTACGGAATAGAATGATTATGTCAGAGAAGCCAAATGATGGTACTGTGGTGATGCATTACGGAGAAGCAGATGAGAAGCCAGTTGATGTTCTATCTGCAGAAGATTATCTTCCTACGTTGCCCAATACTGTAAGTGTACTGTACAAATTTCATTTGTTGGATTTGGATATAATGGAGTTTAAGAAAATCTTGTTATAACTTTTGTGGATATTGCATTCTCCTAATTATTACAACCAGTAAGGTTATGGATTATGGATATTTCAGCTTTTATATTCTCAGATTAGTACCTTCCGGTTGCTTTTCCATTTGCCATGCATTTGTGTACCCCATCCACTGTTAATTAAGCTAGTATTCTTTTTGACCCTTTCATTTTTGCTGCTAGTTCATTGAGTATCTTTGTTGCTACTCTTTGGGTTTCCTCATATTTTTGAATTTGCCATTTTCACAAACGTAACTAATATGTATTGGATTCATTTGTCTGTCCTTGTGAGCATGACTTCATCAATCAGAAAGATCTGGTGTGCAAGTTTGAGTGAACAATTAATATGTGGGCTGAAATTCTTCTGTTTTCAAAGTATCTTACAATTTTACCTGTCACATCAATATTTGCTTATCCTGACAAGCTCTATTCATATCTGACTAATTTCTGTTACAGCATTTTGCGGATTTGCTTGCAACACAATTTTGTTCACTGGTATGTCTTGAAGGAAATGATTTCTTTCTCAGAATTTGAGATTTCAGATTATCTCTTCTCCATGCAATTGATTTTAAGTAATGCATTTTACTTTTCCAGATGATGCGGGAAGGATATCTTGTGGAATATCATATTCAACCGAGACCTGTCTGTATTAATATTGCTTCAAGCAGTCAACCAAATGTTTCTGGAGGCCCTCTTAATAATTCTGCTATTGAGGCGAAGCAATACAATGAAGCAGTTTCAGTTCAGTCATTGAATGATATAAAACCTACTCTTGGTGGCAATGCGTCTATTAATTCTTCTCACAATCTACTAGCAAATTCAAGGATGCTGCCTACTGGAAATCCTCAGGCCTTACAGATCTCCCAAAGTCTTGTGTCTGGGGTTTCAATGCCTGCAAGACCACAACAACTAGATCCACAGCATTCTCTTCTGCAGCAGCATCAACAGCAACAGCAGCTGCAGCAACAAAATCAACATGCCTTAATTCAACAGCAAAATTCACAGTTTCAGAGGTCACCAATGGTGCTTCCATCAAATTCACTCTCTGATTTAGGTGCAATTGGAGCAAATTCAAACATGCAGTTGGGTAGTCACATGGTAAACAAGCCTTCTCCTCTTCAGCTGCAGCAGCAGCAGGGGCAGCAGCAGCTGCAGCAGGGGCAGCAGCAGCTGCAGCAGGGGCAGCAGCAGTCACAGCAGCCGTTGCAGCAGCAGCAGGTGCCACAGATGCAGCAGAGGAAAATGATGATGGCTATG
>Ga0325411_1000400_pt1 | contig 45234 bp, 38 predicted proteins | sample PopdelMetagenome_13_FD_206181 | JGI IMG/M metagenome (GOLD analysis project Ga0325411, IMG submission 206181) | Populus deltoides microbial communities from Bellville, Georgia, United States - Xylem-PdIQD-R4 | ecosystem: Host-associated > Plants > Phyllosphere > Stem > Wood/Secondary xylem...
GGAGACGGAATTCCCCAACAAAACCAGACATCCTTTTGCGAAAGGATTCTGCCTTTGGGTGGGTGAAAAGCCTTTGTTCACCTCAGCCAAACTTGAAAAAAAAAAAAAAAAAAAAACAGAGACAAACAGATCACACCTTACACTTCGCCGCTGAAAAGGTTATCTCATTGTAGATGCAGTCTGCAAACTGAGGAGACCGCTGAAAACAGGTTGAGAAAGGTCAAAGTGTTGTTGTGGAGGGTTACACCACCCACCATTATCGTTTGGAAGAGCTAAGTTTGGTGGGCAAAAATTCGTCGCCGTGACAATAATGGACCCTGGTAAGCACCCTTTTTTCTCATTTGCGCATTTAATCTCATAGAAGGATCCACGACTCAAGCCATTATTGAAAAGTGCAATACTCAGTGCAGTTGTGTTTGTCCCATAGCCCTGGATATAGAGATTCCCATATCCACAAGCACCACCTACAGATGCAATCAGTGATGAAAAGAATTAATGGGGCGGACAAGATTTAAGAGAAAACAAGTACTAATTAATATTGATTCCTTGTGGCTAAACAGTTAATTATTAGCCTAATGTCCAAGATGCATCACAGAATGTTGCGTGTGCACCAGTCCACGCAGTGCCATAACCCTCGACATTCTTTGAAATTGTTAGAAAAATCAGCATGGCCATGTATCCAAGGAAATTCATTTTCCTGCCACAAAGGAAAAGCAAAGTGAAGATTAGTCGGGAAGAAATACAATATTTGAGATACAGCAGTAAATGAGGTTGGCCTTACAATAGCTTAATTAAGATTGAAACAGCAGCAGCTAGCACTAGCAATTAATGAGGAAACTAGAGAGAGCATGTGATACGAGAAATTGAAGAAATTGAGTTGTTTATATAGACATGAATGCAGAGCAAGTGGGATGTTAAAATATTAGTATATCAGTAATATATATATATATATATATATATATATATATATATGGGCAAATTATAGAAAATTGAAACTTGTAAGAAAAGTGAGCTAACAGGTAACAGAAACTGAAAACTGTTACCTGAACCATATTATTTTTTCTTTATGGAAAAATGTCCTCTTCCTTTTAGGCTGCCTAGTGGTGAAGTCAATGAGCTTTTTGACCTCCATTCTTTCAAAACCAAGATACCATAGGAACACTCATAAAGAGTGGCTCACACTCCAGTGCATTCAGTAAAATATTTCAGAGGGAATGTGCTAACTTCTCATAATTATAATTCAAATTTATGTGAAAACATTGTTTTTGGTATTCCTATTGTCAAGATTTTCCAAAACATGCGGTGCAACTTGCACTGGTCACAGCATTTTAAACTCGAACAGCTTTGACATTTGACATTAACATTACTCCTCCTTGCTATCCTTCCACAGACTCTGGTGGGGGTTGAAATTCCAAGCTCTCTCTTTCCCTTCTCCAGCTTCTCCGCCATCATATCGATCTTAAAGCAAACTTATGTCCTCTGCTTCTTTTAGTTGATATTGGTAACAGAATATGAGCACCATATTTGGCACACAACTAGCTTCCCTACTCTTCGATCATTCTTAATCAACCATTTGTGCAAATTAAGTTGTGCTAATATTACTCGATCTTCGTATAAGAGTACAGTATGTATTGTCTACTCCCACTGGCTAGACCAGGCACATGCATGGCCCATGGGTGCTAGGGTTAATTCTCTCATTTGTTAACTATCACCTTCATTAATTAGTGGCTTTTGGAAGCTGTAAACTGAAGAATGAAAAAGAAAGAAAAGACTAGACACACATGCATCATATTAAACTGATACAGCGTGGGAAAGTGTTTCCTGTATCACGCATGGAAATTAGCAAGGCTCAGCTGCTGTGGGGAGATTCATTATTCCACGCCGGCCGCGAAAGCTGAGGGGAAAAGATGCCATTTGGTAATAAGCATGCGATTACCATTAATTTTAGACATGTGCTGGGCGCCCCATCATCTTGTAATTCTACCTACATATCAAGTCAAGATTATACTTAATTTAATTTATTATTTGACGTTAATTAGTGGGAGAAATTATTAATGCTACGTCCGCAAGTAATCAGAGTGAAAGACAAGTACATTTCTCCATTAATGTGCACAGCGCTTGGAATATCTTGGATCGATAAGAAGGTTGCAAACAAGTTTCTGAGTGTTTGGAATAGTTAACGTATATCACAATTCTTTGCATGCCATGACAAAATATAATCGGTAACCTCTTTGAAATTTTTTTTTTTTTTTTGGTCGATGTTCATCATTAATGCACTACTCATATCATTTTCTTTCATCACTGCGCTGCAAAATATTGGTGTTCAGTATTAATGGTGGGTGAAATTGGGGATGGGATGGGATCACGCTATGAACTGCACTTCATCCTAATTAATGGCTGCTACCAAATGTGCCTTCCAGATTATAATGTTCAAAACCTAGCTACCTGCAGGTGATGTGGTTGACAACCTGCTAAAAGAATGGAAAAGTACTGGGGAGATAATTGGTCGCACAGATGATCATGGATCATACAGCTCAAATTTTGGCTTCTTAGGAGAGTATAAAGTAAGGGTGCATTAATACATGCAAATTCAACATGGTCACTGATCGGTCTAAGAGATGAAACAAAATATTTTAACATTCAACTGTGACAAGCATCATTGTGAAAACATTCTCACCATATGAGGAGAAACCAAGGCAGATTGTAAGAAAATTGACGATAAACTAAATCTTTGTTATGGCTTGCTGCTCATGAACTGACACGGGATTTCTAGCAAGGTTGGAGGATAGCAATCTAATGTCTTGTCAAGTGTTTGGGCATCAGCCTTGAGCTATTCTTCAGAGTTCTAGGCACTGCTTGTTTAGTAGAAAATGATTTACGAGAATCACCTTTCAAAAAAATTTATATTTATTTTTTATAGGGAGAAAAAATATTTTTTAATTAAAGAAAAAGTTGATTTAGTTTTTAAATAAGTGTTTTTTTTATTTATCTTGGATTGAATATATTTTCAAGAAATTGTGAAAAAATAAAATAAAATTTTATGTTATTTGTTGATACCAAATTTAGTTCTTAATCTTTTAATTATTATTATTATTATATTTAAATTTTTTTATTTTTTTTAATTTCATCTCTTAAAATTTGATTTTTATATCAACTTTGATCCTCAATTCTTTTTATTGTTATTTTGTTCTCTTATCATTTTTTTAATTAAAATTTTTTTATCTATCATATTTGATTTTTATTTTTTTAATTGTTATTTATTTTATTTGAAATAATTTACGACATTAAAAAGATAAAATTTCAATTTCATTCTTCTTTAATTTTTTAATTTATTTTTTTTAACATCGCCAAACATAAAAAAATATTTTATTAATTTATTTTTCATAAAAATTACATTCTAAAAGGAAATTATTTTATAATAAACAAACGAAGTTAATTTTTTTACGAAAAGGCCATGATAAATAAAAGAGTTCAAAGGTTGGGCTTAGGCACACTTGTCCTGACAATAAAGAACTTACATTTTATGAGCACGGTGTCACTACAAAAGCGTTTGCTAGTATGTGTTCGAGAGATAGTAGTGGTTGCAGGTGAAAAAAAAAATAGGTCTAATGAAATCATTGTCATTGTGGTTTATTGTGTTAAAATATGGGTTGAAAATATGGGTTGAAATTCGTGTTGACTAAAAAGCAGTTCGCATTTATTTGAAATTCGTGGTTTCTTGTATTAAAATATGGGTTGAAAATACTTTTGTAAGTGCTTTGCTAATATGATTTTTGTAGTTGTGAATGATTAATATGCATTGTATTCTTTAATACATCATAAAAATTACATTATTTTTGTACTCCTATCATTCGATCAACCTAGTGAGAAAACCTTTGATTTGCTTGACTTTACAAATGTGGAACGAGTAAAAAATCATAAAAAAAATTAAAATTAAAAATTAAGATTGCTATATATTTTATAAATGTTATATTTTCTTGTGATTTTTGTTTAATGTAGTTATATAATGTCATTAATATTATTATAATTTAAACTTGTGATTTGCATGAACACACATGCATGTTCTATAAAATTTCTTGTTGAGTGTATAGATTCAGGATTTTTCTGGTTTAATGATATTATTGCAAGCAAATATATTGTTTTCAAAACTTACAAATAGTTTTGCCTAATGTTGAAATATTTTACCTAATATTGAAATATTTCTTGAACTTTTCTATTTGTAGCACATGATGCTATTTTGTATAGAAAGATGGTGACCTTTTCAACAGGGCTTAGAGTATGTTTGGTATTGTAAGTTGTGTTTGTTACTTGGAAAGTGGTTTTTGGAAAACCACTTTCCAAATTTTCTTATATTTGTTTGTCATTAGGAAAGTTGGTCAACGGAAAACACTTTTCAGTCAAAGAAAAATTTGACTTGGTTTTCAAGAAAGTGTTTTCCTTTTAAATTTTGGATGGAAAACACTTTCCGGAAGTTATGAAAAATTTAGAAATGTCATATTATTTGTTGATTATATCAAATTTGGTTCTCAAACGTTTGATTGCTATATATATTTTGTTTTGAATATATATATTTTTTAATTTCATCCCTTAGAATTTAAATTTCACATTAATTTTGGTCCTTATTTTTATAATTGTTATTTGCTTCTCCTTTATTATTTATTAATTGAGATTTTTTATCTACCGAATTTGATCTTTATTTTTTTATTGTTACTTATTTTATTAAAAATAATTTATGAAATATTAATTATTATTATTTTAATTTCTTCATCTTTTATTTTTTTATTTTTTAGATTTGATATCTATTATTTTGATTATTATTTATTTTATTTGAGACAATTTATGAAATTATATTTTTTTTCAATTTCATTCTCATTCAACCTTTTTATTTGTAAGATTTATTCCTCATTATTTTAATAAATTTGAAAAAAATAAAACATTAATAAGTTAATTTTCAACTCATTTTTCATAACGTAACCAAACACTATAAAGTGTTTTCCAACTTATTTTATATTACACTACCAAATATCAAAAAATAATTTACTTTTCCGGAATTCACTTTTCAAAGGGAAACTACTTTCCAGCAAACAATCAGGCCGTAGTAATTTTTGTGATTGTGGTTTGAAAAAAGTTATTTTATAAAAAACACTTTTAGTTGAGGTTGATTTGATATTTATATATATTTGGTTAAAACTATGGTTGAAATTGAGGTTGAACAAAAAGTAGTATAATGTGCTTGCTTAAAAATACTTTTCAAATTGAGGTTATAAAATAACTAAAAAAGATGTATATTAATATTGATGGTTTTTAATTGAAATATTGTAGATTTAATTACTGCTATTACATCATAAAATAAACAATATTTTATATAAAATATTTTTTATTATTGCATTAAACTATCTGTAATTTTATCACGTACAGAATCCATCTGATAAAGACTACAATTTTCATGATTTTCTGAGCGTGCAACAACATCAGATAAAATATCATCAGGAATAAAATTGGAATAACAATAAAATTCTGCAAATGCTACATCAACATGCAATCTTCTTCTAATTTAATTATGTTATGACGTGGAATAATGTTAAAAACTAGTTTTTTTAAATAAAACACAATTAGTGGAGACAATAAAAGAAAGAAAAGCAACTTTAACATGCCTTTTGTTACCCTGCGTTTAAAATATAAATAATAATAGGTCTCACAAACAACAAACAATAAATTATATTTAGTAATTAACCAAATAATTTATTTATATGATCCACTTAAAAAACAGAAGCAACCATAAAAATAAACACCCCCTTGTACAAAGAAATAATTAACGAAATGTGCTTAGAAGTCTGTTGTAGAGGATGTCTTGTTAACAATCCAATCCAATCCAAGTCCCATGTAATTTGATTAGAAGTCAGAGTCAATTGAGATAATTAACGAAATGTGCTTAGAATTGTGATTAGTTTTAATTCAGTAAATGATAAAGTAGTGAGTTATTGGATTATTAGTTATTTAATTCAGTTCATTGCAATGTGTATTTATTTTCTGATTTTTAATAAAAAAAAGGGCAAGTAATACTCCTATTTCTATATTGGATCTTGAAGTGACTGATTAGATATTTAACTTAATTAATCACCTAACAGTTTATATTTTAATTTTCTCTGTATTAATTCATTGATTCCAAATTTTCTCCGTCCTGATTTGTTTATGTCTGCGCATTAATTGTTTATGTTAGATTATTAATTTTATTCTTGTTTCGCAAAATTTAATGTGTAATGATTTTGTGAAAATAATAATAAAATGAAGGTTTTTTTAGATGAAGAAGACCATGAGAATGGTAACGGTTGCGGCGATATGGTGGTTAACAGAGGTTGGTGCCGCATCGCCTCCATCGACAACAATTCAAGCTTTCCTCTGGTCTCCTCACCGCCATCAGAATCTCTCTCTCTCTCTCTCTCTCTCTCCCCCTCTCCCTCCCTCCCTCCCTCCCTCCCTCTCTCTTCATTTTCCAATCTAAGCTATTTAGTTTCTTACTTGAAATTTTATCGGTAAATTGGCAGCCTGTCTGTTGTTTAACATATGCTTTCTTTTAGGGTTTTTAAATTTTCCATGATAAAGCTATATGTGTGTGTGTGTGTGTTTATAAGAGAATCAATTATATCGAAATTGACGTAGGAGTAAAGGGAAGAGAAATTGATCCTTTAAACTTCAACTAAATGCCAATACAAAAGTGTTCTCCTTTCTCACATAATATCAGCTAATGAAATTCCTCAGACGCAAAACACAACAAATGACCAAATATACGCGATATTACAGTGGATTAAAATCTTTCTCCTCTTAGATCTTTAAATAGGATTAGTAAGAAACCCTCCAGATTTTTCTGGCGTACCTGCTTCTCCCCATAGATTCCTGATAAACAATGCAAATGAGATGACTTTGAGTCTCCCTAAAATGAAACCACATCACAAACAGATCAGTAGATCATGCTTTATTTGGTATTCTTACCTCCTGAACATTGTCACTGTTTTTCTTGTAAATTACTATTGGCTGAACAAAAATATCGTACTTTGGGTTTTTGAATTTCAACAGCCAAACTTCTTTCGCTTATGGGATATGTGCTTTCTATGATATTCAATCTATTTTGAAGATTCTGTATGCCTATCATGTTCTCCTGGCTTCATATTTGCTGCATATTATTCTACAATTGGAATGTTTAAACATGTTAGATTCTGATCACGGGTCAAACAACAGAATGAGTGAAGCAATGAATTATCAGACCATTTCTTCAAAGGATCTTGCCAGGTTGGTGCTGGCTGAAGGAGGCTGGTCAAACTTACTGGTACTGCGCTCTCCTTCATGCTAAGAGCTTGCTGCAATTTTTTGTAGTATTATAGTAAGTTCTGAAAATATTTTTTCTTCAAAAAACTTATAAGAAGAAGAAAATTTTGTGTTTCCTTCCTTTTTTGGTTCAATCATTTACTTTTTGTTTAATCTTTTTCCATGTAATGATCAGAAAAGAAAGTTCAGCAATCTTTGGATCTGGCAGTTGTTTTTGTTGGCAGAGGGGTAAGAACTTTTGGGGCTCATCATAAGTCAACTATGTAACCACAATACATGAGTGCAATAACATTTTTTTTATTTCCATAGGACTGATCTGGTGAACATGCTGCCGATGCTTTTATCTTATGGTGTTCATATTCTATTTTTTTTTTGGTATGTGTAACTAAGTAGGTTCTGCTTAATGTTGTCTGGTCTATTTTGATAATTGAACACTTTTGTTAGCTTGGCATATCATTGGCAGTGCAATATCTTGCAACTTTGTGCTATTTTTCTAGCCCTAGGTTATTGATTGCACACCATTTATTTTCTACAGCTGTTTTCCACAGATATTTCTGCAAGCAAAAATGCAGATCCAGCTCTTGTGAACTTTCTCAAGGTAACAAGAGCTTCTCAAACTATTTTTGAATGGTTTTTTAATTGGAATCAGTATACCCTGATTTGCAGAAATTGCTTCATTCCTGCCTGTTTGTGTTCTTATAGTTAGCGTTCCTACTTTGAACAGGTCCTTTTACAAAGTCCAATTTTTCCACGGCATTTCTGTATGTTGCTGCATCAGAGGAGGCAATGGAGAATTCATTGGTTTCTGGGTTTGCTGAAGCTTGTGGACAGGATTTAGGAATCAGTAATGTTTCCTTTTCAGAGTCATGCTCTGTAGAGGGTGAAAGCTTTCAAAAGCTTGCAAAACTGCACGCTATTAATGTAAATGATATCGAAATGTTGGACAACTAGTTATGAGATTTTGGTGGTGTATGACAGACCTCTTAATTTTAATTATTTTTTTTTTAATTCGTTAAAAATGTGCAGGACTATCTGGCTTCAAGGATGGAGAAGAGACTAAGTGGGCAACTTAACCTGGTTGTATTCTGTTATAGAGGCTCTAATTCGATGAAAGAACTTGACCAACCACAAAGTGAAAGTGGGTTGATTTTTTTATTGCTTGATGATATAAAAAATGTTCGTTTAAAGTCATATCTTTGCCAGATATATATATATTAATTGGACATTTGCAGGTGAAATGTTCTCTGAGCTTATCAATTCCGTGGAGATGTTGGGGGGAAATATGTGGTTCTCTATGTTTCATATCCTTTCCGATCAATCCAGCTTCCTTACCATCAAGAGCTAGAAAGGTTTCTTGCTGAAGGTGCTGGAGGAAATGCATCACTGAATTCCACCCACTGTGATGAAGTTTGTCAGATCAAATCATCATTTCTGGAAGGAGTTTTAGTTGTAAGTTTCCATGTTGGCCTTTCGTTTGTATGCTTTATTTATGATAGTGCTTGTTTTATTTGTTTCCTTGTCTCTTTGTTGAATAAATAGATATTTTGGTAATTATCATGTAGGGCATGGTCATTGGAGATGGCCTGATTATGAATGGTAAATTTCTAGCGGTCAGCAGGAATGTTTTCATTCTCTGCATCTCATGTCTTTGAAGAAGCAAAGATTTTTCTTTGTTTAGTAAATTATCAGAAAACACCCATGGGCACCTGGTTCTCAAGTACACAAGGCATGTACAAGAGCAACACTATCCTGAACTTGAAGGAACAAAAGAGCAACAGAATGAAGTCTAACTGAACGGCATATATAATTTGCCTCCACAGTATCTTTTTTCACCCCACAATAATACTGTTGTAGCTTGTTGGGAGCCCCGCGGTATGGTAAAGAGGTATTATAGAAAAATTATTAATATTTAAAGAGGTATTATAGAAAAATTATTAATATTTCTTGGACGGCTAGGATTTCATAGGTTGCTAGGATTCCTTGAATGGTTTAGGGTCTACTATAAATAAATATTATGTAAACCCTATTTCGATATAGTGAAAATAAAAGCTCCTCGCTCTTGTGAATGTAGGCATATTGTTGAACCATATTAAATCTTGTGTTCTTTCTAGTTTCTCTCCCATTACAATATTCATGTATAATTACTGCAGGTTTTTCACATCAAATACACCTGCACGAAATGCCTCAAAGAAGGATTCTCCAATTTTTTCCCTTAACGTTACAAGCTGAACTGTTCCATGCCCATTTCCAAATCTACCCCCATCCATGATCTGCCTTGCTAACATTGTTGATTGTCCTGGGAATCCCTCGCAAAAGACCCTAGCAAAATGCCAACACCACTCGCTAGTTGAGGTCCTTCTGTCCTTGTTTCCAAGTTTGATTTCTGCTATAACCCTTGCTGTTGCTCTATTGTGTGTTGTAGCAGAAATGTTGAGTTTGAAATCGAACAATAAATCAAATCTTAGTTGTTAATAATCTCTCATATCTTATACTGGACCTAAAACTAATTGCTGATTTTGAAAGGCAAAATCTTCTTCCGAATCCAACAAGATATTTGACTGGCCTCCCTCTACCCTCTCTAATCAACTTCTGACGAGTTCATAGCATTTAGAGCTACTGTTGCAGTTTTAGGCCTCTTCCATGATCTCATGTATTCTCCCAAGCTTATTTTAAAGTTGATTCAGCCTTAATGCAGGGGTTGTCTTAGCTAAAACAGGAGGGTGCTTTTTTTTTTTTTTTGAGTTTACAAGCAGTCCAAGTAAATTATATAAACTCGGTGGCTTATAATCTTGGATGTGAAATTCTGCAGTTTATCTATACTGCTATGGTCCATTATACTCATTTTCTTGCTCTACTTGCACTCCAGTTTCACTTTAGTCCATTATATTATTGTATTTATGGAGTCCTGATATTGTGGCTGTCTGTGATGCTCAAGGGGAATGGTTTGCTTATCATTTTAATACCATGCCTATGATGTATGATGGGCATTGACACTCCAACAAGATTTGAGGCTCCCCAGGACTCTTAACCGTTTGTAAGGTGAGATGATACCTTTTTTTTGTATAACCACGTACTATGTCATGGACAGTCGTGAAAGAGATTAGGTGGTTGTTATGTAGTTTTCACTGAATGGAGATGTCCTCTTATTATTTAATCTAGATTGGAGCATTATGTTGTTTTTGTCAACATTCTGAATTGTATGTGCCCATTTGTTCCAGCCGTGTAGGTTTCATTCTAGATTTGAGTAGTTATTTTTTTTTGAATTGGCTAGTATTTCCATTAGAAATCTAGCCACTGCAATGATATGAACTTTGAAGTGGAAATGACTTGCAAATGTTTGCTTATCAATATAAAGCTCAATTATGAATACTGTTGACCTCAGATTGATGTCTTGTTTTAATTAGTGATTCTGTCTCGTCTTCTTCGTGATCTGTCTATTATAGCAAGTGATAGAAAATGATACCATTGGATTTAATTATGGCTATTACTTGCTTGTTTGAATTCTATCTACTGTAACAATTTCCCGAGCTTCCAGGAATTGATGATACTAGAACAATGTCCTTGGTACTTGAATTGATTTTTGCCTTCCCCCCCCTAATCTCAAATTGTTTAACCCACCTAGTAGTGCTCGACCTGAGCGTCCTCAGCTCGAGCATGCTCAACCTAGCAGTGCTAAACCCGATAGTCCTCGACACGATAGCTCTAGACTTGGTAGTGCTTGACCTAATAGTCCTCGATTCTATAGTGCTCGATAGTTCTCCACCTGAGCATACTTGACCTTGTAGTCCTTGATCTAAAACTCTTCGACCCGATAGTCCTCGACCCGAGCATGCTTGACCTAGTAGTGATTGACCTGGCAATGCTAGACCGAAAGTCCTCGACCTTGTAGCAACCAACCAGATAGTCCTCGACCCGGTAGCCCTTAAACCGAGCATGCGCGACCCGGTAGCCCTTCACTCAAGCATGCTTAACCTGGTAGTGCTCATCCCGATAGTCCTCGACCTAATCATGCTCGATTGGGTATTGCTGGATATGGTAGTCCTCCACCTGAGAATCTCGCCTGATAGCGCTCGACTCGGTAGTCCTCAATTTAAGCATGCTTGGGCCAATAGTGCTCTACTTGGCAGTCCTCGATCCAAGCATGCTTGACTTGTTAGTCCCCAACCTAGTAGCCCTCCACCTGGTTGTGCTTGACGCAAGTGTCCTCAACATGGTAGTCCTCGACCCAAGCATGGTCAACTTGGTAGCGCTTGACCCGGTCGTCCTCGACTCGAGCATGCCCTATCCGGGAGTCCTCAACCTGATAGCCATCGACCTGGTAGTGCTCAACCTAGGAGGCCTTGACTTGATAGTCTTTGACCTGACAATGCTCGACTCAATGGTGCTGGAAGAGATTGTGTCTGGTCCTACTGTCCTTGATCTAGTAGTGCTCTGCCCGGTAGTCCTCAACGTGGTGGTGCTCGAGCTAGTAGTTGTCGACCAGATAGTTTTCAGTCCAGTTGCCTAATTGTTCTCGAGGTAGTAGTTGTCGACCTGATAGTTTCCAGCCCAATTGCCATTGTTCTCAACGCAATAATGCTCGATCTAGTAATTCTCGTCCTGGTAGTGCTCGGCGTTCTTTACCCGGTAATTCTCGACGCGGGCATGATCTGTTGGTGAACATCTTGGAGGTGGTGGGTGGTGAAATGAAGACATCCCAATTTATTTATTTTACAATCCCGTCTTTAGAATTCGACATCTCACTTAGAGACCAGGGTCGCTTAGAATTCTCTCGTCTCCACCTACCAAAACTTTTCTCTAATTTATTAAAAACAATTCTGCATTGGAATTAATATTACGATGATATGATTGCCATGACTTCAGTTCAGAGTGGGGATCTGTTCCTTTCCCAAATATTTTCACACATGCATACCTTCACCATCAAGTTTACACTCTTATTCCCCATCATCTGTTCTTTTTGGACCCCCTCTCATCGTTGTAAGCTGCTGGGAAGACTAATTTTTAAAATGCAAAGTAAAAAAAAAAAAAGAAAATGTTAAGAGAATGGAGAATTTTTTGATTGTGTTATTAAATCTAGTTTAATGGATCAATCTTGAAACCTCGCATCTTATTTGTCTAACTCGAGTTTTTAACTAAATCACTCAGGAACTAGTTTAAATTAAATTGATTTATTTCATGGGTCCAAATACAATCTTGATAACTGGTACAAATATGACTTGACTTAAAAAAACTTTTAAAATGATAATTTTATTTTAAAAAAATATTGAGACAATAACAGATTAGATCGATCTTAGTTTCTTAATGACCTGTGTCATAGATTCTATTGAATTTAATAAATTTTTTATAATTATATAATAATAATATATGGTCATAAAATTTAACATCAACTTAAAAATAAAAACTTATTTGATATAGTGATAACCCCATGTAAAATAAAAAATTAAAAAATCATGCAATTTATTTCTCAACCAATACTATATTAAAGAATAAAATCGAGAAAATAAATTAAAACAATTAAAAGATTAAAAACAAAAAAAAAATATCCGATTAATAAATAAACTCATCAAACTTATGAATAAGATAACTCCAAGTTATGAGTTATGAGGTATATTAGATTATAATTTATTTATTTTTAAACTATTTGTTATTTTTGCTGAAATGTAGGACAGTAAAAAAACACACTCCTGTAGAGTAATACTGCATAAAACAACGATGAGGAGCCAGCCCCACGACCCCACATCTCTCATCGACATTGAATATTCTACCTTAAGAAATGAAAATGGTGATCGATGAGGAATTAACCTGTCACCAGCAAGCTGTCGGGTCCAGAACGAAGTTGGGTTGCCTTTACTCCTCGGTTATTTAATGCCACCAACTCAAAGATTCATGCGCAATTAATTGGTCCCCTCCCTCCCAGATTCACCACAAAAGCAAAATAATAGTGAATTACCGGGCATGACGGCCCTGCATATTGAAATTTGGATCAAAGGAATTGAATGTCTTGGATAGATATCGAAAGCTGCCATTAAAATCATATGAAAATAAAGACTTCATTTTCTTTAGATTAAATATGCAAGCTACACATTTCCTAGCAGTAATCCCCCGATGGCCAGCCTTTGTATGTCGGCTGTTTCAAAGAATTCCACATGCACAGTAGCGCGTAAAGGATATTGGACTGCTCGAAACCATGTAGTGTTAGTAATTAAATATCTTGAATATCTCTGGTCCTGACAGAATCCGATGTCCTTCCTATCTCTAACCTTTCCTAACAGGAAATGGGAGATCCCATCTGGATTTTCTATTTGCCACCTTTGGAATTCTGACATCCAAACTCTGCTGATCTACAACACTGCAAGAGAAGGTTTGAATTATTATGTTATTCCATTATCGAATGAATGTGTTCAGATGTTGGGTTGGATTGTTTTGTTCCCAATATATTCATGGTACTAAATCAAAAAAAAAAAAACAACAACACTGTTTAGATCGATCGATCATAGGCTTAGTTCTCACTCTAATCAATGAAATGATCGATCATAGGTCCTCCTCCTTATAAATTCAACAATATATTTCTTGTTTTTTGTGTCTTTATCGTAAGATGGAACTGTATTTTCTTTGGCCCATTCATTGGTCTATTCTGACGTGGTTTGCACACCAATTAACATTGAAGAACGAAGATTATTAGTCCACGAGATAAAGAAAGATGGACCATACTATCAAGAAGACTAGTATATAGATTATTACGGTCGGTTAGCTAGCTAGCTAGCTATCTGCCATGGGAATATTTATGATCAAGTCTTTAATCAATAGTATATAGATTACGTAAGCATGCAGCTCATCATGATCGACCAGTATTATTATTGTTATTATTAATATCAATATATCTTTCACACGTTAAAAGATGGAAGGTAATAACGTAAGGTATCTAAGTACAAATACAAGTGGGTTTAATGAGGTGTTAGATCTAATTTCACCATATTTAACTATATATTGAGTTTAAATACATGTTGTTTTGATAAGATAATAAACTTATTATTATTGGATTCAGCTATATGCTATATTCAAGTGCATGTGCGTCTGATAAGGTGCTAGATCCAATATCATTGGATTTAATTTTGCGTTGAGTTAAAATACATGTAAATATGGAGAAGTACTAGACCCAACATCCTTAGATTTAACTATATTCTCTGCCCAAGTGCAGCTACATGCTGACCAAAGTACATATGGACCTGACAAGGTGTTAGATCTAAATATCTTTAAGTTTAGCTACATGCTGACCAAAGTACATATGGACCTGACAAGGTGTTAGACCTAAATATCTTTAAGTTTAGCTACATGTTGGTTAAAGTACATATGAATCTAACAAGGTGTTAGACCTATTATTCTTGAGTTTGATATCATTCCGAATCAAAAAATATATCAAGTTGATAATCTTTTTAGACCCCGTGCTGGGTAATATGAATTTATTTGTTTATTCTCATGTCTTTTAATATAAAATGTTAAAAATCAAGAATAATTATCTCTCTACATTCTTAGGTGCATAAAATTTTTTAAAAAACCTATCATATTTTCATCAACATTAATATTGTGCATGAGATTTTTATTCTTTATTAATGTTATGTAAAAAATATTTATTATTCATTAATTCTATTAAAAGAAAATGATGCTTCAATCCAACATAAATTTCGGAGGCTATATATATATATCTTCTGAACTATGTAGGTAAATAATTCATATTTTTTTTATTATCTATTTATGGTTTTATTTTACAATAAAAACAAACATTCTTATTTTTAGAAATTTAAAACTCATTTCTTATTTATTATAATTTATTATTAAAAATAATTGATTTTATCATTAAATAATCCCTAAATCTAAAAAATTATAAATTTGTTTTGCAGGTACGAGTCTTCCATCACCCTTCATCAACTTCTTAAAGTAATCACCCTCATTCAAACACTAAATAAAAATTTTATTCATCAGCATATTGGATTTTGTAACAAGAGTCTTTTACTCTGATAATCATCTAAAGAAGAAGAAGTACTAGCCGAGTGAATTACATGCATCATGTTTGTTGCGGCATGGTGTCTGGTATAAGGGTCCTTCACCAGCAGAGTAACAGACAACTCTCTCTCTTCTCTCTCCCTAGTACTCTGTATTCACGCAGAGTAAGGTAGGCAGGTCTTTTGCCATGATGCTATAGCTAGAAACCAACAATAGTGATCTGCACTAGCACAACATATTGACACCAGTTAAATGCTTCGGTGTTTCATATCTGCTGGTCTCGCATGTGGTTTAAGTTTCAGATAAAATAAGTGATCTTTCAGCTGTCATAGTTGCAATAACGACAAATATTACTCGCAGTTCAGCATAGAACCACCACCATGGCCTGATTTAATCTCTTCTCTTTCCTTTTTCTAGCTAGCTATGGAAATTTCATGTCATCAGGACTACTGTTACCATTCAAATTAAGGTTTTTTCATCACTGAAAGGATTTTCTGTTAATGGTATATGATTGATCCTGTGTCTAATTGGTCCAGGACCGACCATGCTAGCTGTGGATGATCTCGGGTCTCAAGGGCCGTTTTAGCCTCAGCCATAGCCATAATATTGCTGGTATTTTCTTTTATCTGGTTCCTCGAAAACTTAATATTTCACTTCCCCCCCTTAATCTGTGTTTGTTGTCAGTTCATTAATTTAAAAATACGATTCTATGCATCACTGTACATTTTTCTTTAGAGAGGTACAGAAAACCAGAAATCTTGTATTGTTTACTTCACTGTCCTGTTTAATTCAACAGAATATTGTTAACTGTTTCTTGAGTTCACTATGTTTTTTTAACACTACTTGACATATCAACAACTTGGCATACAAGAAATTCATTCTACCTTTGCTGCAATTATAGTCTCTTAGTAGTTTCGGCCATTACTTAAAATGTGAAGGATTCGATCTTTATTATTTCTGAAGTCAAGGTTCTTGTTCAAACTAGACTAGTTCAATGTTATCTGCTCTACAGACTGCATTTCCCTTGTTCAGTTGCAGAGTGTGAATTTGGAATAAAGAGCAGCAAGTCATGTAGAGAAATGAAACAAAGAAATCATATATTTTCCACAGACTAGTATTGGGAAGCAGAAAAGATGGATTCAAGAAAATCTGTCAGAAATCTTGCTGAATCCCTTCATTCCCTACTAGGGATAAAGGCAAATCTAACTTCCAACTGGGTTAAATCAGTTTGTGATATATTAAAAACCCTTCCATCTGAAAAATCAGTTGACATGCAGCCAACCAACTCTGATATTAATGATGATGATACTGAAGACGACGACGACTGCAGTGCAATTTCAAAAATAAAAGGTAAAAACAAAGAAGCACTTTTGCTTTCATAAATCTAGATGCACCTCTGTTCCTTATTATTCATATAATTATTGCTCACTCCCTTCTATAAAATTTATTTTCCCGTGAACAGATGAACTAACTGTCTTGACTAACCACATAAACCAACTGAACATAAAGAGGAGGCAAATCCTAAACGAGTTCCTGGACTTGAAAGGTTAGTCAGGTTTCTTTTATTGTGATAGCTTGACAAGAGACAGACAAGTTATTGGGCTGACACTTAATGCCATGCCCACTCATTTCATTGATGATAGCCGTCAATTAAGAGTAGATGGTTTCAGCATATGCCAAATTGATTACAGTTTAATAAATGCCATGCAGGGAACATCCGTGTATTTTGTAGAATAAGACCTATCACATCTGGGGAGAATTGTGGTCATTTAAGACCAGTCGTAGCATCGGATTCAAATAAAGTTGTTCTAAAGCTTATGAACAGTAAGAGCAAGAGTTACAATTTTGACAAGGTTCTCCACCCAGGTTCATCCCAAGGTGCTTGACGTAAATCAAGTTTCTGATTATTTAATTTCCTTTTCTTCCTCCAACAAAAAAGCAAGTAGAAAGCTATTTTATCGTCATATATCACGATCATGCTTTAATAGTTGGAAGCTTTCAGATGAAGTTTTTACAGAAGTTGAACCCATCATCAAATCAGTCCTTGATGGTTACAACGCCTGCATTTTTGCATATGGGCAAACGGGCACAGGAAAAACTTTCACAATGGTGAGAACCAGCTAACACTTCACTCATAGCATATTTAGGTGTTTCAGAGGTTAAACGACACAGCCAAAGGACACACACTGTGCTGAAGACACAATAATTCTACATGGGTTAATGTATTCAATCTACATCCGTGTGCTCTAACTTTATGTTGTTCTTGGTTTAATATATCCTAGGAAGGTGATGAAGACACTCCAGGCATAGTGCCACGGGCCATGGAGGCTCTATTTAAACAAGCAGTAGACAGTAACCATGCATTTCTCATCAGTTTCAGTATGCTCGAGATATACATGGGAAATCTTAAGGACTTGCTTGTCCCCAAACCAACAAAAGCAACATATCCTATGCCACCTTGGTATATTCTCATACCCTAAATGTTTCAATACATGGGTTTATCTAGTTCAATCATTTCAAAAGTATTAAGGTAATCCTTTCTAACACAATCCAAAATCTCTAAATACAGCCTTTCAATACAAACAGATCCAACGGGAGGAGTCGAAATCGACAACCTTGTGGCCATTAAAGTGAACGACTTCAACCAAGCTCTGAGGCTGTACAGATTGGGCTGCCGTTTCAGATCAACTGCCTCAACAAATTCCAACCTGACATCTAGCCGATCTCACTGGTAATCGAATTTCCCTAATTAGACTCTTATGTGTCAGTGTAATTCAGCATGAGAATAGAGCAGTCACGCAGTTGCCTTGATACATGGACTGAATCCAGAAGATTCTTCAATAAAGAGCAGCTATTATCCTCTGTTCTAATCTGGTTTCTTCTATATTGCTCACAATAGCATGATACGGATAGCAATAACTTGCTTCAATGCTCCTGAAAGGCGAAGGGAAACAAATAAAATATGGTTAGTTGATCTCGGGGGAAGCGAGCGTGTACTGAAGACAAAGGCATGGGGCAAAAGACTCAATGAAGGAAAAGCCATTAATTTGTCACTCTCTGCCCTTGGGGATGTGATTAGTGCCCTCCAAAGGAAAAGGCATCACATACCTTACAGGTAACAGCGAACTCACCAAACTCTTTTTTTCTCGGTATCTGAGCGTTTTGGCCACTCAACCCAACCCTATTTCATTCATATCTTCCATCAGAGTAAGTATAGCATTACCCACGGTTATTAAAAATAGTCATTGAATTGTCATTTAGAAAAGGATTACAAAAGGAAAACAAGAAAAAAAAACTGAATTCTCTCAGATTGGCCTGTTCTCTAGTAATAAGTGAAAAAAGGAAATAGTTTCCTCTTCCTTTCCAAGATTCATCAGCTTTTCCAAACATAAAAATCATGGGTGGCTAGATAATGGCGGCTTCTCCAGAGTCCCAATTAAAAACTAAATTATCCCTTTTACTTTTGACAGGAATAGCAAGCTGACACAAGTTCTCAAAGATTCTCTAGGTAACAATCCTTAATCATGTCCATACTTCTGTCAATGTGATTACAGCCGCTAACCATTCACAGGGGGATCTGTTCTTACCTCATTTGGAGAACCATAATAATTCTCAAACAAAAATTTAAATCAGAGTCATCATTCACCCATATCTGTTATTTATTCCTTAATCATGTTATGTGACTTCTTTAAGAAAAAAACTGATAGACATATTTGTTGTTAGAAAGCGTGGAACTCATAGACCATCTTCTGCATTGTAATCTAAGTATTCTTTGCTAATTTAGTTCCCTTCCCCCCTTGCTATCCTCAGGTAATGATTCAAAAACAATAATGCTGGTCCATGTCAGTCCCAAAGAAGAAGATTTGTGTGAGACCATATGTTCTTTAAATTTTGCAACAAGGGTGAAAGGTGTTCACCTAGGAAATGAGGATACAATTGTAAGTAGGCAAACATACTTATTTAAGATTGTGCTTGTTTACATTACCAACGAAAAGCAAAAGTATTGAGTCCAAAAACGCATAAATTAACCTCTTAATGGAATTTTCTTGAATGATGGCAGATAAAAAAATTGAACTGCATCACTTTGAATAATTTTGGAAACTCTTTCACAACCATGTTTCAAGTCCTATAAAGTACATATTGACCAGCAATGAGATCCATATGTCTGTTGAATATAATATCATAAACATAATTACATTTTTTCTTATCTGTAGCAAAACATATCAAGTAAAAAATTGGCATATTCTTGTGAACAATTGAGGTAGCAAGTAAAATAAAATAATAGATCATCTGACCAATGAGGTGGACGTTAATCATCAGGAAGCAAAAGAGAAGAAGGAAGTTGCAATGGCAAACCTGCAGCAAAAGATGAAACATATTGAAGATGAGTGGCTGCTTGCTAGAAGTGACATTGAAATATTAAACAAGAAATTAGAAAATCTAACAGGGACAAGTACATCATCTGTGGAGCAAATGGACGCATACCATTCTTCTATAGAAGAACCACTTACAAAGAGCAGGATAGTAGATATTACAGCGAGTCCTTTATCAAAGTTACCAAGATTTATGAGGCCTACCATTTGCAGCCGAAGAAAATCTGGGACGAGGTATCAAACTTCTGAAGGAAGAGATGGCACAGTCCTTGCAAGAAGGAGAAGACCAACATTTCATCGTGCAGAGTCTGTGAGTTTCCCTGTAAAGGATCATTCAGAAAACAATTCCGACCACAGTTTTTCCAGATCTAGCTGTTTGGCAGGGTTGAACATGAAAGATAGTACTGATGATGCAACAGAATACAGCCAAGACACAACTGAAACTGGTTTTAAATTTAATGGTCTCCAAGAACAAGAAAGAGCACCAAGGAATTTGATTAGTCAAAAGGGAGGCATCGGTCACATTCAGAAAAATAGCAGTAGACAGATGAACAAAATCAACTGTGTCAAATTTTCTAAGATTGATAGCTGGCTACATCTACAGAAGAGTGAATCCACTCTAAGTGGTTGCACTCAAAGGAAAAAACGGGTTTTAGCTGTTCCTATTCCTGAGAAGAAACATAAGAGTACAGTAGAGAGCAAAGCAGACAATTTTTTTGACGAGAATGTGCATGACTATGCATATGCAAAGCAAGTTGTCAACCATGATAAAATAAATGATCTCGCAACCACAGGGGCAGTTGGAAAGCTCATATCAGAAGCGGTCATGGAAAACCCACTGAAAATGTTAAAAGATTTATTTAATGAGGACTCAAGATCAGATGTCACTTCTCCATTACAGACAACCGGGGGGGAAACAATGGTACAAAAACTACAGCTTTCTGTGGGCGATATATTAGCAGGGGATAGTGAATACGACACCTTTTCTCCACAAGATGGGTGTTTTCCTAGTCTTGAAGAATGTGAGGATGGCAACAGGGTCAATGATATGTCAACTACAAAGGCACCAGAAGGCAAAATACAATGTTCAGACTATTTCCTGCTAAAGATCAGTGGGCGCAGTGAACGTTGTCCATCTGAATTATATACTACTTCCGTTTGTTCAAAAAGGGATTCTGGTGTCTCCTTTGCCATGTTAGAACTGGAATCATGCTGTCAGCAAGCACCCACTGAATCAAATATGGAAGACAGTGAAAGGCAAGGCTTTTACTCCTTTCAGTCGTTGGCAAAAGAGACAAGACATGGCCTACTTCAGTTGAACTCAACTTTATTTATGAACAGTGAAAATCATGAGAACTTAGTTGTGACATTTGTTAAACCAGAAGGAAAATTACAGAACACAGGTAAGAACTCTGATGTCTAAACCAAATATTTCTCTCATGCCTTGACTATGTTCATTGTTATAATGGAACAATGGCCAACCTCCCATCACCCTTTTGTTTTGTTTTTCCTTTTCTTTACTTTCTCTGCAACAAGCCCTCTTTGCTAACTTCCATAAAATGAAAAATAAATTATCTTACATTTATTCCTATTTAGTAATGTCAAAGTCCACCATCTTACAATTTGCTCATATCTTGGCCAGGAATATGCAATGTTGTTAAACAGAAAATTGAGATTTTATGCTCCAGTGCTCTTCTAGGATTGGGGCTTTATGACCTGGGACTCGACCACGATTTCTTCTACGGTTTAATGCTTTGAAGCAGCTCCAGCGGATATGTATATCTATACATTTGCCTTTCTGTCTGTATACAATATGCTCATTTCATCTTTATTATCCCTACAACATTGGGATATGTTAGAGCCATTTTGCAACAAGTATCCTTATGTTGTAAGACCTCTGTAATTTTATTTTTCTTCTATACAATTATATTAACTGTCTTGTTCAATTTTCTGAACGATGACTCACAAAATGTACTGGCAGTATTCGATAACTAGAACTACATAGAATCTTGGGGGAAGGTGTCAAACATGCTGATTATTTATTGACCCATTTTTTTGAAATGAAAAAGGATCCTCAATATTAACAGTTTATCGTGTTTGAATATTAATGCTCCACTCACTAATCATTTATGCAAATGAACTTGTCAATTCTGTATGGTACACCTGACATTATATTTAGCACAAGAAATAAAACATTGGAAGCAGGAAATGAAAAGGAAAAACAATTTGTGTGTGCATGAAAATCTACCAACAGCTCAGAAAAATATGCAGGTTTTGCAAAGACATACCTCCTTGATGAGAAATGAGATGTCAAAGCCACTCCCGTCTCTACGTGAGTTTATTGCTCAGCTGTCGAACATTGGAGGCGGGGCAGGTTTTCAGATGGTCACAGCATTTAGTTATCCAATGCAACCAGAAGTTGATTTGGTAATAGATCATGCATCTTTGGAAGTAGAAGTGCGTCCTATCCCAATTCAAGCAGCGCACCACTTTCCTTCTCGAAATGCTGAGAAAGTCCTAATTGCCGATTTATCTTGCTTAGAACTTCCTGTATCCTATCAAACTGAGAATGCGAAGTCTCTCCTGCAATAAACTCATGAACTCTGTTATTCACTTCAATAAGACTTCCTCCTGGCATTTTTTTAACTCCTGCATCCCACATCACCTTTCTCACCACCCGAGACTCATTCCATCTACCACGAGAAGCATAAATATTCGATAAAAGTGCATAGTTTCCGCTGTTATCAGGCTCCAACTCTAATAGATGCTGCAATGCAAGCTCTCCAAGCTCAGGATCACCATGAGTATTACAAGCAGCAAGAAGAGACCCCCATATAACCGCGTTAGGCTCAAATGGCATCTGAGCAAGTAGTGTTTGTGCCTCTTTGAGGTGACCAGCGCGCCCAAGTAAATCAATCATGCAGCCATAATGCTCAATCTTGGGTTCAATCCCATACCTAGATATCATACGGTTAAAATACCATCTACCGGTTTGTACCAATCCCACATGGCTACAAGCGGAAAGGATGGCAATGAAAGTGATGTCATTTGGCTTAACTCTTGCCCTTTCCATTCGAGAGAACATTTCAAGGGCTTCTGTTCCAAGTCCGTGCAAAGCTAGTCCAGCAATCATTGTTGTCCATGTTATGATAGTTTTATGATTCATATTCTCGAATACTTGTAATGCCCTTTTAATGTCGCCAGACTTCGCATACATGTCTATAAGTGCATTGTTGAGAGGGATATTTGTAGTCAATAATCCAAGTCTGTCAATGTAGTGACGAATCCACTCCCCCAGCTCCAACGCACCCAGTCGGGCACAAGCAGTAAGCGCAACTAACATGGCAATTTCGTCAGGCTCCACATTCTCGAGCTGCATTCTACGAAACAAAGCAATGGCATCGTGGGGCCGATTCGCCTGCGCATACCCAGTAATGAGAGCTGTCCAGGAGATAACGTTTCTTTGAGGCATACGTTCAAATAAATCTCGAGCATTACAGAGGTCACCATGCTTAGCATACCCATTAAGCATTGCGTTCCAAAGAGCGACATCTCCTGTCGACATGCTCATTCCATCAAACATCTTGCGCGCATCACAAATGCAACCAGAGCCGAAGGAGGAGTACATCTGGACAAAGGCCGTAAGGACGTGAAGGTTAGAGTGGAGGCCAAAGCGAATGGATTGAGAGTGAAGTTGCCTCCCAGTCTGGATCGATGAAAATCGAGTGACGGCCTTGAGAGCGAAAGGGAAAGAGTAGGAATCAGGTCGCAAGCCAGCAAGTTGGATGTTATTGTAAAGAAAGATTGACGCTTTGGGGTGGGTGGGAGAGGAAGAGAGAGCTTTGATGATGTTGTTGTAGAGATAGATGTCGGAGGCATGGGTGATGGAGGTGAAGAGAGAGTAAGCATAGGAATAGAAGCCAAGAGAAGAGCATGCGTGAATGAATCGACTGAGGAGCAGGTTGTCTGTATCGAGAGCTCTGAGAAGCATGAAGGCATGTGTCTGGTGGATGTGCTTGAGATGAGAGGAATGGGCAATCAAGGAAATCAAAATTGATGATGATGAAACAAGGGAGCTGCAGCAGAGGAGGAGCATGGTCCTATTGCTTTTCTTGGAGTTCAAATATTCACCACCCAGCATTCTACTCTCTCTCTCTAGCAGCCTTCAAACCCATGAGGACATAACCATCAGCTTGTGAATTTGCAGACAAGCCAACAAACCACAAGGAAGCCCGGCAGTACCCAGCCCGCAAAGAGAGAGTTTTGACTCTTATCAATTTAGGCCTGACAGGGAGTATAAATGCCACCCCTCCTTCCGCGCGATTGAAAATCTTCTCAATTTGAGTAACTCCTTAAATTACTTCCGTAGAAAGAATCTAAATTTCCCCCAAAATACAGTTTTAACGTCAAATTTTAATTAATCTCTCACCAAGACAAAAAAATAAAGAATAAATCATAACTTGATGCTAAAAGAGGGAAAAAAGATCGTCGAACTGTAACGATTTCTGGGCTTTCCTACTGACATCTTATGAACTAAAGAAGGAAAAAAGATTTGATTTTTTAGTTATTTTATTTTGTTTTGCAAGATGATTTTTTAGTTAGGTGGCGACTGCCTGGTGGGAGAGTGAAAAAAAGAGGACAAAAGAAACAGTGAGCGAGTGTAAAGAAGTTGGTGGATGAGAAAGCTGTTATACTTGAGATTTGAGAAGTGAATGTAGCAGCAGCAGGAGCAGCTTAGATTTGGATTAAATGAACACGACATGACAGCGTAGGACATGTAGACTGGTGGGGTAAAACCAAGGTAAACAAGACAAGGGAGGGTAGTTGTGGCCAAGTTGCTAGTAACACTTTAGTACTAGGACTACAGGAGTAGTGGTCTAGTGAGTTCAAAGAGAACGGGGCAAAGCGCGCTCCTCTCCAGCTTCAACACCAGTAACTTAACTCCAACGCCAAGCAACAGGTTAAAAAGGAACACAAGAAGCCTCCTGTCCTGGTTCATGTTTAGTTCAAAAGAATTTGCACTCATTGAAGAGGGAGGAGGCTTCATTTCATTAACACTTCGCAGAGGGAGAGAGAGTGAGAGACAGAGTGGTAGTTTTCCTTTTACTTTACTAGACTAGTAGTGTTTTATTGTTGGGGATTTTACTTCTATTTTATAATAATAATAAATTAAAGAAAAGAAAGAAAAATGGACCAAGTCAATGGTATGGTGGTTCGTTCGTTATCCCTCCTGGCTACTCCTGCTTAGCTTAGCTTCTCCTCTCCTCCTTTCTCTCCAAACCCTAAACCAAAATCCTATCACGACATCTTCATCATCCCTCCTAAACCCCTTCTTCTACTACTCAAATACTTGCTGCTGCTCCACCTGTCGATAGGAGTGTGCCGCGGTCTCTCATTATCTGTCAGATCTACCCCCTCCTCCATCGCTCTTCTTCTTTCTTTAATCTGTGAAAACTACTTAATTCCGTATTACCATCTAGTAGATTAGATGGAGGGGAATTCTGGCGGAGTTGGTGGTGGAGGAAGTGGCAGTGGAGCAGGAGGAGGAGGAGGAGGGGGGAATGATGTAGAGCTCATGTGCAAGACTCTACAAGTGGAACACAAGCTTTTCTATTTCGATCTAAAAGAGAATCCACGGGGTCGTTACTTGAAGATATCAGAGAAGACTTCAGCCACCAGGTCCACCATCATCGTTCCCTTCTCCGGGATTTCTTGGTTCTTGGATCTCTTCAATTACTATGTTAATAATTCTGCTGATGATCAGGACCTCTTCAGCAAGGAATTGCAGCTCGACACCAAGGCATTTCTTTTTTCTTTTAATTCTCTCTCCCTCTTTTTTAGAACTATCACTGATCAGCAATAGCATTACCATTCATTCCAATTAATTGATTAATCAATTCCCATTACTGACCGGCAGGTTTTTTACTTTGATATTGGCGAAAACAGAAGGGGCCGCTTCTTGAAGGTAAAATGCTATGCTTCTTATTTCTTGTTGTTAAGCAGCCACAACAACAAGATTTTATGGTCTGTGACAGGGTTTAGGGTTTAGGGAAGATTGTGTTTTTGCTTCGCACTTCCGTTTATCTATCATAATATTGGATTGAGATGGCTTGCAAATTGCTAACCTCATATTTCTATGAAATATCAGTCTTGCACTCAGTGGGCTCTTCTTCTTAGCAGTTGCTGAGCCTAATACTCTTTTTACTCTTGTCATCTTGCAGAAATCTACATACCTAGGATAGTAATAGGTTAAGCATTTCTTCCTTCACCACGCCACAATCCAACAAGAGTATTTAAAGGCACTTCCTTAACCAATGTTCCTAAATTCCGGAGGATGCTTTTATTTCCGTTCTTTGGCTGCCTCTAGCTTGTTAATTTGGAGGAAAACTCATTCTCAAATTAATTTTGTATATTCCCCATTTTCCAATAAAAATTTCGCTTTTTTTCCATCAAATAACGAGTCCTATACAAGAGTGAAATTTTCTTTTATTACTTTCATGTTGTTCAACTCTTTAAGTTCTATTCTGAGATTAGACAGAAGAGGGCAGACCTCAAAAGAGTTTGTTTTTCAATTTCTCTCTTAAATCTTCTTACTTATCATTCTGGATTACTGTTCTTTATTTGTTTTCTTCTGGTTAGTTGTTGGTACCCTCTAAATCAGGTTACAGATTTTATTTGGAAATGCAGTTGTTAATAAAATAATGTAAATGACATGCTATAGGTTAATACTAGTACGAAACAGAGTCAGTCTTTACTTGTTATTGTCCTGTGGATTGGTAATCAATGCTTTTGAAGAGTCAATTTTCTAGATCATCTTCTTTATCCCTTCATGATCTCCATTGGTTTCCTACTGAACAGTGAGGTAACTGACCAATGATTAAGGCTTGATGATGCAACTTAAGGGAATTCACTCACCACCTCCACCTTGCTAGTCGCAATAGAATTTAAATGCGTGTAAAAGAAGGGTAGAACTGATGGCTAGTAATTCCCCAAAGCATTTTGTTTATCTTAGTTAGATCAAACAGGAATAAGAGCAATTTTGAGGATGTTGTCCTTGAAACTAACGCTAAACTAGGTGCTGTCTTTGAGAAACTGTCAAGAACATGTATAGCGGAATCAATAGAAAGCAGAGGAACTGGTAATACATGGGGATTTTGTTTACACTTGAAGCTAAATGCCCAGCCTCCAATCTTTTAGGCAAGTTTTCCACTAAAACAATAAGTGCAATTTGGCAGGATATTAACAATCCTCGCAGAGTATAGGATTTCATACTACCAGGCATCAAGTAGTGACAGGTTTTTGTATGAAAGGCTTTGGCTACTGATGGGATCTTAAGTTTTCCAGATTGCAGTATGATCTCATTAAGAATTTTTAGCAAAATACCTGCTTTGTTCATGTCCTAGTTTTGGATGTATCAACAAAAGTCACATCTATATATGTCCAAACATTGGTCATCCTAAACCAGAAGATTCTTACAGTTCTCCTGAACTCCCCTCAGTTGTGACCATTCCATGCTGCACCTGGACGCACTATCAGGAAGAGAGTTTTTAGCTGCAATTGCCTTTATTTGAGTTCTCTGAGCTTTACTCTATTAACTATACAATGACTATAGTTTGCAAGCAGCCAACTCTTTTTAAGAAACCCACATTCTTTTGTGCAGTGCTTGATGTGCACATGCTTAATGAAAGAGAGCTGTCTGAGTTGTCTTTCCTGTCTACAACGGCTCTAGAATCTAGTTTGAACTTGCAACTTATAAGACCCTTTTAGGCAATTCGTGACTACTGCATCAAAATCCCTATCCCATGGGACGGTCAGAATTTTACCAGAGGGACTCGTTTGCTTGTCCTGAAAATCCACTCTTATGGAAAGTCGCTTTTAAGAAGTTGCATATTTTACCAATGTACTCACACATTCAGCTTCAAAACCTTTCTTTCTGTCATTCTGTAATGTATTTTATATGCCCCTTATTTCCTGGAGACTTTGTTGATGCTACAAAGTCAAAATATGGTTCAGGTCTGGTTTATATAAACCTCCTAACTTGTTCAATGTAGTTTTGTGTACTGAGAAAACTTCATGGGAAGTAATGGAGCATAATAAAGAAAATGGAAGAAGAGATAAAGCCATATGTATGCTTCAATGAAATAGGAGAAGACAAAGTGTTAAGAAAAAAAAATGTAATAACATCTTGAAATATTTTCTGATCTTCACTAACATCTACTTATTCGTGCAAAATTTACGGGGAAGTTATACATAATCTGCTTAGGTTTTAAATTACCTTTTAGCAGATGTAATTTGCATGCAAAAGAATGATTGAACATATGCAAGGGTGACAGAGCAGCAGATGTAATCTTACAACTTTCAGGCATTATGCATGCTGTTGCTTTGAGTGAAAACGAAAGGAAATCTATGTTCTTTGTGTAATTTGTTTTCCCATCTTCAGGGCCCTATTCAACTTGCTACAATGCGTTCACTTCTCTAATAGATATATCTTGCAGGTGTCTGAAGCTTCTGTCAGTAGAAACCGAAGTACTATTATTGTTCCTGCTGGAAGTTCACGGGATGAAGGGTGGGCTGCGTTTAGAAATATTTTGGCTGAGATCAATGAAGCATCAAGACTTTTTATGCTGCCCAATCAGGTGATGCAGTTTTTACATGTGTTCCGCCAAAAAAAAAGTAACTTTCTAATTTATTAGAAGGGGTCTCACATATGATTATTTCATCCATGTTTTTATGCCTGCCACAACAGCAAAGTTCTGAAACTTCTGAGCGCCTCGTTGGACTTTCCGATGATGTAGGGGCTGGCTTCATATCTGGGCACAGTAGCCAATCTGTGACGACTTCTGAACTGAATGTTGACAGGTCAGTTGAACTGCCCCCACAGGATGAAATTGGGAACATGGCGGTGTCAAAGGTAATCAGAGTTGATCAGAAAAGATTCTTCTTCGATCTTGGTAGCAACAACAGAGGTCATTTTCTGAGGATTTCAGAGGTGAGATTTTAAGAGAAGTTTCAATTATAGTCCAATAAGTCTTTCTTCCTTTTTTTTTTTTACTTTTTTTTTTTTGGGGGGGGGGGGGTATCGATGAAATCACTCCTTAGAGAGCCAGGAAAGCTACGTATCCATGATTCTGTGTTCTGAAGTGAAGGCTTATGGTGTCCATTTGAAGTTGTGACAGAATGTTGTCGAAATTGCAGGTTGCAGGTAATGATAGGTCCTCAATAATTCTCCCACTTTCTGGGCTGAAGCAGTTTCATGAGATTGTGGGTCATTTTGTGGAGATAACCAAAGATCGAATTGAAGGAATGACAGGAGCAAATGTTCGGACTGTAGACCCTCCTCAAAGATGAATGTTCATTATTTGAAGGTTTGAAGAGGGGAAAAAACGAATGGTGAAGAGTGAAGACTATTGTGGGTCGGTGAAGAACCATTTCACTGTTTATTCTGTCAAGGGGTTACTTTGCTGCAGCAAGCAGGTGTTTGGTTAGGGTGTGACTGTGGTCCGTCTGTTTTTCTGTTAGTTTCTTCTTCCCTTCCTTTTCTCATTTAAGTCTCAAAATAATCCGATTTATCTGTATGATGAACAGAAAAGTTTCGGAGATGCTTTACAGTGCATTCTATGTAGGGAATAACAGAAGAAACGAGTCAGATAATTGTAATTGTTAGTGTTTAGTTTGATAGTGTGGCACGGTTGTTACATTTTTCAATAAGGCTCATTGCAGATGTTATTGTCCAGTTTCAATTTAATGTCTCAGAGGTTGTAAAGATGGCCTGCAAAGTGATTGCAGAATTGTTAAGCTTCGATGATCAGTTCAACTATTACCACCATTTTCTGGGTGTGCATTATATATCACTACCGGTTTCCTGTTAGCGAAATTCTTTTCTTTTTTCTCGTCACTTTGTTTCTAGATGTACAAATAGTAGCCGCTTCAATAAGATTTTTTATCCTGGTCGTAGGAAATATTACCAAACATGTAGCGTTTCCTCGCGCTTGGCGCTAATGGGTTGCTTGAAGGTATTATAGTGCCTTCAAATTTTATAATAAGATAAAAGTTTACTATGTAGTGCCTTGATTGAGTGATTAGTAAAATTATTACCAGCAATAAATAAAAAAAAAAAATCAATTTAATAGGTTGCAGTTTGAAGGAATGTAACTGTAAGGCCTTAAGGTAGCCATATAAATAATCATGCCACCTTGCTGAAGTATTAAGATTTCTTAAATCCTTCAGTCAACTTTGGCTCTGAGTCTGTTTTCTGCTGCACTGATGCTGTGCTTTCTTGTGCCTGGATCCAACTCTCTCTATCACTCCGCATCGACTCTATTCTAATATATCTAAAAGAACTTATTCCTCATACATCGATTCATGTATAAAATATGACACAGCACAGCTCCCCTTCAATTGAAATAGGAAGAGCTGTGAAAACACATATATGCAGCCACATATAAATATATAGATTCAATGTTATTCTGATTGTAAGAAAGGGAGAAAGAACATAACATTTATTTGATGAATACAAAAGAAAGAAACAATGAAGAAGATAGTAATTTGGAAAAAGGTAACTTGAATAAATTGAAAAGGTTTAACACATGGAGGATGAGCCACTATATAACTTAGATGCTGTAAGGTGCGGGTTTTGGCATGTCCTTGACGATGCCACATAGTAAAGAATTATCGGGCAGATTGTACTCGTCCCTGAGGGAGCGTGCAGGGGAAAGAACACTGGCATACAGCTGTTGTCCTAGATAAGCTCTTTCCCACATCTCTGACCTGATGTTCCACAATCCAGCATTGTCGAATGTCAAAAGGATGGCAGCCCAAGATTTGGGGTAGACCTGAACGGTTGTCCTACTCACTGCGTCAAGGAGATTGTAGTGCTTTCTCTTCTCAGGGGTCCAAGTGCCTGGCTCCACGCTGTTATATATATATATTGACCAGTTAGTTAGTTAGAGATCACAAAAAAATATTTAAATATATACTGCATGTTTAATTAATCCATCCAATTATCGAATAATGAATTACTTACGCGACTGCAAAGAAAGAATAACCATCTAAGTGATATGATTGCATGCTCTTCTCGTGGTTCTCAAAGATGATCTCAACGAAGTTACGGAAGGTGAGGTTAAGGACATTGGGCTGTGTGACAATCTTAGCATTAGCAACGTTGGCCTGTGGACTGTCTAGGATGGTGTCATACTTGAACACCTTGTCTGCGACCCCATAGTACTCAGCAAGTTTGAGTGGTGTTTCTGGATTAACGTGAGATACTCCATTGAGGGCATAGCGAAGCTTGCCACCTTCTTGGCTAGCCGAATTTATGAGCTTAATGGTGCGGGTAATGTTGATGGAACCATAATGGTAGGAGCCTTGCGGGTTAGGCCTAGCAGCACTGGCTGTAAGGTTCCAGCGGAAGGAACGGAATTGATTGAGAGACCAAGCCCATCCAACTGGTGCCTCAGGGAGCTCAGGTGATGCTGGACCCTTGCCATTGGTATAACGGATGATGCCCTTGCCAGTAAGAACCTGCTTATTGAATCGGGTGGAAGCCACCATGTAGTAGTCTTTGGGATCTTGGTTGGCTGTCACGAGGACACTGAAGCATTGTCCAACATGGACATCGAGTGACTCGTACACGTTTTGCACCACATGGGATCCCTCCATCTCCACAAGCTTCATTGTATGGCCTTGGATCCTGAAATTGAGAGTATTCTTGAGCCCAGCATTGCAGATTCTGTACTTGTATGTCTTTCCGGGCTTCATTGTGAAGAGAGGCTCATCCTTGCCATCTCCCTTGGCGTTCTTGCCATTGACGAGGACACCATCAGGCCTTGCAAGAGTGCGGCCGCTATCCAAGAGCTTCTGGAGAGCAGTGTGGCTCTTAGAGTACCAGTCATTGAGAATGACAGTGTAATCATCCTCGGGATCAGCATAAGGGACAGGGATGAGTAGACGACTATTGATGCGGAGGCCACCAAAACCACCAGTTGCACGGTGCATGCCTGTGGTTGGGTAGTAGATGTAGCTACCAATCTGATCCTTAACCTGGAAGTGGTAGGTGTAATTGGTTCCAGGAAGGATGGGGCAGTTGGTACCAAGCACTCCATCTTGCCATGAATTCTTCCTCTGCTGGATGCCGCTCCATGTCAGAAGGAAGGGCTCGTCGAGGTTATTGAAGACATTAATGACAATGTTGTTATTACTGGTGGAGTTGATATTGGGTCCGGGGAATTGATTATTGATGAGAATCACCTGCTGGGGAACCCCCAAGGGAGAGAGGGTGCCGTAGGTGACGTTCCATGTGAAGAACAAGTAAGGGTCTTCACCCAGGACTCCCAACATTGTTCCTGCAGAGATGCAGAGCAAAACCAAAAACATCACCCCAGCCATCTCTCTGATATTTTTGTGTGCCTTTCAATCGGGTTATATATATAAATTAATATCAACCCTTTTCCTCTTTCTCCTTCTCACACAACTAATTAACTCTCAGTTTCTTCTGTCCCTATCAATGGAAGAAGACAGATTTACCTTCTTCTACATCTTGAATGCTGCCCCTACCCTCGTCTTTTATACCATGCATGCACAATAATCAACCACTAGACTCCCGCAAATTTCCTCTCTGGCGCCTTGCATCACTCCCTTCCTCACATTTCATAACAAGAAATTTGGATCTAAACCGAGTTTCATGCACTGCTTAATTTGCTATTTAGGGTATGGCAGAGCAATGCTTTTTTTTTTTTCCCCTTAAAAAAAAGGTCGTCAAAATACGTGGTAAAGGGTAAGTATATTCTAACCTCTAATTAAATTATACTATAAATTAAGATTTCTTCTCTCACCTTAATGTTCAGATAATGTGTCCTGAGTTAGACAGATAGCCCTTTGTACTATAAGGAGAGAATGAGAAGGTAAAGCAAATTTGAGGTATTTAATTAATGAGAAGGTATTAAATTATACAAGAGTCAATTATTCAGAAAATTCCAGCCCTTTCTCTCTCTCTCTTACCTCTAATGTGGGCAGTGTTTAATATGATCCCAGGAAAACTCTCCAGATCAATACAGTGCCTTTGCTATTTTGCAAAGGTATTTAATTAATGCTGAAAAAAATTGTCATATTTTTTCTCCATTTTTGTTTGAATCACAACCAAATATGACCGGTTTGGACAAAAAAATTATATTTACGTTTGCCTAGGTATATCTAGAGCAAGATTCAGTCAAATGTGATCCGCCATCATCAATTTTTAACAGGTTTTTTTTTTTTAATTGAGGAGCTGCTTATCAGAGACTTGACGGTGAAGGATATTTTCGATTTTGTAGTTATGATTGGGCCTTAGGTCTCTTTTATATAATAATAATAAAATTTTTTTGTTCAAAATAGAAAAAACCAATTCAAATTCTTCCAGTTGAAAGTATTGATCAACTTTTATAATAATAAATAAATATATAAAAATTTAAAAAAATAATTTCTAAAAAACTACTTTCCAAACAAACAAACACCTCTAGTAAAATTTACTAAAAACCTCATTTTTTTTAATATGGAATACCTCTTTTATATATATATATATATATATATATATAGTTTAATTAGGCCTTTGGGTGACTTCAAGACATGAAATACTCTGTATCAAGAGAAAAAATTATAAGAGAAGAAAACGCTGGAAAACTCACTTTGCTTCAAGTTTTTTTTTTTAGGAGCTGCTTATTAGAGACTTGTGTATTTGTGATTGTGGTAACAGTGATGGTTTAAAATATTTTTTATTTAAAAATATATTAAAATAATTTTTTTATTTTTTAAAAATCATTTTTGATATCAGTATATCAAAATGATTTGAAAACATAAAAAAAATTCATTTTAAGTATTTTTTTTAAAATTTAAGAAAACTTAATTTGTATTGCGTTTCCAAACATACCCTTAACAATGCAGGATATTTTAGGTTTTGCAGTTATGTTTGGGCTTTAAGCTTCTTTTATATATATAAAAAAAGCTTAATCGACAAAAAGTCATCTCTGAAATGACTAAGAGAAGTAAAATTTACTAAAAACATGATTTTTTTTTAATATGGAATACCTTATATATATTATACTTTATAGTTTAAAATAAGACTAAAAAAATGTTCACATATGTTTAATTACTATTAGCATTTGAGCTCGCGATTCTAAAATATCAATGGGTAAAAGGATTGAAATTGATTGTATATATTTATCAAAATAACCTAATCTCTTTTTGCTAAGCTCTGCATAAAAATATGCTATTGACATAAGTAAAGCTAAAGAAATGATAGTATTTATCAACACTAGTGTAGCTAACACCCTGTTAATAATTTCATAAAAAAAATATGAACATTATTATTTTTGTATATATGTGATAAAATAATTGAAATGAGGGTTAAAAACTCGTCTAGTATATAAAAAAATAATCCACCACTATAATTGTTGATAAATAAAAAATAAATCGGTGTGACTTATTCAACCTAACGTTCTAAGAGCAAATTAGTTGACCTGTTTAAATAACAATATGGTTTATAAAAAAAATTTCATATAGTTGTCATCTTAACATATCTTAACCCGAGTTAAAATATGAAATACATAATTTAAAAAATAGACATGATTATAATGAGTCAACTCGATTGTATAATATGTCTTTTTTTTTCCTTTCCCTTATTCTCTTTCTGACTAAACCTTGATTGAGTCTTAATTGATAACAGATTAGATTAAATCTGGAAGTAAATTGAAGAGTCATAAAAAACTTGAAGATGAAATTTAAAAAATATATCATATTATATCAACTCCAATCAACTTAATTTAACGGATAAAATTTACAACCCGAGTCATGAACATGATCTTAATTAGGCATAATTGTTTTTTTAAGATAAATGATAAAAAACAGATGAAATAACATTTTTAATTTTAAGTTAAATAAAAACAATTAATGACAACAAAGGGTTAAATTGCATTTAAAAAAACATTAGGGGAAAATGAATTAAAAACAACAAAGAAAAGGCCTTGAGTGTTACCCATCAAAACTTTGATCCATGCCAAGAATTGCAAAAAAAAAAAAAAAAAAACCCTAAAAAGGAACCTAGTCACGTGGGTCTAGTGGCCTAGGCCTGAGCACTTGAGACTTATATTTATTTTTATTTTTAAAAGGTGGACAACTTGTCGTTCACCTTTAAAAAAAAAAAATAGTTAGATTACACATAACCTACTGAAACAGTCAACGTGTCGTCTATCTATTCATATTTTGACCACCACAATGGTGGATGAAAAATTAGGGCATATCCATTTTCTCTCTAAAAACCCATTTTATAACCTATTTTAACAAAAAAAATAAAAATAAATATCACAAACACCCTCAAAACACCTATAAACCAATTTATCAACCGAAGAAACCCCAAAACAATCATAAAATACAAAATCAAAATGGCTTAAAATTTTCTTTCCAAACTTCGATCTAAGTTTTTAGGTAATATTGAGATTTTAAATAATCATCATTGAGTTACTCTTTTCAAATGGAACTCGTGGGCACTAAGATAAACCAATTTGATGGTCAAAATATACGAAATCGAAGAAACTTTCTCTCTCCTTCATAAACCAGAGACTTGAAAATAATAAAAATAAATTCTTATACCAAAATTGAGTTTAGAAAAACATAAGGGACCAAACAATTCAAATTTTTAAAATTGAAGGACTAAGTTGTACTTTTCACGCCAACTTTAAACACGCCACCTATTTTTGATGACTTTTCTATGTTGGTCCTGCTTCTTTCAATTTTATTCCTAGCCAACAAATACAAAATAGTTGGCTATTAATTTTGCAATTAAAAGATTCAATTAAAGAAAACAAAAGTTAAGAGACTGAAATTTAAAAAAACAAAAAAAAAACACACTGCTCTAGTCTATAGTACATTATGAGTGTGTGAACATGTTTAACACTGTTCAACACCCCCTTCTATTTTAGCATAATTTTTATAAACACAATGATTATTCTTCTTTCTTTAACCAAAATCATTTCAACACACTAAAATAATTTTAAATTCCTTAAATTTCTAGGATTTTTAATTTGGTATAATTAATCTCATAATTAAATTATCCAAAAAAAATCTCAACAAGCGATAAGAGAATCTTAGCTACAAGCTAGAGACTAGCAATTAGTTTTCTTAGATGAAGATGGATAAGAACTCAATGTAATCAAACGCCATATTGTCCACTTATCTCTTCAATAAAATGTGTTGATACTAAAACTCAAATTCCAATATGTTTTAGTCAAAAAAGGAAATATTAAAGTATATATTGTTGTTCGTTACAATGGACTTTATTTTATTAAAAGAAAATTCTAGTCCTATGTTTAATTGTCTTTTTTTTTGGGATAGAAATAAGGTAAAAACTAATGGAGAACTCTGTATTTCTTTATCCACTTTAGCAAAGAAAGAAGCAATGAATGATTTTGGCTATGATTGAGTTTTGTGATGGAGGCTTCTTGTTATTTTTCAACCAAAAAAAAGAGGAAAGAAAGGAAAAGAATGGTGATTTTGTGAATAATTAAAAGAAAAGCTAAACCACGTAGGAGAATTACTGTACATTAGGTGTGATTTACTACAGATTACAATAGTGTAATTATGTTCTTGCCCCTAAGACAAAAACCATTCTAACTAGCTTATAGGAGTAGATTGATATTCTCATAGGGTTCTTGTCATCATTCTTCAATTATTGAGGGGCATCTCTATCATTTCATAAAGTTTTTGTACAATGAATTTATTTTAGTACCCTTAAAAGCAATTTTTAACTTAAATATGGCTAAGGGCTTTGTTGGTTTTTTATTTTTTTTATTTTTAAAACAATGTAATAACTTTATCACCCTTGAAAGGAAAGTTTTCAAGACATCTTACAGGAGCGAGTTTTTCATTTCATGGTGGTTTTTTAGCAATATTTGTTTGGTCCTAAGGGTGATGTTGTCTTTTGACACATAAAAAAATAAAAAATTGTTGATGCATGCACAACACGCATCGATGCATCAACCACTCTGTCACCTTCAAGCGGTGCGTGCTGCTGAATGTGGTGGTTGAAAAAAATGTTTCTTCACATCATTAGATGCGTTTTGGCGTTCTCTTCCTTCTCAAGCAACACATGTATGATGATGATGTCTAGTTTGGTGTCAATTCGAAATCCCCCCCTCATTTCTCTCTTATGTGCCTTGATTTTTGCGTTGCCCATAAAAAAAACACCCTAGCCCTTGAACTTCTTTTCTTTTCAGATTCAGTCCCTGTTTTAATTGTTTTATTTGGAAAATCATGTTAATTTAATTTTTTTTTCAATTTTAACCCCATTGAGTTTTTCATCTCTTGAATTTGGTTTCCATTCTTTTGATTTTTTTAGATGGCTTATAGATGTTATTTATTTCTTGTGATTTCTTCCTCATTCTTTTTTTTTCCTTGCCCTTTTATTAAAGTTTTTATTGTTTTTAATTTTATCATTCAAATAATTTTTTTATTTTATTTTAATAATAATAATAATAATAATAATATTATTATTATTATTATTACATTTACCACTAATATCATTATTATTATAATTATAATAATTATTAATATTATTATCACAAATATTATTATTATCACCATAATTATTTATATCATAATCACTACAACCATCATAATAAACCATCACTATCACCACTATTATTATTATTATTATTATTATTATTATTATTATTATTATTATTATTATTACTATCATCTCCTCTATTACTATCTTAATAAATTATTATCATCACAATAATAATAGTAATTATAACAATAATAATTGGTAATAATAATAATTATTATAATAATAGTTATAGTAGTAATGTTAATAGTGATGATAATGGATAGTAATAATTCTAATATATAAGATTTATGATAACAATAATAATTGGTAATAATAATAATTATTATAATAATAGTTATAGTAGTAATGTTAATAGTGATGATAATGGATATTAATAATTCTAATATATAAGATTTATGATAATGATAATGATAATAGTAGTAGTAGTAGTAATTATAACAATAATAACTGGTAATAATATTATTAACAATAATAATAATGGTAATAATAGTAGTAATAATAGGTGGTTATAACAACAATAAGAATAATGATAATAATGATAAAAATAAAAATAATGATAATATTAGTAGTAGTAGTAGTATTAATAATTATAAGAATAATATTAACAATAACAATAACAATAACAATAACAATAACAATAATAATAATAATAATAATAATAATAATAATAATAATAATAATAATAATAATGGTGATAATGGCCATGATAATAATGATGATGATAATAATGATTAATGGTGATAACTAAGGTTATTAAAATCAAGTTTTGACTTGTAAAATCATATGATTTTACGAGTCAAAACATGCTTTACGTGCTGAATCGTTTGAAAAAAATTTCAAATGGGTGAAATCTTAAAAAATCACGAGTTTATGACCGATTGCATGATTTCACCAAAACGCATAAACTGAAGTAAATGTTTCCCTTCATGCTCCAGCTGTCCGGCGCCTATTGGCTGGGTAAATGCACAGTCACTCTAAAGTCTCCAATCTTCACTCCAGTCATCGCTAGATCGCCTTTCTTCCTTTTCACTAAGAACAAATTCCTAATCTCTTTCTCTATTAACCAACCGGCAACCACAAAAGCGGCGATGATCACTCCAGTCATCAGTGCTTACAACTTCCTTTTCATCAACAATAACGACGATCTCCTTTCTTTCCTATCATCAACATCTCACGACTTCCTCTTCAATCTTCATCAACAGCGGCAACGATCTCCTTTCTTTCCCATCATCAACAGCTCACGGCTTTCTCTTCATCAACAACGGTAGGCGACATCGCTCTCCTCTTCATCCTTCATCATCAACGACTTCCTCTTCACCATAAGTTGTTCTCCTGTATCTTTAGCCTTCATGTGATTACCCATGATGTAATATTCCCCTATAGGCCTTCAAAATGTAAAACTGTAATATTCCCTTGTACATATGTTGAATGTTGATTTTGCCTGTCCTAATAATGATTTTGAATAACAATTTGTCCCTTTATAATGTTTTGCTTGATGGAGTGATTTGCAATAACAATTTGCCGGTCCTGATTGCTCTGTGTCTGTGCCTCTGTGGTGTTATTAAAATCATTATACTGAAATGTGAATTTATGAATACCTTGGTGCTGCAACGAATGGTAGTGGTGGTGGTGTCTGGTGTGCGTTAAGTTTCTTTAGTATGATGAATTGATGATTTTCCAGCTGATTTTAGTATGATGATTTTCCAGTAATTCACATTTCAGGATGATGGAATGTGTCTGCCTGATTGCTCTGTGTCTGAAGCATGAATTAATGAAATGATGGAATGATTTTAGGATGCCATTTCAGTATATGTACTGAAGCAGATTGAAAGTATATTTTAGGATGCCATTTTATTAATGGAATGATGGAATGATTTTACAAAAAATTTAATTGTATAGTATATGTACCGAAGCAGATTGAAAGTATTATAGTTTTGTGAATTGTTATGTATAACAAAAAGTTAATTACAATCATAAAATGTTTGGATTGATTACAGGGCTGATTTGAGTTGATTTTTGAATTGTTGAACTTATGACATCTAGAAAAAATTCTTTTGGTAATAGACTTGATGTGGGATGACAACATGGTATAGATATTGATAAGAATTTTAGAAAAGTTCAGTGCAAGTATCGTCAAAAAATTATCATTGGAGGTATTTTTCATTTCAAACAACATTTAACTTGCACTCGTAAGGATGTTGAGTCATGTCAGCAAGTTCCAGAAAATATTAAGCAAATGATTTTGCGTGTTTTGGTGAAAAATCTAGAAGCAACTGAAAAGAAAAGAAAGGCCTATCAATATAGTGGAAATGATGATGATGATGAAATAAAAGAAATTAGCTCCAAGGATAAATGAAAGAGAGCAACTAGTGGGAGTGGAAGTACATAAACAACCTTAAATCAAGTGCAAAAAAAGGATATTATAGAAGAAGCATGTTGACAAATTGCAAGTTTTTTCTACACTAGTGCAATTCCATTTAATTGTGTAAAAAACCCTGAGTTTCTAAAGGCACTTGAATTGGTTGCAAAGCATGGGCCAAGTTTCAAGCCTCCATACTACCATGATATTAGAGAAAAATATTTGAAGCAGGAAGTGGATCAAACAATATTGGTGTTATTACTAGTAATGACACTAATTAATCCTCTTGATGTTAATGATATTGATGTATGTCTGAGGAATAATGAGGAAGATGAAGGCAATGAAGCTGGTTTTAATTTACATGACACATCAGCATATTGTTTGTTTTAAGTTTGTTAATTATTAGTTAATGTATTTTAAGATGCTTGAATTATGTATGGATTTTTATTTGAAGCATGGATTTTTTAATGTATTTTAAAATTCCTTATGATTTTACGATCCGTTTTTACGATCCGAGTTTGTTTTGCATTTTACGTGCTGTGTCAAAATCATGATTTTAACAACTTTAGTGATAACTATAATGATAGTTATAGTAGTAGCAATGATAATAATAATGATAATGAGAATAATAATAATTATAATAATAATAGTGATAATTTATTTTTTGACATTAGATTTGTTGAGAATTGAGTTCCACCAGCTTTTTATGTATGATTTTTCTCATCTAACAACTCAGATTATGAGTTTAAAAAGTATATTTGGCTCGATGTCTTCTTTTATTTTTTTTCTTAGTGTTTTTTTTACTGATTTTATTGTTCAATATTGATTTTTTAAAATAAAAAATTGTTATTTAGGTTTCCTTTTAACCTATTAAATAAACCAATTCATATCGAGTTAATTCTTATATAATTTAATTGAAAACTCGCGCTAGACAAATATCCAAGTTAAGGGATCTAAAGATTTATCTTCTTACACGAGTTTAATAAAATTGCAAAAAAATCACCATGCTTTTAATAAATTTTTTATCATTTTAAAAAATAATTCAAGCAAATTTCTTATTATTCTTAAAAGCAAAAATTCTAATAGCAAATTTGTAATATTTGAGACATTTTTTTATTGGGTAGATTAATGACCGGCATTTCTTTTTAACCTTGAACTTGTCCCCCCCCGCCTCTTGCTAGACTTTGATATCTCATTTCTTAGTGGAAACACCTAAAGCTAACTGGCCACGCCATTTCTTCAGCATGGTGTGTTTGCAAAATCTGATTCCACAATTGTTTTAGAGTTCATTGTAAGTGCACCTATAGAGTTGAATCTTAAGGCATTACATTCCGTAAATTGTTTTTCAAATCTATTTTAAGCTATTTGCATGCTTTCCATCTAGAGGTTTTAAGTATATCTTACATTGAAATGGTCAGATTCGACAGGTTAAAATATATAGGACCACCTCAGAACACAGTGTCGTTTTGACTAGTTTAAGATGGAAAACCAAGGACTATACAGTACATTGAGAGCAATATGGAATGATCTAAACAGAGGATATGTGGAAGAAACAGAAAACAGAGATGCGTATAAACATTTGGTAGTTCTAAGTTCTAACTACTAGGTATGTAATTTTATTAAATGTTCGAACGCACCTGAATTCTTATGCCGGGTTCTAATTAATTAACCTGTAATTCAATTAATCAAGTAGGACACTATTCTTCATGGCAATAAAAGAAAACGAAAGAAAAAAAAAAAAGAGGAGAAAAAGAAGCAGCCAAACTTGTAGATTTAGGCAGGAGTACGCAATGGGAAGGAAAATTTAGCACACCAATGCACAAGACGCGGGGGTCGTTTTCTTTGATGTTGTGAAATGTGAGGAAGGGAGAAGTGCAAGGATTGAGCACAAAGGAATTTGCGGGAATCTATATATCAGGGAGGAACAGAAAGAATTTAATTTCGTGTGCTCAGATCTGAGGGAGGGAACTCAGAGGAAATTAGTCAAAAAGGGTTAATTACATAACCCGATAGAAATGACAAGGGTTATTTTGATGGTGTTTCTCTGCCTCTCTGCAGGGGCAATGTTCGGAGTCCAGGGTGAAGACCCTTACTTGTTCTTCACATGGAATGTCACTTATGGGACCCGCTCTCCTTTGGGAGTTCCCCAGCAAGTCATTCTCGTTAACAATCAATTTCCAGGTCCCAACATTAACTCTACCACCAACAATAATATCGTCCTCAATGTCTTCAATAACCTCGAGGAGCCATTCCTTCTGACATGGTAATTTCTTCAATTTGACTGTTTTCACATGCATATATTCGATGATCAACACCAGTATTATTTGATTAATTATTAATCTGGTCAAACACATTACAATGTGCGCATGCATGCAGGAGCGGTATCCAGCAAAGGAAGAACTCCTGGCAAGATGGAGTGCTTGGGACCAACTGCCCAATCCCCCCGGGAACCAACTACACCTATCACTTCCAGGTCAAGGACCAGATTGGTAGCTACATCTACTATCCAACCACAGGCATGCATCGCGCAGCTGGTGGCTTTGGCGGTCTTCGCGTCAACAGCCGCCTGCTCATCCCTGTCCCATATGCAGATCCTGAGGATGACTATACCGTCATTCTCAATGATTGGTATACCAGCAGTCACTCCACCCTCAGGAAGTACTTGGACAGCGGCCGCTCTCTTGCCAGGCCTAATGGTGTTCTCATCAACGGCAAAAACGCCAAGGGAGACGGCAATGATGAGCCTCTCTTCACCATGAAACCCGGAAAGACATACAAGTACAGAATCTGCAATGCTGGGCTCAAGAATACTCTCAATTTCAGGATCCAAGGCCATACAATGAAGCTTGTGGAGATGGAGGGATCCCATGTGGTGCAAAACGTGTACGAGTCACTCGATGTCCATGTTGGACAATGCTTCAGTGTCCTCGTGACAGCCAACCAAGATCCCAAAGACTACTACATGGTGGCTTCCACCCGATTCATGAAGGAGGTTCTAACCAGCAAGGCCATAATCCGTTACACCAATGGCAAGGGTCCAGCATCACCTGAGCTCCCTGAGGCACCAGTTGGATGGGCTTGGTCTCTCAATCAATTCCGTTCCTTCCGCTGGAACCTTACAGCCAGTGCTGCTAGGCCTAACCCTCAAGGCTCCTACCACTATGGTTCCATCAACATTACCCGCACCATTAAGCTCGTAAACTCGGCTAGTAGAGCAGGTGGCAAACTTCGCTATGCAATCAATGGCGTCTCTCATGAAAATCCAGAGACACCTCTCAAACTTGCTGAGTACTATGCGATTGCACACAAGGTGTTCAAGTATAACACCATCCCGGACATGCCACTAGCTAACGTTGCTAGTGCTAAAGTTGTCACACAACCCAATGTCGTCAACCAAACCTTCCGTAACTTTGTTGAAATTGTCTTTGAGAACCATGAAAAAAGCATGCAATCATACCATTTGGATGGTTATTCCTTCTTTGCAGTCGCGTAAGTATATTCAGTCAGGTTTCTTAATTTTGCATGTTAATATTGTTTTTGACTGACCATATTCTATACCAGGTATGGTTATTTTTTTTGTTAAATTTTGATTATTGATCAATCTAGTTATATACGAATATACACAGTATTGAGCCTGGCACTTGGACCCCTGAGAAGAGGAAGAGCTACAATCTTCTTGATGCAGTGAGCAGGACTACTATCCAGGTCTTCCCCAAATCCTGGGCTGCCATCCTCCTAACTTTTGACAATGCTGGGATGTGGAACATCAGGTCTGAGATGTGGGAGAGAACATACCTTGGTCAGCAGCTGTATGTGAGCGTGCTCTGTCCTGGACGCTCTCTCAGGGATGAGTACAACGTTCCTGACAATGCTCTGCTTTGCGGTCAAGTCAAGGACTTGCCCAAGCCCAAACCATACACCTTATAAGTCAAGTTCCAGATCCATCCCATCTGATATAGTGGTGTCATCGAAGGGCTAACTCTATGGGAGAGAAGAGAATGACAGCAAAGCAATGGTGCTCAACCACTGATATAATTCTTCACAATGTAATATGTACTTTATTGTGGAAAGCTAAAACAGGGACGTATATAGATGAAAGGGTAATTTTAAAGAACAAGAGAGGACAACATTATCTGACAATCTTATATGATGATTGAATCTACCCTTTTTTTAAAAAACACCATCCATCGCATTTTTGTTTTCTTTTTCCAAATATTATTCATTCAATAATATATAGATGCATACGCGTAGTTCCTTGCCAGAAAAAAAAGATTTATTTACATACAGTGGATCTCGGCAAAAACTCCACCCACATTGGTTTATTTCTCCATTGTTTTTGGTTAGAAGTTTCATTATTGGAAGTTATGGCGCGTTCAACTTATTTGATTTTTACCGAGTGATAAGTATTGGGGTGTGTTACGTTGAGGTCGTTTTTTATAGTGTTCAATCAACTCTTCCAGCTGGAGAGTAGAGATGTTATGGAAAGAGAAATAATACCCCATGGTTTGACGAAATGGGCAACATTAATATGATTAGTTAAATTGTTTTTTAATGTCTATTAATTAGATAATCTCCTCCTTTTCAAGGATAAGAATAAAAAGGAATTTCCCTATTGATGGGTCCAACTGTTTTTATACAAGTTTAGGGTTTAGGGTTTTAGGGTTTGGGGTTTGGGGTTTAGGGTTTTAGGGTTTAGGGTTTGGGGTTTGGGGTTTGGGGTTTAGGGTTTAAAAAAGGGTTTAGGGTTTAAAAAAGGGTTTGGGGTTTGGGGTTTGGGGTTTGGGGCTTGGGGCTTGGGGCTTGGGGCTTGGGGCTTGGGGCTTGGGGCTTGGGGTTTTAGGGTTTAGGGTTTAGGGTTTTAGGGTTTAGGGTTAGGGTTTAGGGCTTGGGGTTTAGGGCTTAGGGCTTGGGGCTTAGGGCTTGGGGTTTAGGGCTTGGGGCTCAGGGCTTGGGGCTCAGGGCTTGGGGCTTAGGGCTTGGGGCTTGGGGCTTGGGGTTTTAGGGCTTGGGGTTTTAGGGCTTGGGGTTTTAGGGTTTAGGGCTTAGGGTTTCGGGCTTCGGGTTAGGGGTTTAGGGGTTTAGGGCTTAGGGCTTAGGGCTTAGGGCTTAGGGCTTTAGGGTTTTAGGCTTTAGGGTTTAGGGTTTAGGGTTTAGGGTTTAGGTTTTAGGGTTTTAGGGTTTTAGGGTTTAGGGTTTGGGGTTTGGGGTTTGGGGTTTGGGGTTTGGGGTTTGGGGTTTGGGGTTTGGGGTTTTGGGGTTTTGGGGTTTTGGGGTTTTGGGGTTTGGGGTTTGGGGTTTGGGGTTTCGGGTTTAGGGTTGAGGGTTGAGGGTTGAGGGTTGAGGGTTCAGGGTTCAGGGTTCAGGGTTCAGGGTTCAGGGTTCAGGGTTCAGGGTTCAGGGTTCAGGGTTCAGGGTTCAGGGTTCAGGGTTCAGGGTTCAGGGTTTAGGGTTCAGGGTTCAGGGTTTAGGGTTTAGGGTTTAGGGTTTAGGGTTTAGGGTTTAGGGTTTAGGGTTTAGGGTTTTAGGGTTTAGGGTTTAGGGTTTAGGGTTTAGGGTTTAGGGTTTAGGGTTTAGGGTTTAGGGTT
>Ga0325411_1000402_pt1 | contig 45125 bp, 32 predicted proteins | sample PopdelMetagenome_13_FD_206181 | JGI IMG/M metagenome (GOLD analysis project Ga0325411, IMG submission 206181) | Populus deltoides microbial communities from Bellville, Georgia, United States - Xylem-PdIQD-R4 | ecosystem: Host-associated > Plants > Phyllosphere > Stem > Wood/Secondary xylem...
TTTTTTTCTTTCCTTTAAAATATAAAATCTTGAAAATAAATAATTTAAAAGTGGACATGGGATTACCTTATTCTAGCTATTAACTAAGAGATGCTATTATAGAAAAATCTATGAAAACATAAAGGGTGAGTAAGAAAATTGTGAGCTATAGGACCAAAATGGAATAGTTTTGAATTCTATAGAAGCAAAAATTTATATAAAAAAGTAGTCCCTAATTAATTAATTGTTGTAGTTTGGGTATGTCACTGGCCTTGAAGGGCAAAAACCTGACCCCTAAAATTAGCGGCTAAAAGGCATCTAATGGTGTCACAAATTTATCGAATTACGTGCTTTCCTCCAAAATAAAAGGAATTAAATTAGTAACAAATTAAAGTTGCATTTTCTATCATGGGTTTTTATTCTTTTTTGTTTGTTTTTTTTATCGGAAACTTATATATATATCCGAATTCTGTATTTTATTTTGTAAATATTCATTATATATTATAATATTAATGATTAATACGTTTACATAGCACTTTTTTTTTTTATCATAATATTAGGTTAAATGGTTGACAAGTGTTTGATAATTAAGATTGCACTAATAATTATTAGTCTTTGATAATATTCTAGTATTGCATTTTAATTAAATTAATAAGGTTCTATATATATGCTATATCAATTGAGATTCTTCACAAAAAGATTTTATTCTAAAGAAAGAACTATAATATGTTTTGCAATAGATAAATATCGATTCTCAATTTTGAAAAAAATAATAAAAGAAATAAACAACTAATAAATAGGTTTGTGGAAAAGAACTTAATTCTCATTAATCATGGAAGATTTGAATCCTTATCCCTAGGAATTAATTTGGAAAACAATCATGTAAGATGACAAATTCACCAAACAAGATTTGAGACAAGAAATTCAAGATTTTTATCTCTCATTACATTGCATGGATGTTCATGTTGTCAGATAATTTGGAATGGAAAAATAAATAAATTTGGAAAAAAAATTAAAAAAAAACGAATTAGATGATATATATATATATATAATATTTAATTCCTCTAAAAATTAAACCTATTGTATATTATTAATGGCCTTCATCGGATGAGCGGCAAACTTGTGTGGAAGCAGGAAACATGGGAGGAATTTGACCCCACTACCCTTTCCTCCTGACACGTCTTAAATTATCATTACTTAAGGTTTGTTAATGAATTTTGTTTACCTATAATTTGTCGCTTGATTGGCGGTGATCGGCTTTCAGTGGGACCCAAGTTGGTTCCCCCTTTTTTAAGAATACCGTGATTTCATTAAATATTAAATTAATTTTTTAAAAATATATTTGATTAAATATTTCACAGTTTTAATAAATCATTATCTTCCAAACATAAATAAATCTATTCCACTATGTTTTTTTTTTTTTTCTCTTAATGGTTTTTGCTATGTTATATGCTATTGCTGGATATAGAGATTGTAATTGTGTTTGTGTATGCTCATGGTTAATAAATGTACATCTTTTGACAAAAATAAAAATAAAAATAAAAAATTAGTCACTTCCCACAAATGATGAATCTTAAATATGTAACAAAAAAATATTATTAATCTTTGTATGGAAGAATGTATATTATAAAACTATAGTATAAAAAAAGAGACATGGGAGCATGGTTTTGAAACCTGGCCCGGCGGGTCGACCCGGCCGACTTGGAGCTGGAACCGGGCCGGGTTGATGAAAAAATAGGATAAGCCATGATCCGGTGTGACCCAGCCGACCCGGCAAAACCCAGTCAAAACCCGTTGATTTTTTTTTTGTTTTTTTTTACTAAAACGACGCCGTTTTGAATTTTTTTAAAAATAAAAATTGACCTGGCCAACCCGGTCAAAACCCAGAACCCGGGCCTTGGACCGGGCCGGGTTTAAAAACTATGCATGGGAGACATGTCCTATGTCTTTCCCTTTTTCAAACAAAAAATTAATTTAAAATTATTATAGAGATAGATTTATTTTATATTTTTTGTCTTTATCTTTTAATTAAATACATTTGTGCTCATTATATATACATTTATTCTATCTAAAATATTAACCAAACATAATCTATATAAAAAAAATTGTTTTAGAGATAAATGTTTTTATTTCTCTAATTAAATATATTTTTATATGTATTTTTCTGTCTAAAACATTAATCAAACGTAATCTAGAGGAAGAAATCTTGAGTTATACATGTTAGGCTGGAAAGCACTAATATTGCTCAATGATTTTAGAAATGCATGTTAAACTATTCCCAACATAATTGAGTGCTCACTAAAAAGTCAACAATAGGAAAGATCCTTTTTTTTTTTTTCCTATAGAATATGTTCTTTTCTCTTGTTCACCGCCCTAAAAGGAACTCATGTGCCTGCCATTAGTACTCCATTAAGGAAGAAAGAGGCCGAAAAATAAAATTCCAAAAAGACCTTTCTAATTCATGATCATGACTTTGTACCCTCTTAAAATTCGAAGCATGTAATATAAACATCACAATATACTATAATAGAGAGAGATATTGAAATTCATATGGGTGTTAATTACTCGGATATGAATATACACAAATACATACATTATGATTTTTCTAGTCTTCAAAGGAAATAAACTAGAAATTCATGGTTATTTAGACATTAATTCTCAATCAGATATTGATGATAGGAAATCTCAGCCAGAATATATTTTTACACAATGCTATTTGGATCACTATATGGAGGGATATATATTTTTACACTATATATCCCTTTATATTTTTACACAATGCTATTTGGTCTACAACTGAAGCCGAATACATCTCTGCATCTGAGGCGGCAAAAAATGCTATTTAGATCACGAAGTTTATTATAAAACTTGGTGTGGTTCCTAGCATTGTTGATCTATTAGTCCTATATTGTGACAACAATGGAGTTATTACACAATCAAAGAAATCAAGGTCTCATCAAAGATCCAAAAACATGTAATTAGGTGATTCTATTTTATTAGAGAAAGTATAGAAAGAAAAGATGTAAAAAATAGAGCGAATACCAAATGAAAAGAATCTTGCAGATCCTCTCACGAAGGCACTGTCTTAGCATAAACATGATCACTATATGGAGGGATATGATATTGATATATGATCGATTGTTTTTAGTGCAAGTGAGAGATTGTTAGTTTATATGCCATATATCTGACTAGATGGTTACACGTGACACTATTTTATTCATGTAGAACATGTTTAATTTTATTAAATAAAAGTATTATTTATCTTTAATATTCATTTATATTTAATTTATGAATTAAATGTTTGATAAATGAATCTATGCATTATTTATGAATTTAATGAACATATTTAATTTATATTCCATATAAATATATTACATGTGTCTATGGAAAGACTCCCGTGAAAGTCGTATAAGTAATCCTTAAACTTGAAATCACTAAGTTATCTTATATATAGAGTGCTATGTTTTGATCTTGTTATACGTTATCATAGTAAAGGTAACAAATGGGCAGACATTGAATATAACATAAATTATATGAAGCTATTTGAGTGGTCAAAAGAGAATTCATCACCTTGTATGAATTAGAAAAAAATATTCTACATGTTCTCAAATAGTATTGATTGTTAACTCCTTACGCAAGGTGGGATGAGATTTGAAAAGAGTTTTAAATCTTATTTAAAGGATCAATGATTATGATGTTACGAACAAATAAAATTTGACATGACATAAACACTCAATGCTAAAATATCTAAATCAGAACATTATTAATGAAGGGATAATAATTACACTGAGAAACTGGTCATTAAAAGGTTAAGTCAAACTATCTATGATTTTTCTAATATTTGAGGGATCATGACACGTTGCTAGACAGTGTACTTGATCTTCAAATATAAATTAATCAATTATTAAATTGATAATAAATTAAATTATTTATGAACTTAATGGGTCACACACGTTAAAAACCATTAGTCAAAAATTAAACTGAGAAAATTAATCAAGTATGACTTGATTGAAAATAATTTTAGAAATTAAGCACTAAAATATATTTAATTTAGGGATTATAACTCTAGTCCTAGAATAATCAAGTAGGGATTTGATTGATTGAATTTCTAAAATTATCCTTAAATAACATATAGAGTTTAGAATTTCTTTTAAATATAAAGCTAAACATGTTATTTTGGTAGAAAAAAAAGTTATGTCAGACATTTTTTACAGAAAAACTATATAACACAAAATTAGAGTTAGCACTGTAGGCTTAACAAATCTCTATCTTCTAAATAGAGATATAAAAGATTTCTCACTGGTGGTTCATGTGGATTATCATTGGAGGCCGGACAATTGAACAACTTATAGTTTGCGACAATCCATCCCTAAGAATCTAACCCAAGTCGAAGAAGATCAAATCTTAAAATAAATTTTATACAATTCTAGATTTGTCTAACAGGATCTTAGGGATTCTTAAATAATTTTTTTTCATTATTTCAACTACGAATATGAATTTCATAACCAATAATATTGTCATCGTAGAAGACATGACTTAGATAATTGTTAAAATATCATATTTGTTAACTTTTGTTTTCATCTTATAAACAAGTTAGAATGGCAATACTAAAATACTGGTTTGTATTATAATTAAAACGAAGCTTATTTTCTCTTTTTTATTTTTGGGTTAATAATTCAATTTGTTCTTATAGAATAAAGTAATCTCTTAATTTGTTCTTCTATTTTATTTATTGAGTTAATTTTGTTAATTTATCTTTCGTGATAAGATATTGTGGTCAAGCCATCAAGATTAGTCACGTGATTTGAACATGATTATTTTTTATTTGAATGGTAGATTAGAGACTTGGGTGGATTTAAGCATGAAATTGATCCGATTAATTAGAATATAAGAGCATAATGGAAAAATATCGTATCATATAATACCATATATTTTAAGGAGATCGATCCACGTAGTTTTTGTGTATAACAACGTTGTATTAAATGTGAAGAGAGAAAACTGCTAAAATAATATAAAACCTTGATTCAACTATATGCTTGGTGTTGAATAATTGCAGAACCGAACACAATCATGTGATAAGATGAGCAAAACAGTTAGGGTTATATATATATAGCAGCAACTTTGTGATCACCTAATTAAGGAAATGGTAGAGAAGCACTCGTCAATCACCATCTTGGCATGGGCCATACGAGCATTTGTGGTCTGAGAGCTTAACCTATCGGTTTCTTTCTCTTTCATGCACGGTCCAAAAATCCAATGATGCAGAGGGAAACCTAACTCCCCACGACTTAAATTCAATATTTAATGATTCTTTATAATATGGCAATATTGGCACCTAGCTATATATGCATCATGAATTGTGATAAAACTAAGGAGGCTTCAAGCTTGGTGTGGTGTCATGTCACCAATTAGCTGTTACATCACACTCACACCCCTCCCTCCCTCCTCTTCTTCCTCCCCGGAGAAAAATTCTCATCCTCTCCTGCCATACGCTAGAGTTTCAAAGAAATAGCAAGTGACCTTCTCTTCTCTTATACATGGATCATATTGTTTTGGTATAGAATATTATGTATATTATAATGTTTTCTTAAATAAAAGAACATATTTTATATAAAGAGACGTGCTTTCAAGGAGAAACATGATCAGTATATGGATAGCTACGAGAGACATGCATGTTTATTGAATGACTGGACATTAATTCGTATCTTATCATACTTTATATGTAGATTAGACTTCTCATTATTAATTTAGTGTGTGAAAAAATAGTAACAATTATCTTGTATTAATTAGAGCCCATCGATCTTACAAGTCTCTTCTTCTTCTTCTTCTTTTCTCTACAAAAACATCTCTTTCCTCATGGGATTCCCAGTAGCTTCGCGTGTTTTGCCAGGAAACTTTATATATTTTGGGGTGGAGCTTAGGAAATTTTATGAGGGGGCTAAGATTAGGAAATTTTACTAATTTTTACCAGCCTCCTGTATATTTGATAGTAGAAATAAATAAATATCACCAGCTTGGTTTTTCTTTTTCTTCCCTCTCATTTTAAATTCTTGGTAGAAATTAATAACTTGAAACAAGCTAAAGGCCTACCTAGTTAGTCAATTTAAGGAGGTAGTTACACAATCTATTTTCGTAAATCATGATGACAATCGATCTAGCTAGCTAGGACTCTTTTAGCTAGTTTCAGATTTGAATTTCTACACACCCTCCGTTTTAGTTTTCTCGATTGACTTGATTTTCAAGTTTTATAGGCAAGTTATTGTCAAGAGTTGGTTACCTTTAATTTGTTTAGGTTACCAGCTGATCAGTGTGTATATATATATAAAGCAATGATTAAAATCACCAACGTAGTTGGGAATTGAGCAACAATTGAAGGAATATCAACATAAAAATAATGGAGAAAATGACCGAAACCAAACAAGTTCTTAAGTAATGAAAGTCAAGCACGATTATCTATTTAGATATCCTACTTGAAGTCTTGCACAAAAATATATAATTGAACTATAATGAATTATTATGGCACTAGCTAAGGATCGAGATCTAACCACTGAATTTATTTTTGAGTACTCGTGATCATCTGAAAGGGAGAGGGGGTCATAATTTTATACTCTAATAAATTAGGAGCCGAAAATTTATGATGATTTTGACCACATGAAATAGTTGAACTTTAATGATATATATAAGCTTGGGAATTCTAATATATGGTCCCATGTAGGACAGCCTCTCCGACCATAGCCAAGCGTTAGAGATATGGTTGTAATTATATTGAAGCCCCATGTATGAGACAAGCACATGCTAATAAAGCCTAGCAAGATCGATAACATATATCTTTGATTATTAACCATACATCTCTCCATCATGATTAAGAAGGTTCAAGGTATCTATAAGAAAATATTTTTCAAAATGCAACAAATTGGTCAAAAATATACATATCGTTTGAAAAAAAAAAGGATTAAATTGAAATTAATTCAAAAACTAGCTTTGAAAACATAGAGCTAGCACAAAGAAATTCATGCATCTGCCTAAATTATGAAGACAATGGCGAGCACTTTGGATTTTATGGTATGAAAATGGATCTGTGCTTATCCATCTAGTTATACTATCAATTAAAGATGTGGAATTAAGCCACATGGGCTGCCCTGAATTCATGTAGACACAACTCATCCTATTTTATCACACTTTATTCATAATTTTGTTTTTTTTTGGGTTTTATCACTTACAAAATTGTGAATTAATAGTATTAAAACTATTAATAATAATTAGTCCAAGTTTGAGACATTGAAAATAGAAAAAAAAAAACAATAAGGACAATGAAATATATGCGTTTAATATTCTTGGACCATGATTAATCTTGGACCATGTTTGATATCTTACACCATTAATCTTAACATTGTCTTTTTATTTGACATCTTACACCATTAACCTTGGACCATGTTTGGACCATAGATATGACATGTTTTTTTTCTTCGGATAGAGAGATAGATACAGAATCTATGGAGCAATTACTTAGACATATATTTTGCCGAACAACCCTTCAAATCTAATAGAAAAGGATCTTATAATCCTGAACTGATTTTTCATGAGATTGTATGAAGAACAGATCTAATTATATTAGTGTTTACATTGATTGATTTCTTATGTGTATAATACTAAGGTCTAATTAGTAAGTGAAGGTCTAATTAGTAAGTGAAGAACACGTGCATTGAAACCATAATTACAAACTCAAGCTTCGAATTCTTTTTTTTTTTTTTTTGAAGTTTTTAGCGTTCAAATAGGTGTTTATATTTGTTATCTCACACCATTAATCTTTGCCTATATTTGGAATGTGAATTATTATTATTATTTTTTATTTCCAAGCATTTTAAAAATATCATATATTCAAGCACGCTTAATTACTTACTTAGTGGCTTAGTGCATGCTTCTCTTATTTTTCTTAATAGTTGTGGATCATTTTTTTTTCTTATCAGCACTCTAAAGAGGGGCTGAAGGCCCTTTCAATACAAAATGGAAAGCCCAGGTGTGTTCAAGTTCAATATTTCTCTGTTTTTTTCATGATAATTTTGGAAGAAGCCCTTAAATTAAATTCAAGTGTTTAATTTGAAGTAAATAAATAAATTAATTAAATTCACTAATTTAAAAAAAATACATTTCAATTCATTTTATTTTCCATATTACTTTGTCACATTCATATTATTTCTTCAAATATCACTATCTTTCATATTTCTTAGCTATTTTTGGCTTGGTTTTACTATTTTATTTTTGTTAAATAATAAAATAATAAGTTTGTTGCGGAAAATTCACACAAAGTAAGCAATAACATAAAAAAAATATATAGAGAGAGATAGAATTACCGGAGAAATCCATCCCGCTGGCCGCCGCCAACCTCTCCACACAGCCTGCCATCTTGTCTACCTCCACAACCTGACCGGCATGTGGGATCCTTTTCTTTCACCATATATATATATATATATATATATATATATGATGGTCTCGTCGTCCTGAATTCAATGGCATAATCCATTCATGATTTCAACTAAACGATTACCAACTCCATATTTTACAATAATAAAACAAAGTCATATGAGCTTAAATTAAAACATCAAAAAAATCTAAGAGTGAGATAATGTGAGTGTTTGAGAGAGAAATGAAAATAATTGGAGGCCCAAAGAGTGTAGAGAAAAAGAGAAACTCATTGTTTCAAAGGTTTTTTAAAAAGTCATCATTAAAATTAACTTACTGATTTGCATGTAATCTACTCAAGGATTATCGGTTCAGAAACATAATACTTAAATAATATCATAATTTCATAAACATAATATTTAAATTATATCATAATTTTAAAACGCTACATTTCATTTAATGTTGAGGATTTCAATTTTATTGAAGGTTGGTCTCACCACCAAATTGGTTGTGATGGTCACCGATGTGGAACTTCCTTAGTAGATGCTTCATCGACATCAATCATTAACAATATATATATATATATATTAATTTTTTTTTTAAAAAAAAAAGGGTAGATGGCAATTTTTTTTAAAAAAATATTTTTAACATTAATTACATCTGATTTATTTATGTATCATTTTTAAAAATTAAATATCATTTAAAATTCAATTCTTGAGATTAAAAATAATTCCAAACATAAAATTTTATTAAAGCCTCTAAATTAAATTAAATTTAAAAGGTTTAAAATAGCCCGTTAAAATTCTATAGCTTTATTGATAAGCAGCATTATTTGAAGTACAGAACTGGCCAGACATGGAGGTAATACAAGCATTTAAGCCTATATTGAGAAACGAAAAAAATACAGTCATATCTACGAGAACACATTATGTACTCTCTCTAAATGTACTTTTTACCATAAAAAGAAATCTCCCTCCTCCCTTTTTTTCATAATAATAATAAAATATTAAATCGTCTTGAGGTTCCAAGGGTCATTTTTTAGAGCTAATGTTGTGCGTTTGAATTATAAAAACATCAAAACTAAAAAAAAGAAATATATAACCTAAAAAGATTTAATCACGTGGAAATAAACGTCAACAAAAAGAGATTGAAAATACAAAAAAGAATTTAAACACAAGTTTGGTGCAATTAAATATTTAAAGATTGATCGAACACAACACCTATAATATAGAGAAATTGAGTGAAATGAGGGGGGGGGGGGGGGGGGGGAGGAAAAAAAGGCCTAGAGAGATCCAGGAAAAAAAAAAATAATCCTCACCACTACAACCTCTATAACATCACACCTCTATCTCCGTAATTAAATATTTTTTTTTAAACGAAATAAAAGGAAATGTTTGAAAAAAGAAAGAGTGCTCATGCTACTGTACTTTTAGCATTTTTCCATTTAGCATACAGCAGCTATGCCATTACAGTACATTTGGTCTGGTCATAGTCAGCTGTCAAGCATGGAATTTATGGAATCTATCTATCACTTTTTACTGTAACATCTCTGAAATAAAATAAACCCATAATGCTAAAAGAAGAAGCGGTAATGCAGTGAGCACTCATTTTGAATCATCTAGGTGGATGCCCTTTGCCTTTACTTTTCCCCATGGTCCTTCTACCATCCCCTCATTTACCTCCTATTTTAGTATTTTTTTTCACACCTTCCACTAGAGAGTAGAGAATATACTATATTCATCTCTGCTCTAATGGGGGATTGCGATGAGAAAACAAAAAAAAAACATAATAATTAAATTAATCATTTAAAAAATCAAAATAAATCCAGTTCATATTGAACCCAAACTGAATCAAACTGATTCAACTAATACTCAATTTTCTTCTTAACCCTAACCTAAACCAAACTGAATAAATCAATTTGAACCGGTTTCAATTCTATTTTGGTTTTGAATTAAAAAAAAATCAGTTCAGGTTTTTATTTTATATAATCCAACCCAAACCGAAAATATTCAAAAATATACCGCCCCTGCTACATAATTTTCTGCGCCTTACCAAGGAGAGCATCTATGCAACGCAATTGGCCAACTCGCTCCAATCACGCAAATAGAACGACACTGACAAAAGATATCCAAGTTTCCATGTGGGGGAAGGACGCGGCGGAGAATAATAATACATGTCCAAAGGAAAAGACCAACCAAGGACAAAAATTAAATAATTACATATATAATGTGCCAAGAGTGTTGACAAATAAACACCAAATGGGATGACTAGATGATGAGCGAAAAAAAGATACCTTGACAATTTGGGCAGCAACAAGAGAGACAATGTGGCAACCCTGCAGAGTAAGTTTAGGCTTTTCACATTGGATTCTCTCTCTGTTGAAAGACCTAAAGCCATCCATGACCTCATTCCAATCGGAAAATGGAGCTTGCTAGCAGGAGCTACAGACAGCAGAATTGCCCGTATCGAGTTTGGCTTGGCCCCCATAACCTGTTTGAATGGTAGAATTCTTCTGAGATGCTGAAAATAAAAAGAACATAATGATGCTTATTTTGGTTGATCTGTTCGGAATGCAGAGCATGAAAAGATAGCAGAGGGAGGTTTCCTCGATTATATATATACTCATGAATCCCTTTTTATCCCCAGAATGGTAATGAAGATGAAAATTGAAATACTAACTGATTACATACTGAACATTCAAGTTCTACTGAAGTGAAGAAACATGACAAAAGAGGCATTGATAACGGACTAGAAACAGCTTCCCCGTCGCAGCACATCATCCATATTTTATTTCCTTTCTAATTAGAGTACACAACGTGGAAGGTTTCAATATTTTATAGCCAGTATTATTGCCATTCTTCCACGGTAAAAAGACACCAGTTCCGCCACTACTGAGAGGGCAACTGCAGTCCGCCATCAAATACAAAGATACCATCTTCTAAAGAACATATCAAGGAATTCATGGCAATTGGCAACTTGATCCTTGAGTCGTGCAAATAAATCCCTCAGTACTCGGAAGTTCAGTAGAAGTTACGTGGAAAACAGAAAAAGGAACATGATGGTATAGAAGGATCAAAAACCTGCAAAGGTAAAGCTGAACCCCCCCCACACGCTGCCTGCCAGAAGAACTATTTATCTGCCACATTACCAGAGACTTCCTCAATAAGTTGAATTCAACACTCGACAGCATGTTTTTTGGACTCTCTATTTTTGCTGATAAAAGGTCACTCCTTTCATAATGTTCCCCAAAAGGTCAAGGTTCTTAAGACTTTCAATGCAGGATAAGAAGAGTTCATGAGCTACACATCATAAATCATTCAGCAAGAAACTGAATCCTTGCCCATGGAGAATTGGCATGTGTACCTGCAAAAGTACCGCGGCTGCCAAAATCTGTGATTGTAATGTTCCTCACTTCACAGTGAAGGACTAACTTATGGGCAGACTATATATGTTCTATTGAATGCTAAAAGTTCCGATACGTAATAAAATAAGAGGGCGAGGAGCTGCTGGCATTTCAGTCTTCACAGTACCAGTAAGCATATAGATGGCTTTACTAATTGTAGTCTCTCATACCTTGTTTCCATCCAAATTACACTCTTAACATTGAATCATTATCTGTGTATCACTAACCAAAACTATTTTTTCAAAAACTGCAAAGCACCAGCAGAAATAAATTATGAGCAGGTCCATATCACAACAACCCTATCATTTCACTTAAGCTTTTCACTGCATGTGTTGGACACAAGCTCAATTAACAACTATTCACTGAAAAGATAAAGTAATGTTGATTATTCAAGCAAGTTCTTGAACAACTTGGAATAAAAGACTTTATCAAGTAGATACCTCCAGCATTAGAGATGAAGGATCAGCATTTATTCCCTGGAAACTTTTGGAGAAAAAAGTACATTTCCAAAAGAGGAAATGGAAACTTATTTTCGACAAAAAGCTATACTTTTCTAAATGGAATAATTAGGAGGCTGGTCCAAAAATGAATTCAAAACAAAGCATAAATTCTTAAGACATTGAAGCAACCACACACACACATAAAAAAAATCGGCAGAGTAGAGAATCAGGCATTTATTAGCAACCTCTCTACCCATCCTCTCTCCCAAACACCTAACCACCACCTGCATAGCATTTTCCATGCACTTACATATGCCAATTGACAATAAAGGTAAAAATTTGTGGTCTAGCTAGAAAGCTAGAATTCCTTGCAGGTATTTAGTGTAAAGGACATATTGAATATGGGGTTCAGCATGAGGACCTTTTTACTTTTCAGATCATAATCTCAGGAATGTAATTCTCAAAGCCATCTGTGTTTGGTCGGCAGATTTCCAAGGAAACATTTTAAAACCTTGTTTGGCTCCTCCTTGGACCTAAGATACAAAAAAATATTTCTACATTGCTATTAAATATTTGCTCATACCATTTATTCATTTATTTTTATTTTTTGAAATTATACCCACAACCATCTATGAATTATATAAGATCTAAATTACAATAAAATCGCTAATTACACGTCATGGAGAAATTACATATTCGCCGTTCATGCCAAAATGCTCACACAATAGATTGAAAGGATTCAACACGCTTGGTAGCATTAAATAAAAGCTTGACTTTTCAAAATATAATTAGCTTGTAAATTATGACTTGAGAATGAGATTTCTAACCTAAAATCGTAATTTAAATTAAAAAAAGAAGCTAAGAAGCCAAGATCTAACAAAGAACAACTACAGTGTATTCGATTCAACCGCAAGAGGGCCAAGATCTATTATAAGTAATCAAATCAAAATAAAATTCTCCTTTTCTTGTAGTAAAAAATATGAGAAGACCTGAGATCTGATTGAGATATAAAGAGCACGCTATAGAGATCTAACGCTGCTGCCTCTGCTTCGGCGGCGTCTTCACCGCGGTCTCCGATTCAGTTGATGCAAGGCGGGATCCAATTCTCTTTCTTTTTATAATTTGCCTCACAGCCAATCGTGTTTAGCCATCTGGCAATCAAATCGCTGAATCAGTTCCCGACCTGCACCAAGCGAATTAGAGACCGCCGGTAACTAAAAATCCTCTCTCCTTCTCTACAAAAAAATAATTTTAATTTCTTTTCCGTAAATAGCCCTACTTATATACTACATATTTAGGAGTGGGTAGGTATTGGTGAGGGGTGAGGGTTATTTATAGTGAGCACAGACGAACATGATTTCGACACGTCGCCTCCTACCGACTTCCCGTTCCTTGAGGCGGCAACCATAAGCGGGATGTGGTTTTGGTTTGGCCAAATTACAAAAAGCCCCATGAACTTTTGTTAAAAAAACAAACACATCCTCGAAAACATAATCCTTGATTTCCCATCCTAAACAATATGATTTTTCAAATTCACTCCTCAATTATGGAAAATTTTATAAAAAATCCTCTCGAATTCTCTCTCTTTCTTTACAAATTACAATAAAAATAAATAAATAACCAATCCTTTTTATTATTGCTTTGGTTAGAATCTTGAATGCGGTGATTGCTTGTTAACAATGATATTCAATTAAAGAGAGATTTGAATATGTATTTTCATATTTTGCTTTTATTTTTTTTGTCTTATTAGCAAAGTCATTAAACACGCAGTTCGGTTCAAAGTCAGAATTATAAATTGGATGGATTTCCATATACTACGCCGTGTCGATTTTAATAACATTGCTCATTGAGAGAGAAAGAAGGTGTTCTTTAAGGATTGTTCTGTTAATTTCTTAATGAGATCTTGGAAGAAGGTGTGCTTTCAGGAAGTCACATTGTTTAGGATGGAAAATCAGGGATAGTTTGTTTTATCACGGGGGTGATTTCTTACAATTTGTGGCAATCAATGACATGGAAATAGGGTTGGAGCTCATGAAGATTGCGATTTGTGTCGGGTCCTGCGTGGTGCTACAGTGGATGCACGTGCGCGTGATCTTTAGCCTCAGTGCTATGTTTTTTAAATAATTTTCTACACCACAGTATAAAATATAAAAGTAGCTTTTTTTATTTTATTTTTTTTGTGCGTGAAGATTTTAATTCTTCAAAGATCATGGAATCGCTAATTTCATATCTCAAGATGATGCCTTTAGCCATCCAGGAGTTTCTTTTTTTTTAAAGAGGAAAAAAATATTGTGAATTATTAATAAATGTATCTACATATAAATTAGATTCTTTAATTGAAAAAAGAAAGGTCAAATTAATTAATTTGAGGGCTCAAACTAATTAAAAAAATAAATAAATAAAAGTTAGGCACACACCTTTTACTTTTTCTCGAACATGTATTTTTTAAATATCAATGCTGCTTGATGGAATCACTTTTGCATTAAACTAAATTTGTAAGGGTAAATGAACATTAAAAACAGAACAGGTTATGAAAACAACGTAAGAACAATTTATGGGGTAAACTCTGACTTTTACAATGGATTTAGCACTTAACTCGGCACGTATTGATTAGGTGAAAAAATACATCATTAGAATATTGAGTTAATTATTAGATTATTGGATTCATATTTTTTTAAATAGTGTTATTTTATTTATTTTTTTTTTTGATACCAACCTGATTAGGTTAGGCTAAATCAGATCGCATCAACCAAATCTTATCGAATAATATCTTATTTTATTCAACTAAAATTCAAATTTAATTAGAATTCCTATATTTTTCAAATCAATTTATCAGGATAAACTAACAAAAATCTTAAAATCTACGTGGAATTACCCGTGTTGAATAACAAAAAAAAAAAAAAATAACAAGTCTTCCACTCCAGGTGAAAAAATCTGGAATAATATTAGCAAAAGCTCAGGGTTGAAGGTTGGCCTCCTTCGCAGCATCATAGCTCTTCAGGCATTTGGAGGACAGAGCTTGAAAGAAAAATTGATTTTAAGATTCCATGGAGCCGGCCCTGCATGTTATTATTAAATTGGGATCTTAATTAAAATAAATAAAACAGTATTGTGGCATCGACTTTCACTTTCCGTCCTGTGCTTTTGAATCCATTAACAAAGTAACAAAGTTAATGTAATTGTATTACTTATTCTATATGATACTTTTTTTTTTTAATTTCTTTCTATGCCTTAAGATGCCAAAGTGGTTTCTTAAAAAATTAATTAAAAAAATTTAAATATCCGTCGTGTTGTTGTCAAATAATATTATTAAATTTAGACTATACTAATTGATTTGATCGAAAATCTAGGGTTCCGACAACATAATTAGCTCGAACTAATACTAAAAACCTAGTTTTCGAGACAATTAATGAAAAATTGGTCAAATTCTAGCTCGTGATGATACTAAAATCAGACTTTTAATGGAAACTAGTTAAACTTGATAAAACCCTGTAAAATCTGGTCGTTTAGATTCGTGGATGAAACACTAAGTTGATTTTTTTTAAAATGAAAAATTATAATGAAGTTTGAACTTATAACATTCAACTTCAAAGATTATATATTTATCATTTCATTATTTTTATTTAACAATGAACCACTAACTGAACAAATCCCATTTAAAGTTTTTAGGTTCTTTCATGTCTTAATGAAAAACCCAATCGACATTGAAATATTCTTGCCGCTTTTAAATCTCATTTCGAATTCAATCTTAGAGTTTAATTAACAAAAAAAAAAAACATAAAATATTAATCATATATGAAATGGAGATCTGAGATCAAATCTAAACAAGTGGCAACCTTTAAAGTGTGTAGACAAGAAGAAGCAATTGTCAAAGGAAATCATGATGCATGTCACCGGAAATGGTCTCTGAAAAGGCGTGGAGAACATGACTGGCCGGCTGTTTTTCCAATTTTCTGACGCCCACGGAGCTCCATTTGCCCCCTTTACCATCATCATCTCTCCAAAGACGGTGTCCATTTTTCCATGAAGGGGGGCCTATGTACAGAAACTCCATGGACTTTTAACTTGGTTACGGTGGTCCAACATGTGAAACATGAGGATAACTCCGGATTCCAAGATAAAGTTGTCGAAAAAATTGAGATCCACACCCAACAACACTTCTATGATTTATTTTTTAATAAAAATAATGATAAACACGCAAGTTTCTAGCTAGGTTTTGTTTGTTTTTGTGATGCGGATATATATATATTAAACACGTCATGATTTTACATGATCGATCTCACTAAAAATTATTTTTAAAAATTTTTATTAAATAAAGTTGTTTTAAATCGTAATCGTAAAAATTACTACAATACCGGACATGCGTTTAATATAGTTTCAAATCTAAAAAATGCTTTGTTATGGATTAAAATTAGGGTGAAAATAACCTTCTTTGTCATAGAAAAAACTAGTATAAAAAATATGATTATGACATCTAAAACCGCTTGTGTTTTTGACATTCTACAACCCCTTTATCTTTTTCAGAGGCCGAACACTTGGTGAACAAGCAAGCAAGGAACAAGTTGATGATCAAGTTCATAAAACTCGGAGGATATTTCACTCTCTCCGCATCATCAACCTAAAATATATACGTCTCAAACTCACATGCTGGGTGATGATTTTGCCACACCTCATAAGAGTAATGTTGACGTGTGCCATCGTTATAAACAAAGGGCGTGGCAAAATCTTCAGCTATGTTTCAACACCAAGAAAGACATGGATAAAGGCATGGTGTAAAGTCAGCATACATGCTATGATTGCCCTCTAGAAGCATCCTTAATGACATTTCAAGGTTTTTTTTTTTCTAGAGAGAGCACAAGAAATTCAAAGAAAAGGTAACGTGCAAGCACAAAAAGGCATGATGCACCTGTAAGGTGTAAATAAGATTTGGCATGATAAAGATGCCTTTGAAGCAGAAGAAAAGTGCTCAAATATTTTTCAAAAAAAGTTTTTTTAAACAAAAAAAAAAATGAAATAAGAACATATCATCACTTAATATCTATATCATATATAATTATCGTTTAAAATAATACCTCAACTTTATAAATTTTAATGCAATCAAGATATTTATTTTCTGATTTAAATCCAATGTTTACCATTTTAGTAATTTTTATGACTGAGTATAAAAATACAGGTTTTCAACACAATTACAATTTACAATTTTTTTTCTCAATTAAGATTTTTAAAGAGAATTTTTAGTATATATTGATTAATTAAACACTTTTAAAACTGTGATTGGAACAAAATACAAACCGCACCACATAATCAAGCGAAGCCTAGTAGAAAATTGTTGGATCTCCCTTTAATGGTGTAAATGCTTATAAAATCAACATCATAATAGAGGCGTTTGAGTTTGGCCTTCTGGCCTTATATAGTACAATTCACAAAACTTTTTGTTGGTGTAGTTTGTGGATGAATAAAGAAGGAAAAGATGTTTATCCCAAATTGCAAAACAAAACTCCCTCCTAAGTGTTTATAAGTGTGAGTTTCTATTGTGTAGTAAATAAAGTGAAAGTCATGGTGGATGGGCTCACCTAGTGAGCTTCCTAATATTATTATATAGATATTTATAATATCAAAAGATGAGACTTGACACTTGTTGATATGTTAGTGATATTAATTTATTTTTGAATTAATTTCTTTAATTTTCATAATTAATTTTGATATTTTATGACTGTTGGGATAAAACTAAATGACAACTATTCAGTTAAATTTAAAATATAATTATTTCATCAACAGTCATATAGTTTTATTAACAGTCATAATATTAAAAAACATAATGTTTCATTATAAGGTTTTTAGGTATAATAAAATCTGTGACTACATAGAAAACAAATATACAATAAAAGCATAATTTCTTTCCTTTGTCTTATCGACTCATTATTTTAGAGGTTTAGATGATTTAGTTGTATTCTAGAGGTATTGTCTCTATATGAGACAAATAAACAGTTTAAAGACAGTGTTTTCATGCCTTTAAGCCAACTTTTTATTTGTTTCCATCTTATAATATTTCGACAACAACTTTAAGGTGTTTATTCTAATGGAAACAAATATGAATTCAAGCATAAGAATTGCTAAGGATGTCAAATTTCAACTTGATCATTTCGATGGTATGAATTACACGAGATGGTGTTCCTGCTTACTTCATTAAAGATTTGCTACATTCTTGACCCGAATTTGTCTGCATTACCTGAACCACAAGAAGATAAATATGTTACTGTTAAGACTAAAAGACTAAAACGTGAGGAATGTAAAGTGCTTTGTCGAGGACATATTCTTAATACTCTGACCAATCGACTTTATGACATCTTCTTCAAATGAAAGTCACCAAAAGAAATTTGGGTTGCTTTGAAGACACACTACAAGTAGGAAAAATCAAGTTCTGATCTTTTTCTTGCTTATGAGATTACTAACAATAAGTCAATCATGGATCAAGTCCATGAAATTCAAATAATAATATCAAAACTTTATGATCTAGATATCAAAGCTCCTAATTTACTTCAAGTAAGGGCTGTTTTATCAAAACTTTCTCCATCCTAGAATGAATATATGAAGAACATGTATTTTATAGACAATTATACATTTGAACAATTTCAAACTCACTTGCAAATTGAGGTTCAATTTCGTATGCATGAATTGCAAATAATAAATTCTAAAATGAATTTCGTACTGAAACTGGTTTGACAATGACTCAAAACAATCTAAAAGTGCAAAAGAAAGGAAACAAATTCAAGAAAAAACATAATGCTAACAAGATGCATAGGGTTTGTTTTTATTGTGGAAATAAAGGGCATTACATAAAACAGTGCAAATTCAAGAGTTTCAACAAGAAAAATGATTTTTTTAAAAGTGAATATGGTTGAAAAAGAAAAAGTCAAGGAGTTAGTTGTCATGGTTTCAAACATTCAAATTGGAATAATTACTGAATTAAATATGACAACTAATATTGTGAAGACTTCCGATTGGTGGCTAGATTCTGATGCAACAATTTATATCTGCAACAACAAAGTATGGTTCAAGACTTATGAAGAATCAAAGAAGCTTGAAGAGGTCTTGATGAGCAACCATAATTCTGCCAAAGTCTTGGAAAAAAAACTATTGAGTTGTACTTTACTTCTGGATAAAAATTATCTTTAGTCAATGTGTTTCATGTTCCTAAAATTAGGAAAAACCCTGTATCTGCTAGTTTCTTGAGCAAGAAAGGGTTCAAGATTGTTTTAGAATCTGATAAGGTTATTGTAACTAAGAGTAGGATGTTTGTGGGGAAAAAAAATATTCTAGTAATGACATGTTTAAGTTCAGTATTAGTGAAGTCAATGTTATTTATGCTTGTATGGTTAAGTCTACTTCTTTTTCTCTGGTATGCTAGATTAGAACATCTAAATTATAGATATTTGAAATATATGTGTAAGCATGATTATATTTCATATCAGCATGATAATAATGATAAATATGAAGTATGTATTCAAGCAAATATAACAAAAAAGCCTTTTTCTAAGGTAAAAAAATATTCTCAATTACTTGAGTTGATCCATTCTGATATATGTGAAGTAAATGATATGTTAACAAGGGGTGGGAAAAGATATTTCATAATTTTTATTGATGATTATTCTTATTTTACCTATGTTTACTAATCCTTTAGAAAATTCAAAGAATTCAAGAAAATGGTAGAAAATCAAAATAAAAGGTAAATTAGAATTCTTAGAAATGATAGAGGTGGAGAATACTTTTCTAAATAGTTTTCTAGATTTTGTAAGGAAAACAAAATAATTCATCAAATGATAACACCCTATACACCACAACATAATAGACTTGCTAAAAGAAAAAATATGACCTTACTAGATATGGTCAATGCCATACTTTTGAATGCTAATTTATCAAATAATTTATGGAGTGAAACTTTATTTACTGCATGTTATATTCATAATAGAGTACCATTTAAACAATTAAATGTTTCTTTTTATGAAGCATGAAATAATAGAAAACCAAATCTGAATTATTTTAAAGTGTGGGGGTGTGTAACTTTTTATAAAGTTTCTAATAATCAAAGAACAAAATTAGGACCTAGAGGTCTTAAAAGTGTTTTTGTTGGTTATGCACGAAATTCAAATACTTATAGGCTTTTAAATTTAGAAACTAATGTGATTGTTGAATCTGTATATGTTGAATTTATCAAATATAAATTCATAAGTGATTCAAATATGCAAAAAATAGATCTAAAAGTAAATGTGATTGTTGAATCTGTACATGTTGAATTTATCAAATATAAATTCATAAGTGATTCAAATATGCAAGAAATAGATCTAAAAGTAATGACTCCTAGCTCAACTCCAAGTGAAAAATGTAAAAACCTAGAAGTAATAGGTCTGAGTGAATCTAAAAGAAGTTAAAGAGTTAGAAAAGAAAAACACATAGATACATATTTTATTTCTACTGATTCTGTTGTATTTTTAGTGAAAAGTGACAAAAATTCAGTAATTAAAGTGACACCTATGCTCCTAAATATGGAAGATGATCCAAAGACATTCCGAGAAGTTATGTCTTCTAAGGATGTTGCTTTTTGGAAAGAAGTGGTAAATGATAAAATAGATTCCATATTGTCTAACAATACTTGAGTCTTCTAAGGATTCAAGTTCTAAAACTAATTGAAGGTTTAAATTGCAAAATACCTTACTGTAAGCATAATTCTATCAAGTGAAAAGACATTCATTACAAACTAGTGGGAGATTGTTGATGTAACTTGTAAATGAATAAAGAAGGAAAAGATGTTTATCCTATCATGAGCTAATCTTTCCAAGAAATATAGATATAGTAATAAATAGAGGGTATCCCTATCTAACTCCGAGAGACGGCAAAAAGGCATCTGTCATCTCTCCATTCCAAAAAACCTGCATACTACTCGTAGATGAAAAGAAACACTCCCTCCTAAGTATTTATAAGTATGAGTTTCTATTGTGTAGTAAATTAAGTGAAAGTCATGATGGATGAGCTCACCTAATGGGTTTTCTAATGCTATTATATGAATATTATAATATCGAAGATGACACTTGCCATTTGATATGTTAGTAAGATTAATTTGTTTTTGAATTAATTTCTTTAATTTTTGTAATTAATTTTGACATTTATGACTATAAAACTGAATAACAAATATTCAATTTAATTTAAAATGTAATTATTTCATTAACAATTATATAGTTTCATTAAAAGTCATAATATTAAAAGATATAATGTTTTATTATAAGGTTTTCAAGTCTAATAAAATTTGTCACTACACACAAAACAAATATACAATAAAAACATAATTTCTTTCATTTATCTTACCAGCTTATTTTTTTAAGGTTTAAAAAGGTTAGTTGTATCATCTTGATGTATGACAAATAAATACTTTAAAAATAATATTTTCACGTTTCTAGACCAATTCCTTATTTGTTTGCATCTAAAAATATTTCGATAACACTTTCTACCTAGGAGGTCACATGATTATGGCTTGTCTACCCAGGAAACTTGTTCTCAGCAGGACCACACTTTTCTGATACCCTATTCAATAAAATCACAAGGTGTCACCAAACAACCTCATAGCCCCTTCCATGCAAATCATTGTAGTCACAGGAGAAAAGAGGGACACGAAAAAAGGGAAGAGTGCACTCTGCACGATTAAGAAGAGAATTGATATTAACCTTCTAGCTAATCTCTCCACTTTGATAAACAGTGGCCTGCTTCAAACTCTCATCCAGGTAATAAACAAAAAGGATCACACAACCACTAAATGGACAGCACAGATTGTATCATCAAACCTGTTACGTGATCGATGAACCGGCGACATAACGTGTCCTAGCAAATGATGGCACCACACAACTGTAAGGAAAACATGTCATGTTTAGACAGACACTTGCTTCAATTGAGGTACCTCACTGGACCATCATTGATAAAGGGGCTAGCTACTTGACCAACAGAAAGGAGTTTCCACAGAATTCATTCTCATAACTAGCTGTTCAGCTCAAGAACTTTCAAAATCACAGAAGATTGCAGCTATCCAATGCGCGCACATACAAACAGCTTGATGTGCAAGTTACGTGATAAAAGATTCAAGAGATTAAATTATGCAACAATCTTCTCTCATCCCACTCATTCAGGCTCATATTTAAAAGGATATTGTTTTACAAACAACTATGAGTCGTTATTTTCCCTGGTTGGGCCCTAAACACTCAATTCAATGGCATCAAGTCCATTTCCCACTTAAATAGAATAAGGTTGAATGTAGAAGAGACAACCAAGCATGATCCCACAAATATATTCCTGTTTATAAATACATGGAAGAGATGTAAAGGTAGGCTCTGACGTCCTTTTAATTGAGCCCACGAACCACAAGTGCAATTCTACTTTAATGACGTGAATTTAAAGATGGTTCTTACAGTGAAATTTCCTGATTCTCGACAAGTCAAATTCAAAGCTTTAACTAAGCTAAAGTCCTACCCAGTATAATGTTATCAGATCATGAGTTCAAGGTCATTTAAACTTTATGAGATTAGACGAATCCTTGTACCGACTGTCGACTGACACCCTAGGAAAATATGTTTGGTTGATTATAACCACGCATACCATCAAAATTCGTGTCCTTCTACCCTTTATGTAAGGAAAAACTTAGGCAGAAATGGAAAAATAAGTGATACTGACCTCTCTATTGAAAGTGGAAGAGCTGTTCAATAGCATATATATCTGAGAAGCTACGTGCTCATCGTCGGAAATACACCGCATCAAGCTAAGCATGTGCTGTGCTGATCTCTTCCATTTACTCTTTAATCCTGCATCCCTTTAAAAGTCCCAGGTAACATGTCATGACTGCTTGCCCTCTAGGGGTGAGAAATATGAAAAAGATAGGCACTAAATACAGAAAAAAAAAAACATGCAGAAAAGCCACATAGACGATAACACAATCCATAACGAATTCCTACACAAATTACACTTCCTGTTTAATTAAAAGGAAAATAAAAGGGAGTTCACAAGTTAATAGCAGAGATGGAAAAAAACACAAGAAAAGCCTATACCGTACAAGCAAGCTATACAATGTGTTCACTACCATGAAGAAAACCTCAAAAAAGACCGACGGCCTGTCTTACATTACATGGTTCCATACTGTACTTCCTACAGCTACGTACGTAGATTGTCAGTTAACAGGAAGAGATACCAAGCCAGCTCACTGTCCGGTCCAATAAACTCAAGGCCCATGGAGCCAAAATATGGGCTACCCTTGGCAGTGTTGGATAAGTAAGTGTGCCTAGTATGAACCAGTTGATGCTTAGAAGAGCAACTGCATCAGAAGCAGGTTTGTTCTTTATAGTGGAGAAAAATTGAACCACACTTTTCAGTGACATGCCAACAACAGTGAAGAGTGCTACCACAAGGGGCATGCAAGGATCTTCAGCTTCCCAGATGATCATTCCTACCAAAAGTGATAGCACAGCACTGAAAAGAGACTGAGAGAGTGCAGCCTCCCTGCTATGTATCAGAGCCTCATTAACGTCCAAATTCCTTGAGAAAACACCCGTTGTAACTTGGTGGATGGCCACACTATCTGTGGATTCAGCTTTCAAGCAGTTGAAAAATTCAGCTTTGCTCTTGCAGTCGCCCTCCCATCCCTCTCTCTGCATCATCAGGTCTTGGAATAGGATTTCAGTTCCTTTATAGTCAGATTTCCATGACTGGATACCAGAAGAAATGCCATAGTTGTCAGCAATGATATTATGGCCATTGTCTCTGTGATCATGATCTTTAAAGCTCCAACGACCTTTACCCAGATTTTCCTTCAGCTGAGCATTTTCAGCCTTCAGATCCTGCAACTGTTGGAATCCACATATTTTTTCATTTGCACAGAATACAATCACAATGTGTAGGCAAAACAATAGCATAGAATTCAACTTATATAGATGCATAAGTTGTAAGGGTTATGGGAAACTGACAGAAACTTACAGAGACAGATCCAAAATCTAACCTAGATTAAGCAATTCCTTGACATTATTTGTTTGTGGCATGCCCTATCTAACTTTTTGGCATGTCAAGTAAGATTTTGTCAATTCGTCCCACTTCCAAATTTGTAAGCATTGCTAAATTGCTATTTTCAAATTGACTAGGAAGGTCGGGAAATAATGGATCTCTACCAGGTTGTCTATCCTTGAATCGAGTAAACACCAACTACTACTTTAGAACACAGCATTCAGATTTTAAAGCAATTGCTTCAACATCAGATCACGGTGAGAAAAAGGACAGATAGATAACAAGATCGGTTATCTACTATGCTAAGACCTGAAAGGATGAACCATTCAATCTGACACATGCAAAGGAAAAGGGAGGTTATGATAACCAAACAAATGCAGGTTATCCAACATATTAGGCTGGACACATTGTTAGACATGGCAGCTTTATGGGCAGCACTTTTTCAACAAACTTCTTATCAAAACTTCGATCCAAAGGTTGATACTCTGTAAATCATTATGAACAGGATAGTCCAGGTAAAAGGTTATCATGCACTAATAGTCAATGCTGACGCGCAAAGTCTGCTCATCTTTTTCCACTAAAACGTATGCCATCAAGATAAGCCATGGCTGAAAAAGCTATAAAATCTCAATGATTTAGACTACAGAATTTGCCCCTTTAGAAGAGAACTAAGCCTGCAACAGGTTACTGCTTATTTTTATTTTGTTCAAGAAGAGAGTCTTCAAGTGCCTGTTTATTAGAAATCAGTTCAGAAATGGAGACTGATGTCTGTAATTAAACGATAGAATTAGTCTACAGGCCAGGTCCCAAAAATGCAAATTGAGTATTGAAATAAAAGTTCAAATCGGAACACTTCTCTCCATGTTCTTGCTGGTTGGACAACCAAAACATGTCAATTACAAGGGAAACAATTTCATAAAGGCACCTGCAATGTGTAATTTAAAAGTATGACATTGTAATTGCCATCACCACACATTAGATGATTGAAACCACAAATTAACTTAATCAATTAACTCAATTTTCCGGAGGGTAGAGCAATTACCTCAACCTCTAGAAATTCAATTTTGGCAATGGCCTTGTCATTTTCCTCTTCAACTTCGGCTAACATTGATTCCAAAATTCTAATTTCTTTATCTGCTGTCTGGAGCTGGCCGTGAAGTTCCTTCCTTTCCCAAATAAGATTATCCAATTCGATCTGCATCCGAAGCAGATGGTCTTCCAGCTGAAAATCATAATAGCAAAGCAGCTTAAAAAATGTATCAAAAGCAAACGTAACTCCAATTCACCAGTAAAATACAGGCATGTAGGTCCTAGCTAGCTAAGAAACCAAAAAATACGAATCCTCACACAAATTGATAGCCCATCAAGGCTAAAAAAAAAAAAAATCTTATCTGGAAAGCCATAGAAATCGAAGAGTTAAAACTAACCATCTTCTCCCTTGGTAAGGCAGTCAAAAACCGACCAGGAAAAAGTATAAGACCGACAAAGCAAACCATGGCCTTCCAGAACATATTTAGATGAAAATTGATTGTGACAACCAGCAGCTCTATCCAAGTGTGAATCGCAATAAACATGATTTTGAGAGGAATCATGATGGCCGATTTGCATAATGAGAAAGGCTTTGTCACCAAGATTAAAGCAGTAGCCATTGATTCCGGAAATAGCACCACTGGATCCATTATAATTGACCAATTAAGTTCATTTGTTGCTCAATTACGACACGTTCACGAGCGCTGCGTAGAGGTTTAAAGCAAAATATTAACTTATTATTCTTAGCTACGATATGATTCAAGATCAGTCCAAGAAATGCTGTAATCAGTTACTCCATTCAGGAACATTTTAGGCAATAATGAAGAGAGAGAAACAAAGTCAAAATCCTCCTCTGCACTGAACATATTCAGGAATTAGCATTGAGTATTGACAGATAATGAACGATTCTCGAAATAGCTTGATCTTAAAAGTAGGGAAATCTGAAGCAAGCAAGAAAGGAACTAAATTTGGCTTCAAGATAGCAACTTTTTGGAGAAAAAAACAGCTGAAACCAAAAACACATCTGCCCAGCTCTTTCAAAAGGGAAATTGAGATAATTGGAAAATGTAGGTGCATGCAGTTTCTCAAGTTGCAGCACCAGTATTCAAGAAGCAATAAAGAAAGGTAAAAACATTCAAAAGAACCCACAAGTACATGAAGAGAGGGGGGGGGGGGGGCGAGAGAGACTTACTCAGAAATGAAATCAAAGTAATGAAGAAAGAGGGAGAGGGGGAGAGACTTACTCAAATGAAATCAAAGTAATTGAGTGAGGCAGCACTGAAAGATAGAATCCTTTTGGAGAGAAAGAGAGAGCCAAAGACAGACACGTAAAGGGAGAGGCGGGCGAGGCGGAAATCGTAACCAGTGATAAGTAGAGCAGAGAAGAGGAGAATGGAAGAGGTGGCAACGAGAGAATTGTCATGGATGACACGTGGCTGCTGCCTGCATCTTCTATGTACTTGTTCTCGTACACAGTATAGTACCAAACAAACCAAGATAGATATTTATCTACAGTTATTAAATGAGTCAACACTGGTCGTGATGAATCAGGATGAGATATAATTCTTTTTAAATGTAGTTCTTTTCTATATCTTATTTTTATATATTTTTTAGTTTTTCAATGTAAAATTTGAAATCTTTTAACATATATTAATTGGATGTCCATACTATATAGTGGATTTATTTTTTATTTTCATAAAAACTACTGTAAAAATTTATAATATAAAAAATAATATCTTTTTAATATTAATAATAATTATTTTTTCAAATTTATTAATTATTTTATTAATAATATTAATTATAATAAAAATAATAATATTTATAACACAAATAATATCATTTTTATATGAATATTTAGAATTATAATAAAAATAATAATATTTATAACATAACTAATTATATTAAGAATTTCAAGGATGATTACAACACATAATAATATTTTTTATATCAATACTTTGAGTTATAATAAAAATAATAATATTTATAACACAAATAATACTATTTTTGATCTGAACACTTTAAATTATAAGAGAAAAAAATAATATTTATAACACACATTATTATATTAACACATGTGGTTTGGCGCAGACATGTCCAGACCTAACTTTAGGGTGGGCGTGGACACGTCCAACCTCCATTGGGGTTGGGCGTGGCTGTGTGCCCCAACCCTAGGTGGCGCTGGGGTTTGCCTCGCGCAGTGGAGTAGCCCAAGCGCCAGGTGGCGCTCAGTCTGCCCTGCACAAGGGCATGGCCGCCCATGCACCATGTGGCGCTCGGGGTCGGGCAGCCTCAGCGCTAGTTGTCCTTGCATGGGCACCGCCAGGTGCCCACTCCCTATAGCCTGTAGCCCTACCAAAACTTGTGCTGACCATTTGCTCCCCTAACCAAACTCTTCAATGTCAAATGCACCCCAGTGAAAAGACAACAACATCCCTCCCCTGCTGCTCTTGCAACTCTTTGTGTTAAGGGCTAAGCTGCCATTACACTGCTCCAATCCACAACGCTTTGTGTCTATGTAAATAGTAATAGAGACACTGAGCCCTTTTAGTATATTGTGTAATACTCTATGTTCCTAAGAAAAAAATTATTTTTTCAATATGTGATTTGAAACCCTTTCATATATATATTCTATGTTTACAAGAAAAAATTTATGTTTTTTTAATGTGGGATAAAAAAACTTTTTGGTTTCAATACTTCAACTTAAAAGGATAACATAATATCTTTTCAATGTAGGATTTGAAGCTCTTTCGTATATATACTCTATGTTCATAAGAAAAAAGTTATGTTTTTTCAATGTAGAATTTGAAGCCCTTTCATATATATAGTATATGTTCATAAAAAAAAAGTTATGTTTTTTCAATGTAGGATAAAAAACTTTTTGATTTAAATACTTCAACTTAAAATGATAGCATAATATCTTTTCAATATAGTATTTGAAGCCCTTTAATATATATACTCTATGTTCACAAGAAAGAAATTCTTTTTTTAATATGAGATTTGAAGTCCTTTAGTATATATACTTTATGTTTACAAGAAAAAAATTATGTTTTTTTAATGTGAGATGAAAAAACTTTTTTGACTTAAATACTTCAACTTAAAAGCATAATATAATATCATTTCAATGTGTGATAATTTTTTTTTAAAAAATATTCTTTCAAATTTCATTATTTACAACATGTATAGCCTGTATTCATATGAATTTTTCTTAATTTTTTCATATGAAATATTAAAACTTTAAATATATATTTTTTTAATTTTTCCGAGTTGACCCATGAAACTCAGGACTCAGCCTCTTGGTCAGGTTAACCCCCAAATCAGGTTTGATACCTATATATTTATCCACTTCGATTTTAATTTTAAGGGAATGATTTAAAATTATTATGTAATTTGGACACAAATGGAGGTTTTTGTAATATTCAGGTAATGTTTTATAATATCTTTAAACTTTTGGATAGTCATTGTAATTTTATAGTAGTTTCAGGGTTTTTTTTTATTTATAATTCACACTTCATAAATTTTTAAAATCCACATAAAAAAAATCAATCAAATATTATTTCTTTTAATTTAATATATATATATATATATATATATATATATATTATAGTATTTAATATCATGTGTGTTTCTATTTTTAAGTTTGAATATATTTGATTTTGATTAATTAAAAAATATAAAATTAATTTTTTGTATCACGTAAAAAATACAATTGAAAGGGACAATAATTGTTAAAAAGAGAGAGAGAGAGAGTTGAGAATCGATTAATCTATATAGGAAGAATGTTCAATTTTAGATAATGGATCCATAGACACACTATAAACAAAATTTTAAGTATATGAAATTAAACAAGTATACATGTATAAATATATAATTTTATTAAATATATGACCGAGCATAATCGCTATCTAAAGTATTCTTTGAAAGAACAAGACAATTCTCTGATTTTTCCCTTGGATTTGATATATGATGACTTGATTTATTTGTAAAATCAAGCCAAAATTTATGTTTTGCAAGAACATGAATTTAAACACGTATTGCGAAGTGAGATTTGATGATTTGATACTTTGAAGAGTACCTTTAATTTGTCTTCAAAGTGTTGTTGAAGAACTTTTATGGGATGTTTAAGCTTGATCCAATGAAGTTTCATTCTTTATAGATTTCAAGCATAGACGAAGAAGGCTTGAGAACTTTTGAGAGATCTTCCTTGCTAAAAAAGAGAGCTTCCTTATTTGAAGAACTTGTCTTGAAAGAAATTTGTATCTTCAAAAATTCTTCTCTTTTTTTTTCTTTGTTGAGACCCTCTATAAGAGGTTTGTAGGAGCTCCCAAGTTCTTTTTCAATGCCACATGGTATGATTTTATTGTTTGATTTTTATTGATGAGATCTTGCATTTTTGACAAGATATATTGAATATCTCATCTCAAATGTCAACTTTTTATTTGTCAAGAAATATATGAAGACTTATTTATTTTCTATGTTATTTATTTCAATTTTATTTTATCCTTTCAAAATAAAATAAAATAAAAATAACATATGATGAAATTTGAATGATAGAAAATTTTTGTTTCTACAAATGCCTACTCGAGACAAATTTACTTACTGTTGAAAATAAATGGGCATGTTTTGAAAATATGGTTGAGAGAGTTTTGTACTTTAAATATATTTTTGACTAAAATTCAATTGGATCATATTAAATTTTCACAATAAATAATATATCTTATTGTGAAAATAAAATATGATAGTAAAAAATAAAACTTTATGGACCAATTTTGATTGACATTTATCAAATCAAAAAATAGAATAAAAATTCAGTACCTTACTTGAAACAATTGCATATTTAGGGACCGAATAAAATTGATGTTTATGCATGAATAGTAATCAGCATCTTAATGGCTGTGGAATCGAACGACATGATATCAAATATTGATATATATATATATATATATATATATATATATATATATATATATATCATGATTTGATAACAATATTTCCTCACAGAAGAGGAACTATTGCAATTGTTCCTTTTTGCTTTTGTCGGTACTATGCTTTGAACTGGAAAACAAAATTTGACTTCCCCGTGTACCTGTTCCAAATGAGGAAATGAATTGCTTTTTTGTTTTTTCTTCTTCTTTTTTTTTGCCGACTTTGCTCTCACAGAATTTAGATTAGGAAAGGATTCCTGGGGTGGTTATAAAAGAGCATTACATTGCCCCTTTCTTGTCACCAACCACGCAGCCCTTCCTACTGCTCTTTTATTAACTGTGCAGCCTCTCAACCTAGCAACCAAACGTCTCACTTCAAAATCAATATCGAACTTTTTGGCTGCTTCGTGAAGATTGTCAAGTGTTGTTGGGTATGGTTAGCATCTATGGACAGAATTGGTCAGCCAAAGGTCAAGCAGAATGATGTTGGGTCAGGTGATTACTTGGTGATATCATTAAACCGAGTGTGGCACTGCTTAAATTCGAATTCGATTAATGGTGCAGCCTCAACCTACTAGTACTTTGTTTTTTTTTTTTTTTATTAATGTAGATGTTCGGGCCAGTTTGTGCGCACCTCGACTAATCCTACAGGCCCTGAAGTTAACGACCATGTAAGCCTACAGTGATCCTAAGATTTGTAAGACTTGAACTTGTGACATCTAGAAAGTAAACCCAGAGCCTAACCAGTTGAGCTACACCCCTCGTAGCAGTGCACCTTCCACATAGCAGTCCAACATCAGCGATGGTCTTAGCACGTATGCATGGCTCTTCAGTATTTGTTTTACAACTGCAAGTTTTCTTTTGTTTTGTTTTTGTGTGTATGTAGGACACAATTCTGAGTTGTGGACAGATTCAAAAGCCCATAAAATTGGATATATCGTCTGTTGTAGACAGATTCCACATGATTTATGTGCAGAGCCTCATCAAAGATTGAAGTTGGATGAAATGTTTGTTGTAGACAGATTCCATTTAATCATTCTTCTTGCCGTTGTCAGCATTGCAAAACCTCAATTTGGATGTCAATTATGCTTACAAACCAACCGTAGCAGAAATTCAAGTTTGCTGTTTTAGTCTGTGAACTGGTCTTATTCACACAGTTTCTTAAGCTTTATGTGTGAATATACATGATCTTCCAACCAGTGGTTCAGAATTGCAAATTCCTTGTTCATCAAGCATATTCATGGTTGAAGTTGCCAAAAGAGATTCACCATCCTTGTCACCAATACTCCCTAATCATTACTACCATAAATTATGATATATTCTCAGCCCTAAATTGATAGATTATGATGTGTTCTCTTAGTTCTAGATTATTTCTGCAAACATTGCGAGTTCAAGGCTACTTCTCCCATAACTCTATAATTCATTAGACATGAAAGCCAAAGCAATCCCACCATTTCAGCCTTATAAATAAAAGAGCTTCCGCAAGTGTTTTTCCTTCTTATTTGCATCAGAAATCAATGTCGTTCACTCGAACAGTCTTATAAATTCTTCCTGCAGCTTCTCAACCATATTAGCATTTTATTTTTTTACATTTTGCAAGGCTTTCTCCACTTGAATAACTTTGTGACTTGTTCATGTTCAATGAATGGATCATATCTCAATGATATAAGTATTTGTCCCGTGTTGGATTATAACTTAATTTTCTTTAACATTCTTTGGAATTTGGATGTAGGTTAACTCTATGCGAGTTTATTTGGTGATTTAAATTCTCTTACTGTAATGTTTCACAAGGCTTGGTGCTTAAAGAGTCATTTTTTTCTTAACGATCATGGTTGTTAAATTTTTTTTATTATGACCCATTGGTATATATTGGTTTTGGCAATTCATAACCTTATCACTCGTTTTTGGCTTTTTCTCAAGGTAATCTCTTACCCTCCTTTTTTTTATTATTATCTTTAGGACATATAAATATCATGGGATTTATAATCTTGTTCCCTATCCCTTCTTTTAAATATGCACCTAATACGCACTATATTGTTTTTTAGATGGTGACTTTCAGGAATTCTTCTTCTTCTTCTTCTTCTTCTAAAAGGTTCTTGGTAATTGAAGACAAGTATCAGAGGACAAGCCTTCGCATATACGAACTCGTTGTCGGTCTATTTGCTAAGAAGTGGCATTCCGAAAGCATCAAGCATTTAACTTCATGGTCATTGGAGACTTCTTATGAACTTTATGGTCATGACGGTTTGCCTTAATCAGTTTTATAACTTCAATTCTCATTTCCACATTCAATAACTTTTCTAGCTAATCTGCCACCATTAGACTATCGTATACGTGATGGAGATGCTACTTGTAAGGATTATTTTCCAATCTCTGATGCATTTGAGTATACTCCTAAGTATTGGGAATGGGCAGAAGATATTTTGAGACACTACAAGCCGATCCTTGAGAGGGCGCATGTTCAAGACATCATTTGTGCATCCCTTTTTACATATGACTGTCAGATGAATGTTATCATTTCTTTTCACAACCATTGAAATCCCACTACTAACATGCTACCTACTCCGAATGGTGAGGGGTCTATATCACTTTAGGAATTGAAATCATGTAGCCTTTCTATTTTCAACACTTTTTATGATGAAGCCATCCCTTCTGCTAATGAACTTAATGAAGCTGGTAAAAAAGGACATTTGTTTTCCAAAAAGCTGCAAGTACCTATTTATTTCCTTTTATAAAGAGTGTGAGACCGTTGATGGTGATTATGTAATGACTCTTCAAGATTGGGTAATTTTTTATTCCGAGATGACTTAAGATACAAAGTGTCTTTCTCTATGGGTAAGTCTAGCGAATCTAATAAGATTACTTATCCATCTGGCTTAATTGATAAGTCTCGCATTCACTCTGGCAAATTCATTCATCCTTTTAAAGAGTATAATGTCCCTTCTCACATTCAAGATGAAGTTTATTTAGTAGCTTTTTTCATGTTGGCCATGTAAATTTGTATTTCCTAGAAAAGATGTTGGTTTCATTCGTCCTGGTACTTTCAAAGTAGCATCTATGATGGTGATTGGAAGGCAATTCTCTCTTGGGATACCAGTTTTAGCAAGTATCTTCAAAGGTCTAAAGGAAGTTCAATTTGCATTAGATGTGATTGCACGAGACATCCATTTTCCTATTCATTTTCTCAGTAGTTGGCTTGTAGAAAAGTTTGCAACCATCAAACAACCATTAACCTTGCCAAGTTAGTTGAGATGACAAAATATATCGGCGTTGGGTTAACAAAACATTTCAATGAATCTCAAGCTAATGCTCTTTTCAGAAATCCAAAGAGAATCATATCTCCTGCATTACTTTCTCTGGCCAAAGTTGTTATCTTGCGTAATGATGACAACTTATCAATCCTCAAGAGTGACTATTTTATGTTTATTCGATATGGCTATTTGACTCTTTGTTATGATGATACTTCTGTTATTGAGCCCTATTGTCCTAATGGATTTAGTAAATAGTTTGGATTTTGTCAACATATTCCCCGTGACTTTAGAAGGAGAACTAGGGTTCCAACCTTGGAAGATGCATTTCAACTTTGGCATAGTTTTACCAAATTCAACACATTCTCAATGCAAGCTTCCATTGCCCTAAGCACAGAACTTCCTTTGGCGACTAACGCTAAATGGACTGGTGGATTCCAAAGGCGTCCAAAGTTTGTCTTCCAGAGATGAAAATCATTCTCAAAAGTCTTGCCAATGTTGCTACAATATCTTAAAAGGCAAAAGAAAAAAAGAATGACCCTATCTTAACAAAGAAGAATAGAATTTTCCCTACCCATAAAAGATACAAACAGGTAATTGATGTTGATTTAGACAAGGAGGATGGTGCCCAAGCACGTGCCCGTATACAAAAGACACCACTTATGATTCCTAGTATGAAGGGAATGAGTGCTTTAAAAGATCATCTTAAGAAGAAATCCATTAACTCCTCAGGGGCAAAGGAAATGAGTGCACAATCCTTTTCTCTACAATTGGTAAATGAATACTTATCTTTTTTTTACACGTCTTATTAATTCCTTTTTTTTACTGAGATGCTCGCAATGATATGTGTGCAGCAGGAAAAGGAAGACAATGTTGAAGCAATTTTAAATGTTGAGGACAGTGAACATGAAGACAGTGATCATCATTGAAAATGTTTAAAACGTACCAAGAAAGTGTTCATTCCTTGCAGACCGGTTTTTTTTACGGAGTCCCTAATACATCAATCATGCCAAACAATGTTGATGAATTGGTTTGACCCTTTCTTTGTTCTTCAATTCATGCTACTTGGTATATATTAACCTTTATTTTTTTATTTTTTTTTGTTTCAACTTGGTCAACAAAACTTAGGGAATGACTTTGATATGTATATTAGGCCTGAAATGAATGTCGCTTTTGTTGCTAGCCCTAATCCTTTTGATATTTTAGCTGCTGGGATTGAAAACTCTCATCCTTCATCTAGCTTACCATATGAGTACTCTAATCATCGATCTATAACACCACCTCCACCGGTCCTTAATATAGGGACTAACTTGTGTAATCTTGGACCTACTACTACCTTTGAGCCTTCGAGAGTTACTAGGTATTATGCTGATGATATAATAGGTGAGATAAGATCTGAATTTGCTATTAAGTACAGGGAGATCATCAGAAATAAGATTATTCGTACACCGATCCATTATATTCCTAACTTACCTGGTGAAGTTGAGAAGATCCTCTACTCCATAGGAGATATAAAGGTTGATTGCTCCTCTATCAGAAGGATGGTGACGGAGGTGATTGAAGATGCTAAAAATTTTATCACTTAGAATCTTCACTATCTTCTATGATGACATTAGTGTAACAAGCTTTAAACGTTGAAAAGCTTGAAGTGCAACTTAAAAATTCTGAAGCTTTTGAAGAAGAGGCATCTAGATCTATTTCCACCACTCTCGCTGAGATAACAAAAATAGAGGATCAACTGATAAAGCTGCAGAGCAAAAAGACCGAGTTAGAGTCATCCAATAAGGCATATGATGAAGAGCTTTCTAAGAGAAAAATCATCACCTCCAACATTCGAGCAGAGATCACCACATTATCCTCTCCCCTATGATAAGTGAAACTAATATAGTCGTTCTTCAAAAATTAAAAGGATTGTTGGAGACCAAACAAAAGGAGTTAGAAGAATATAGCTGGAAACCGTAGTATGCTGATGGTTTCTTATGCTTTGGAATGCCTTTTTTTTAATTTTGGTAACACTAGCTTATGACTTTATGTTGAGAATACATACTTTATGTAATAGAATTCTTCTTTCTATTAATAAAGTCTATATTTTGCCTTCACTCGTGTCTTGTTATCTGAATTTCCATGTTATGAATTATGTTTTAAGGTTTATTTATCCCTTTTTTTTTCATGTGAACAATCATATTGGATCAAATAGCTTTAAAGGATGATATGACTGTACTTAGAATAATTTTTAAGTTGCCTACGTACCTTTATGGATAAAGGATCAAGTCACAACGTAGTTCAAAAGAATTTTTTTTGTTAAAGAGTTTTTTTTTTTTGCATGACTATACTCAAAATGAATTCTAAGTTGCCAAAGTACATCTGTGGATAAGGATTAAGTCATAACGTAGTTTATTTTTGTGTGTGCCTTTCACAGTTTTAGCCCATGCGGGCTAGGAGCTATATCAGATTTCAAGTATAGTATATTTTTAAGAATTTATCGTTGATAGGCCTAATCCTCAATCCATTCTCATCGATAATTTTGTAAGCTCCGTTGATGTAGACTTCTTAAACCACATAAGAGCCATCCCATTTAGAGATGAACTTGTTGCCCATGAGTTTTGACATGATTATCGGGCGTTGTACTTCCAAGACAAGATCTCCTTCTTGGAATGAGCGTGGTCGCACCTTCTTGTTGAAAGCTCTACAAAGTTGTGCTTAATAACATACTAATAGTTGTTGTGCCTCAATACGCTATTCATTTAAAGCTTCAAGCTCTTTGAGGCGTAGACGAACATTATCTTTATTGGAAAGTCCTTCTTGGATCGTAATTTTTAAAGATGGAATTTGACATTCTAATGGGAGAACAACTTTAACCCCATATACCAAGGAATATGGAGCAGCTTAAGTCGGCATTTGGAATGTAGTACGATAAGCCCATAATGCCTTTCCAATTCTATCATGCCAATCCTTCTTTAGACCTATCTCTGATTCATCACTTTCTTGAGAAATATTGCATAATGTCTTGTTAAAGCTTCTGCCAAGCCATTAGCTGGATCATTGTACATAGAAGAGTTATGTTGTTTGAAATCAAACTGTGCATACAATTTGTTCATGACTATATTGTAGAACTCCTTTCCATTATCAGTTATGATATGTCTTGGTATCCCATAACGGTATATGATGTTTGTCCGAATGAAGTTTACAACTATCTCTTTTTTTTTTTTATCTTTTTTAATGCTGCAATTTCTACCTATTTTAAAAAGTAATATATTGTGGTCAATATGTAAAGATACACCCTAGAGCTTTTCGGCAATGGTCCTACCATATCAAGTCCCCAAGTTGATAAAGGCCAAGAGGCAACTATCGGATGTAAAGGCTTAAGTGGTTGGTGGATCAAATTAGCATGCAATTGACAACATTGACATTTTCTAGCATAGTCTATGCAATCTTTCACCATTGTGGGCCATTAGTACCCCTTTTTTTTTTTTTTCCGGAAGTGAAGTTTAGGACCTGATTGGGGTGCTTCATAGATCTCTGAGTGAGTTTCTTCTAGTATTTTTATAGCTTCTTCTCTGAGACAACGCAAAAAGATTCCATCAAAAGAGCATTTATAAAGAGTGTCTTAGAATTATATAAAGCAAGAAACTCTTCACCTCACCTTTGTTTTATGGCGTAGGTTTTTAGCTAGCTTTCATGTCTCAAGTAGTCGATAAGTGGCTGACGCCAGTCTTCTTTTTCAATCTCATGGATAGAAACTGCACCCACTTGTTCTTCCTCTTCTATGTCGTGAGTTATTGGTGGAATGGCCCATCTTTGACATATAAAGACTTTTATTTCCTCACTATATGGTGCTAATTTTGACGTTAGATTTGTTAAGGCATCGACTTGCTTATTGTTTTTTTCATGGTACATGTTCTAAAGTGACACAATTAGGTGATGTGTATTAGTTTTAGTGCATACTTGTGATATGGGATGAATTATGGCTTCTTGACTTTATAAAGTGAGAGGAGTTGTCTGATGACTAACTGAGAATCCCAAAAAACTTTAAGGTGAGGCATCTTTATATTCATTGCCATTTCTAACCCAAGAATCAAGACTTGATATTTGACCATGTTATTGGAACAACATTCAGTAAGTGAAAAGGAGAAAGACAAGACATCTCATTCTAGTGTGATGAATATTATCCTAGCTTCAGCTCTACTTTTTTATATTGTACCTTCAAAGAACATTTTTCATGGTACCGACATTTCAATAAACAAAACATCCTCATCAAGCAAGTCTTTAGAGAACTTCCATTCATCAGGAATATGATGATCAACGAGGATTTTCTCCTTTATCGCCTTTTATGAGACGTAGGTAATTTTAAATTATTAAAACAATAAAGCCCATTTTGCCAATCTTCCTGATAGTACCGGTTTTGAGATGATGTACTTAAGAGGGTCAGCTTGGGAGATTAGTCATATTGAAAGCGCTTGGAGGTAATGCCTTAACTTCTTTATTGCAAACATTAATTCTAGACATGTCTTCTCTATTAGAGAATAATTCAGTTCAACCCCATTTAATGTCTTACTAAGGTAGTAGAGAGCACTTTCCTTGCCTTCATCATTTTGTTGTGCCAATAACACTCCCAAGGAATGTATTTGAGCCGTAATATATAGGATAAGTGGTTTTCCTGGTACTAGTGTTTGAAGGACAAATGGATTTAGCAAGTACTTTTTAATCTTGTTGAAGGCATTAGTATAAACTTCATTCCAATAAAATGACATATCCTTCTTCATTAAGTGGGTGAATGGTTGACATCGACCTACTAAGTTAGAAATGAATCTTCGTATATAGGCCAACTTTCATTGGAGACTATTCAACTTGTGCATGTTTCTTGGCTTTGACATTTTTAGAATGACATCGGTCTTAGATCGGTCAATCTCAATTCCTTGATGTCGAACTATAAACCCTAGGAATTTGCATGAGGACACACCAAATACGCATTTTAATGGGTTTATTTTTAGTTGGAATCGATGTAACTGTTCAAATACCACACGAAGATCTTGCAAATAATTTTCCTTCTTTTGATCTCACCATAAGGTCATCAACATAGCATTCAACATGTTGGTGAAGCATATCATAAAAAAGCTTTTGCATCACCCTTTGATAAGTGGCACTTGTATTCTTTAAGCTAAAAGGCATAACCTTATAACATTATATCCCTTTCGTAGTCTGAAAGGCCGTCTTCTCCTCATCTACGGGTGTCATTCAAATTTGATTATAGCCAAATAAACCATCCATAAAGGTTAATCTTCTATGACCCGTGGTAGCGTCGATTATGATCTCAGTAATTGGAAGTGGAAAGTCATCTTTGAGGCAATCATTGTCAAGGTCTCCAAAATCCATACAAACACGGATTTGACCATTCTTTTTTTTACCGGCACGATATTTGAAATCCATGTAGGATATTTTGACCTTATGAATAAAACCTGTTTGGATAAGTTTGTTGACTTCAACCTTAATATGTGATATAAGTTCAAGACAAAAATGACGCTAGGTTTGTTTTACAGGTCTAGCCCCATTTTTTACCGCTAATTGATGGACAACAACCCTTGGGTCTAAACCTAACATTTCATTATAGGATCAAGTGAAGATATCTCGATACTCCATCAAAAGTTCCATGTAATTCGTTTCTTCTTTATGTGATAAGTTTGTATTGATAAAAGTTAGGCGTGAGTTTTCAACAGTTCCTAAATTAATCTCTTTAAACTCATCCACTGTAGGCTTATTTTCTGATTCAAGAAAGGATGGAGTTTCCTTAACATCTTCTTTAACGATAAGCTCATCATTATCATCTTCTTCAATAGTGATGTGATTTGATTTGAGACACATTAGTTTATCTTCTTCTTCTTCATTAGAGGGGTTTGTGATCATTATCATGCCTATTTTCCCTTTCAATTTCGCCTCAGCACTTACCACTCATTCACATTATCTCTTCATGCATGAAGGTATTTTGCTACGAGTATCTTTTAAATCGTCCATCAAATTTAGTTAATGATTGAGTACATGCTAGTCATCTTTTAACTCAGATTGTCCAATTTTTGCGAAGATTAATGTGCATTTTAGTGCCCTTTTATTCTTTTGGGTTCCAATCCTGATGAAAATAGAAGCACGAGTTGTAGTCCTACTGAGACGATCCCAAATTAAAGCTCTAAGAGGTGTAGGTTGACTTTGTTATTTTTCCTTCACTTCATCCACACTTATGTATCACGAGGTTTCTTTATTGATCTAAACATGCAGCGGTGTAGAGGACTCATATCCAAGACCAACGCTTAAAGTTTTGTTAGAAGTTTTCTTATCTTTCCAAGCCTTTTTAGTCTTTATAGAAAACTTGTTTACCTTCGAGTTGAGTCTTATCACCATCCTTCGTTAACTTATTGATGTCCTCACAACTATAACCAACCTTGGCTAAAAGCTTATAAGCATTGGGATCAAAGCCTTTCGCTCGTTTATCAGGGAGTCCTTCACGATTTGTAACCATCAACTCAGTTTGATGAACAAATCCTTTTAATAAAGGTTTTGAGACCTTGTTCAATGTGAGATTAGTAGCTGGCAAGGTCAAGTTTTTGAGCCCCTTGTTGATCTTCTCTTAATCCTTAGTAAAAGAATATTGACCCTCTTTTCTTGCTGATATTGGGATATATCGAAGTACCATGACTTTACATGATAGCTTATTATTAACAAAGTTTTATACCACCTTTTCTTTTCCTTTATTTTTCATTGGATGAGTCACTTTTTCATTTGCAGATGACTTATGCCCTTATGAGCTTTTGGAATCAACTTTTCCCTCTCCTAGATGGTTAGGTAGGGATTGTAATTTTTCCATCACAGTTGATTTAAAATACAACTTTGTGTCGGCAAAGTGAGATTAAGCTATGGCAAAGGGATCGGTATCCGCTACTATTTTTCCTACTTGTTCATCTTAACAATACTTAAAACATTGATGGAGCGTTGAGGAGACGATACCATTTTCATGTATCCATAGTCGTCCAAGTAACATATTGTAAGTAGTTTTAACATCTATGATATGGAAAAGTGCATTCGATTCCATATCTTTCATGTGTATCGCAAATCTTATCTTTCCTATGGCATTTTGCTCTCCTTGATTAAAACCTTGAATCATGGGATGACTTGGGAAGAGTTTAACCATAGGAATCTCAAGCTCTTTCATAATCTTAAAAGGTGTATATTGACCGCCGAGCCATCATCAACCAAGATACGATTCACCATCTTTTTATTAACATATCCTTTAATGAAAAGAGGTCGATTATGGAGTTTTGATCTAAGTAATAAGTCTTCATCGTTGAAAGATATCTCTGTTGTGCATACACCATGAGACAAGTTTGAAGATTCATCATGACTTTCCTTCATGCCAGGTTCAGTAGGAGTTTTCTTTTAATCAATATGATAGCAAACACAAGTACATTTTCAATCCTTCTTATATTTATTGGCATGTATTCATTCAGTGTAATGAGTTTTCTTAAGCTTTAAGCTGGAAGAACCTCATTTCTGATTGGTACAGATTTTCATCGAATCTTTCGGTGTATCGGCTTATCAATTAGCTTCCTAACTATCAAGATTATCGTTATAGTTGGATTTGTCATCTACATGTGCTTCTTCCTTCCTCTTATATGCGTGACTAAAGTCCATCCTTCATCATCATAATTTTATGATGAATTAGGCTTTAAGTTTCCAACTTTAGGTGCAAAGGTTATACATGAAGTTTGATTTGAGGATATAGTGAAGCTCGTAAACAAAATGACACCAAGTTTTATAGGTTCAAAGGAGCCAAAACTTATTCTAGGGAACGATTGGTATGGTTCTAAATTGATCATGATTGTGATATTAGAGGCTGCTATTTCATAATAAAAAATGACATCCCCATTCTCATGTAGCCTCATGATCTTGTCTTTCAGCATAACACACTTCTCTATGGGATGACTGATCAAGTGATGGTATTTGTAATAGCTTGGATTGTCCACCTGGTTTGCTTCGTCAGGGTGCTTCCCTTCCGACAACTCAATGAGATTTGCCTTAAGTAGGTTATCCAACATTCTAGATATGTCTAAGTTGGGGAATGGATACACTTTTTCTTATCGCTATTTCATGGATGGTTTTTTTCTTTTACCCTTTTGAAAAGTAGCCGGTGTTGCACAATCACCCCTTTTAACTCTAGGTGGTACCTTTACGACAATCGAGTTAACTACTAATGATATCTTTCCCTCGATCTTTAGAGTGCTCTTTCCGAATCTACGACCTTCGGGCTTATTTCTCTTTGGCTCTTGCATAGGCAATAATGAGCTTTACGTCGTTGTAATGCTAAGTTTCATGTTATGTACTCGAGTAGCCAATTCTTCAAAAGACTTTAGTTTGATGTCTTGTAAAATGTAACGTAACCCCCAATGTATTCGTTAAATACACATGTCTAATGCAAAAGTTTTGGTAAGCCGATCTCTACAGTTGAGGCTAAGATCTCTCCACTCATGAATGAGTCGATTACAGTCTCCCTTCCACTGACATGCATTGATGAGTTTAATCATGCTAACCATATGACGAGTGTTGTAAAAGCAGTTAAGAAAATCACGCTCCAATTACTCCCAAATATCAATCGAGCCAGACTGCAAGTTAATGCACCACTCAAAGGCATTACCTTTCAAGGAACGAACAAACTGCTATATCTTGAGATCGCCATCAATTTCAACATTATTGCAAGTATCCACAAAGTGAGCTATATGTTGCTTAGGATTCCCTTTGCCATTGAATTGCTGAAACTTTGGTGGTTCATAGCTTAGAGGCATCTTTAGTAGGTCAATTCTTTGGGCGTACAACTTTGCATAAGAATACGAGGGTTAAACTGAGCTTTCTACTTGGTTTGTGATGGCTTCATTGTTAAGTTCTTTCAATTGATTTATGGTGAGGATGCCATCAGTAATACCACGTTTATTCCTTCCAGCTCCAATTATAGAATCCTTAATGACATCTAATTGATCTACTTGCAAAGCCTTGGGAGCTGAGGTTTGGCATCCTTTGTTCATGTCCTCGAGTTTGTTCATTAATTTTTCTATCTCGTGGTCTTTTGCCTTGAGTGAAGTTGAAAACCCTTCGAAGACTTTTGTCAAGTTAACCACATAATCCTCCAATGATGTTGTCCTGGTCGTCATCACTGACATAATATCAAAACCCAAAGCCTTACTTGGTGATTGATTTGGAAAAGAATCCATAGGTGAATTGTCAAAATCACCTTGAGTGCCAAAGAGAATTCCATGCACCCCACTTGGCTTTTGTAGTAGAGTTACTTGTAGCTTCATCTTTGGAGTTAGATCTCGTGCCTTTCTTGAATTCGAAGTTGATGTCAACTTGAGAGTCGGCTTGGTTTGTGTATACAACTCGACAATGGATTTTGTTTTCAATAGCAAGGTTGAAGAATCTTCAATGGTATGTCGATGACTTGAATTAATAGCTTTATTGCTTTTGGAAGCGACAATGATGATCATGTTCCTCCTAATTGCCATTGAGAGTTTATTGAAAATTCTTTTTTAAAGGGAAGAGATGAAAGGTAGAGATTTTCCCATTGGAGTCGCTAGAAATTTATAGACACGATTTTGAGCACCTGAAATTAAACAAGCACACGTATACAAATATATGGTTTTATTAAATATATGACCAGGTAAAATCTTTGTCTAAAGTATTCTTTGAAAAGAATAAGACAATCCTCTGATTATTCCCTTGGTTGATATATGGTGATTTGATTTATTTGTGAAATCAAGCCAAGATTTATGCTTTGCAAAAACACGAATTTAGATATGTATTGCGAACCAAGATTTTGTGATTTGATGCTTTGAAGAGTATCTTTGATTTGTCTTCAAAACATTGTTGAAGAACTCTTATTGGGCGTTTAAGCTTGATACAACAGAGCTTCATTCTTTGTAGACTTCAAACGTACACAAATGAGGCTTGAGAACTTTTAAGAGAGCTTTCTTGCTTAAAGAACTTGTCTTGAAGGAAATTTGTATCTCTAAGAATTCTTCTCTTTCTTTTCTTCTAGGTTAAGGCCCTCTATTTATAGAGGTTTGCAAGGGCTCCCAAGTCCTTTTCCAATGCCACATGACATGATTTTATTGGTTGATCTTTATTGATGGGATCTTGCATTTATGACAAGATATCTTGAATATCTCATCCCAAATTTCAACCTTTCATTGGCTAAGAAATATATGAAGACTTATTTATTTTCCATGTCATATATTTCAATTTTATTTTATCCTTTCATAAAAAATTTAAATAAAAATAACACATGGTGAAATTTGATTGGTAGAAAATTTTTGTTTCTACCCACACAATTCATTATATTGATTTTTAAGTGCTGATTTTTTATTTACTTTTAAAATAATTTTGTTATGTGTGTGTAATTAACTTACCCGCATATATCATGTCATTTGTTTTTAATTTCTACATCATCTTATTAGTATACATATCATGTCGTATCCGTATCCTATATTTGTATTTGTACTTTATAGAACTATATTTTCTAGCCTAAACAATTCTCGAGCTAACTTGCAGCCTCAAATCATACAAGATGATTAGCTCACGCGCTATTTTATGGATCAAAAAAAATTTGATAAAAAATAAAAATAAAAATTTTGTGGGGTTTAACTCGATATGACATGTCGACTTGGTGTTTTCAAATGTAAATCGAACAACCGGTAAAAATATAATTTGATTAAAAAAAATCAAAATGACATCTTTTTAAAAAAATATTGCGATATCAACATATTGGATTGACTTGAGTTTACCTGTCAAATTTGCAACCCAAGTCATGAGACTATGATAACCCCATATAAAATTAAAAAAAAAATTATGAAGCTCAATTCTCAAATAACTCAAGATTAAAAAAGAAAATTAAAAAAACCCGAGTCAACTCGCCAAACCCACAATGTAAGTCATGAGACCAAGATAACCCCATAAAAAATAAGTAAAAACAAATTATGAAGTTTAATTTACAATCAACTCAATGTTAAATGGTGAATTAAAAAAAATCCAATTAAAAAAATAAAACAAAAAAAGACTTAAGTCAACCCAGTTAACTTGCCAAAATCATGACACGGGTCATAATACCAAGATAACCTCATATAAAATAAAGAGAAAAAACAACATGTGTCAACCCAAGTTAACTAGCCAAACCCACAACTCGGGTCGTTATACTAGGATAATCCTATAAAAAGCAGATCGAAATAGATTATGAATTTCAATTTTCAATAAACCTATTGTTGAAGGATGAAATTAAAAAATATATATATAAAAAAACATAATAAAACAACCCAAGTCTACTCACAAAACCCATGACCTAAGTCAATGGATCAGAATAACCTCATAAAAAGCAAATCAAAACTAATCATGAAATTTAATTATTAATCAATCTAATGTTATAAGATGAAATTCAATTAAAAAAAAATTATTGTCAAACGAATAAACCCATCAAATCCATGATATGAGTCACGGGACTATAATACTTATAAAAAAACCAGACCATAAAAAATCATAAAACTTAATCTTCAATAAAACAAATATTATATAATAAAATTAATTAAAGAGAGAGAAAACAACACGGATTAAAAACAAAAAAATGTTGTAAATAATATTTCGTGAGGGT
>Ga0325411_1000404_pt1 | contig 45110 bp, 37 predicted proteins | sample PopdelMetagenome_13_FD_206181 | JGI IMG/M metagenome (GOLD analysis project Ga0325411, IMG submission 206181) | Populus deltoides microbial communities from Bellville, Georgia, United States - Xylem-PdIQD-R4 | ecosystem: Host-associated > Plants > Phyllosphere > Stem > Wood/Secondary xylem...
CAACTGGCGGCAACCAAAATAGAAACACTACATGGCCCTGCCGGTTGCTGTAAATATAAACCAACTGGCGGCAACCAAAATAGAAATACTACATGGCCCTGCCGGTTGCTGTAAATAAAAACCAGATAGAGCACGTTACAGTGAAGGAAAGAACGGTATGCTACAAGAACATGTAACAGTTGAGCAATAGCATATGTAGAAGGAATGACATCATAGTCACCGGTGTCAGTTTGTGAGGCATGTTTTTTGGTGATCCGTTATTGCTCAGTGTCCCAGCATTGACAAATTCGCTTTTGCCAGTATCTATGGCAGTAGACACATTTACTGACATTGAGCCTAACAGGATAATTCACAGACCAGGAAAGGAAATTAGGAGCAGGTCCAAACTCAAATAAATTTGGAAACTAATGAGAATAATATCCTATTTCGTAATTGTAGCATATTGAATGACCTCTGAGTTTCTATCAAAGCAATTAGGAAAACAACTTTTTTTAAGGGAGAAGAAAGTAACTATTTACAATAATCTCTTGTGCAAGGTTGTTAAATTCACCATTTAACTCGTAAAATCATAAACAACTTTTTTTAAGGGAGAAGAAAGTAACTATTTACAATAATCTCTTGTGCAAGGTTGTTAAATTCACGATTTAACTCGTAAAATCGTATATAGGCTTTACGTGCTAAATCATTTATAAAACTCGAAAATAAGTAAGATCAAGTTAAATCGAGTAAAATCGTTAAAATCGTGTAAAATCATGTTTTTACCACCGATTTAACGATTTTACCCGCAAAAAATAAATTGCAATTGCTATTACAGGTGTCGACTAACTATTGGTGGTGTCGACTGACTATTAGCATTTGGTGCAGTGCAGTGTACGTGTAGCACGATGAACAACGAAACAACATGTACTTGTTTATTGTTAATGTTTCCTTGTTATTTTAAATTAATTTTTGCGTAAGCTAGACGCTCCTGTCATTTTTCATATCTCTTCTACCTTGTTCTAGCATGTTGGGCAACTTAACCCTTCTAACATGTTGTTCGATGAATCTCTGTCAAGTATCAACTCTAAATAATTTGGGTTACAGTTTAGTTAGATTAAATTGTGCAGATCTTGACAGTAAGAGAGAGTTGTCGATTGCAATTTACTCTACTTCTTGAGAATATAACATTGTTTTATATTTGTTTTAGTGATTTACCTGTTGTTTTTAAAAAAACTAACTTTTTTAAAATTAATTTAATTTTGATATTTTTAGATTTTTTAATATGTTGATATAAAAAATAAAATTTTAAATATATATATATTATTTTAAATGTTAAAATATTTGATAAAAATCTAATAAACTTGAATTGTTTATTTAGGTTCATAAAAAATGAAGAAATCACGATGAAGCTGGTTTTAGTTTACATGACATACCAGCAGATTGTTTGTTTTAAGTTTATTAATTATTAGTTAATGAAAAATTATTTAAATTATGTATGAATTTTTATTTGAACCATGTATTTTAAGATGCTTGAACTATGTATGAATTTTTATTTGAAACATAAATTTTTTTAATATATTTTAAAATTTCTTACGATTTTACGATCTGTTTTTACGATCCGAGTTTGTTTTGCATTTTCCGTGCGCGATTTTAACATGCCTTACTCTTGTGTTGATATTCTATAATTTTAACCCATTATAATAACATCTAATGCTAATGCTAATGCTAATCAATAGAAAATTGCAACTTACAGTCATAATTAGCCCATCCAATCCGTTGATTAGCAATATCATAAACAAAGATTTTGTCTTTTAGAACAAGATCTGCAAAAACAAGACGGCAAACGTTGTTTCTTATGCAAAAGATTACTGCTTATTTAAATAAAGGAGGAAAAAAAAAAGAGAAGTAGAAAAAAATTAAAAGGTCACACATGGTAGCATCATAGAAGAAATAGGTAATGGATTGTTAGCGAGACAATTACAACTTGTACATGGACTTGGTTGTGTTAATTATCTTGGTCATGAAGACAAATGTAAGCTGAAGAGTGCTAATTAGTGCAGATTATCAAGTGTTTCGGAGAACCATGCACAGAGTTCCGAAATAAAGGTTAAAAGCAATTATGTTAAGGAAAACATCAGCAATGGACCAACAAACACAACTTTTTGTTGGATATATTGAACGAGAAAGGGCTGACAGAGAACCATATAATAACTGCTTTAGTAAAAATAAAAACAAAACTGAAGAATGAAAAACTAAAACTCAATGATAATGCCAGGATTATAAATCATGTCACAGATAAGTAAAAGAGTAATCATAAAGAATCTTCTCCTTTTGAGGTGAATTTATAATTTATAATCAATTTCTATGTATTTTTAATTTGCAAGAAAAATTGAACAAAAATACAATAAATAGGAATGAGCAGTTATGAACTTGGTAACATTCGCACCTCTGGTTGGACCCAAAACAAAATAGTATAGAAAAATGTCCGAATGGTGTTGTACTATTGTAGCAGCAACATTTTTAGGCTCAAGTATAAGAGAGAATATATGGAGTAATCTTTCTGGTTTTCGGTTCTGCAAAAGCAAGAGGAACACTACATGTTTTTTCAATAGCAGCAAAACTTTTAGGCTCAAGCATAAGAGAATATAAGGAGCAACCTTTCTGGTTTTCAGTTCTGCAAAAGCAAGAGGAACACTAAATGTTTTATTTATAGTATCACATGACGATTAGGGTTAACATCAGCAGATGACAGAAACCAAGACCCCATGCAGACATGCACAAGGCTGTGTGGTTTGACCAAGCTGAAGTATAATTTCTCTATAGAAATTGAATCACAAAGTGCAATGAAAATTGGGCTTTTATTCCCTGATTGATGAAATTCAAATTCGTTAAGATTCCTGTATCTTTGGCAAATAGATTATATAAACTCGAATGACCTTTACAAGCAAGTAATTCCAGGAATTAAAAGAAGATTGTGTGGTGTCAATACCTCCTAAGATTGTTATCCCTTGACCCTGAATTTTCTGAAAGCCAATGCACCACAACGCAGCACCACCCTGCAATATCAATTCAATCCTACTGGTTAGCGATTCAGGATGCCAGACCAAAATACCAAATTAATGGACCAATATGCAAAGGAACCATGTTCAATCATTAAAAAACATTATCAATTCTCAATGTATTCTGGTTTTCAACAGAAACCAAGGCTAACAATTGGGAGTTGGGACTGCAAATAGTGCAGCATAGCCATGGCAGAACAAGTGGTCAGTTGGCATTGCATTTATATATTCAGAGGACACCATCTGTATAAAAGAAACTATGATAACAGTTGTCCATGATTACACCAATATCAGAAAATGGAAAGAAAACAAAGAACTAAGTGAACAAAAAATACTGAATCAAGACCAGCTATACATTTCTCTGGAATCAATTATGCGGAATGTTCAATTGAAGGAAAACAAATCTCAATCAACTGAGCAGCAACTTCGATGCAAATTATGAGTATCTAGACACATTCTTAAAAGGAGAAAATTGGAAGTTATTATTAATATCAAGCTCAAGGAACTCACAATAGAACTTTGCTGAATAAGGTAGTCCTGGGGAATTAAAATCATGGATGCACCGCCAGCAAAGTTCAAACTCACTTGAGGAAATATGTCATTGATACTGAGAACAAAGCATACATACATTTCTGGGTTTAAACAATGTAACAATGACCACATAACAATGGAAATTGAACTAAGATAATAGAGGTAGAAAACGAACCTGGAGGAAATTAAATAACAGTGATTTCCCTTGGAAAGATATGGGCGCACAGATGGTGAAACAATAGATGTTATCTGCACAAGGAGGAAACTAAATACTTCAAACATTGCTAAAGTTCTACAAAATTCCTGAGATGTTTTCCAGCAAAACATGATAAGGACATCATTCTAAATAAGTGGTTAGTGGAGATCCTTAACAATGCTCAATCTATTAGCCCATACAATATTCCTTTGAAACTTACAGCACTAATAAAAGGATCATAAGCTGCTTCTGCTAGATATGCCAAGGTTGTTCCAGAATCAATTATAGTTCCTTGGCTGCTTGATGTTCCAAAAACTGATGGATCAATGGCTAAAGTTTGGCCATTGACAGAAATGCTGTGCATATTCAAATTATAATGAGGCCTGAAATTTAAGAAATAAAGGTGGTCAGTGAAAATTTTAATTCAGTATAGAATTATATGCTCCAAAGCTTTGATAATTTATTAGCAAACAAGGTGGTAACATACCAATCAATCAAACTGAGCCATCATATGCTATTAAGCAATTTTGGGTGTCGCGCTCGAAATCATTTTTTGACATGTAAGATCATTCTCTTGTAGCAACAAGACTACCGATTTAAGCTTCACAAATGTTTGGAACCCTCTGAATTGAATTGAATTCAAAGGTTTTAATAAAATCTCATGTTTAGAACCCTCTTGAGTGTTGATAATTGAATTCTAAATGGAATTCAATCTCTAAAAATGCTACAAAAGTAAATTAGAGGTCAACCCCTTTGATTTACCATTCCAAAGAGAAAAAAAATAATGTTAAAACTAACTTTCTCAAAATACTCATCTAACCCTCTTTTTTTAAAAAACCTTTGGAGAAATAAGATGAAGGTAATGAGGGTAATATAGAAAATAAAATAAATTGAATTTTATCTTTTCCAAATATGTGAATTCAACTTATTTATCAAATGAATTCAAATCAAACACTATAATTGAATTCAATTACAATAGAGAATTGGTTACAAACAACCTGTAAAAGTTAATGATCAAAGTGTTGGGCTGAAATGGTTTTGCTTGTATGGGCCTGGTGAGAAAAAGGCATGCCAACTAATAAGCTGATCTAAATTATTTCACAAAAACAATATTCTTCACCCCAGTCATATTTCCATATAAATCAATAGATTAACATACCAATCCCTCCCATTGCATTTTATTATTTAAACATTGACATTCTTCGCTCATTGTAGATATATTAGTTTAAGGCAGGATCATCATCCTTCAAACCTAAATATGAAGTCCAAAGTTATATGTTCTCACCATATTGAGCCAAACTGAAGAATTTAGTACTTTCAATCCTAAGATGGTAAAAAATGCTAAATTCATCACCACACAGGAAAAGATGCCAAGATTATCAAACTCGAAAAGAAGGGGCAAGCTTAAAAATAATTATGTAACAGATTATTAGAGATGTGAAGCACGAACTCTATCTGCTCTTAGCCTTCAAGATACCAAGTGTATAGTGTTTTATTAACAAAAGCCACTTGAAGCCAGAAACAGGCAGTGACTTCCAACTCTTTAAATGATTGACATAAGAATATGAGCAAAAATAAACATTTTACAAGATGGCACCCAGCACCATTAGAAACAGTATACAAAATACATCAGGATCACAACCAAAGACACCATTGAAATGATTTTGGAAAGAAGCTACAGGCCAAACTAATGTGAGACAAGCACTAATGTGCTTCAACTACATAACATCCATCCATTTCACTCTCTTTTATTCAAATAGGTTGCGGAAGATCAAATCAGGTTTCATAGCTATATAATAAGAACTATGAAAATAGTTGCATCGATACAATTGTAAATGAGAAGAGGAAAAGGAAAGAAGAATGAGAGCCACTCTAAGAAAAATCTAAACGCTAAATATATAGAAGGGGAGATAAAACATACTGTGATGGGACAAGTGGGGTATAAACGATGTTTGGCTCCACAATTTCTCCAAGAACCAATATACCACCACCAGAATCATCCCCTTTCAGGCAGTGAGAAAATGCTCTTGGTGATATTCCTTGTGAAGCTAGTTGAGAGACAACAGACATGTCTTGTTGTCCAAACCCAAATATCCCATCAACTGCTCTATCTGACTTTGTCAAGTCCCCAGCCTGTAATGCGCTACATCTGTTTCATAACCCACCATCCAAATCCATGAATTCCAGAGTTCTAAAAAATGATCACACTACTACAATCTTAACTTTGACAGATCCATAATATCTCACCCGAATACAATAGGAGCTGAAGAATTATTCATCACAGACCCACCAAGAACGGTGTCAAAATGCAACAAATCCGATACATAATATCCTGATGTGCCACTGCCATCACCATACTGGAAGTTGTAACCACACAGATTATTTTGAGCAGAACAGACAGAATCTGAGGATTGAAGTCCAAGACTACATCTTTGGTCTGAACAAGATATCAACGAAGCTGTTGGTGAGCTTCCAGGATCAAAGAAATTGAGAGGAATCTGTAATAAGAGAACCGGAGAAACAATATTGAAAACATTGCAACACTAAATTATTCTCCTTTTCCTTTTCTTTTAACAAAATTCACGAGACTAAAAATCAAAATATGAAACAGTATGAATATAAAAGTGAAAGAAGTGAGCTTTACATGAAGTCCACTGTTAACAGGACAACCATTGCAGGAGCCACAACTAACCCACAAAACATCACTTCCAGTATCTATTTGTACATAGAAATCTCTTGGAGGAGTACCCAATTGTAGTCTTGTATAATAAAGCCTACAAAACAACCAAAAAATGAACCAAACCTGAGACTAGCAACATATTTAATCCAAAATTTAAAACCCCATAATCCAAAAAAAAATCCAATCTTTACCAATATAACTTGAAAAACAAGGTGGAAATCCAGAAACTAAGAGAAACCCATAATTCAAATATGTTTCAAAAGATAGAATTACCCAACGAGGAAAGGATCAAAGGTGCCTTGAACAGGGAAATCAACAACACCAACTCCTGAAGACTGCAACATTCTGCCATGCCTCACTCTGTCTCGCTCTTTAAGTTTACTCAGTTTCAGTTTATGGTTCGCCGTAATCCCTCTTTCCAGATGAAAAGTGGCCGGAAAAGAAGACAGAACCACCGTAGCATGAAACGCTACAGCAGCGATTAGGATTCCCGCGGGAAAAGGCGCAGCTCCCATTTCTTTCTTTGTTTGGATTTGTTCTTTTTGAACGAATAAAATAAAAAGGATTAGCAGGAATGTCGTTAACGTTTAGATAATTTAGTTTTCTGAAAAATGGAAGAGAGAAATATTAGTTGAGTACATAGAAAGGAGGCAAATGCAGGTTGAGAGATCTCTCAAGAGAGAGAAAGGACAGGAGAGAGAGACAAGCCAAAACAAACTTTAGGTTTTGTAACGGAAGTTTCGAAAAGTAACGTGATTCATTATATATTACCACTGCTTTGTATCCTGTGTGTGTACATACTATCCTATGTAATTTTTGTTTTTGCATTTGTAATTTTTTTTTTAACGTGATGTAAAAATGTGTCAAAATAATAATATTAAATTGATATATTTTTAATAAAAAAATATTCTAATATTGAAAATAAAAAATTATTTTAATATATTTTTAAGTAAAAAATAATTTATACCACAATATCAAATATACACGTATTAGGTATAACCTTAATAAATTAATACTTGATAAATTAATAATTTTTATTAAATTATATTTTTGTTAAATTTCAACTTAAATTCAAAATTTAAATAACATCTTGATTAATTAAAAAATTTTCATGGTCCAAGTATATTAATTTATAAATTTTTAACTATATACAATTTTGTTGATGATTTATTTTTAAAATAAAATAAAATAATAGAAGTTTATAGTTTCGTTAATATAATCTTTGAAAGCTAAAATGTTTATTTTTTTTTTGTTAACTTTGTTGGTGTTAAGAGAATAACTAGTAATATTTTAACATAAATTATAAATTTTATTTTATTTGTATCTCTATTTTTTTAAATAAACTTTAAAAAATAATTAATAAAATATTATTTGTAACATAAGGTGTACCATGAAATTTTTATAGAAGATGTGTGGTGTTATGTTAATAGCTTTTTTTAGTTAAGATAATATTTACATCTTTTTAGTTTTATTTGCAAGAATTATTCTAAATTTTGATTTGAATATAAATGTGTACTTTTCTTCTATGTATTATACATATATTTGTTATATTTAATTTGAAAACTTACCAAAAAATAGCTTGACTCATTGGATTATTGGCTTAATTTAAATCAATTATTTTAATTAAAATAAAGTTTTTTTTAAAAAAATTAAATTAATCTGATTGAAATTAATCAAATCCATTAAATTATTAAAAACTCGATTGAGTTAGTAAGTTTTAGTAGATTAATACTTTTTATTACCTTAAAATTTAACTTGATCATGTTATAAATTATGAATTTCTTAAAATTATTGTGTTAGAAAGTATTAGATGAGTTTTAATAGTTATATCATATACATGTACGGAAAATATAAATATATTTCTACAGAATATGTGATTCGTCTTTAAAGATTTTTATATGGAAAAAAAAAAAAAGGCAGAGAGGGGCATGGGTAAAGTGGTAATGGGGGACTTTCATGGTATGCTCCCTTGTCGGTAAACTAACTTCTCCAAACTTCGTCGTGATGAGCGTATATCGTACGCCTTTATCAGTCTCTTATTTGTTTAATGGTTTTATATATTCACCTGGTAAGAACACAATTTGAAGTTTCCATTTTCCGAGACTTTTACCATTTTCTTTCAATTTGTTTTGCAGAAACTTGAGAATTGTAACCCAAGCATGCTGTTCTTTCTTGTATTTTAGTGCTCAATGTTCTTTTTGTAACCTCGGTTTCTAAATTAAAAGCATTGAAAACGATGTTCTCCGAGAGTGTTTGTTTTATGTCAAAAAAAATATTTTTTTAATTTTTTTAAATTAATTTTTTATATTTTTAAATTATTTTAATATGCTGATATCAAAAATAAATTTTTTAAAATAAAAAAATATTATTTTAATTTATTTTTAAGCAAAAAAAACACTTTAAAAACAACCACTTCTATAATTTCAAACACTATTCTATTATAAAACGCCAACACTTATGTTTGAGATTGTGGTGCAGAGTGCTTTTCAAAATAGCTATTTACTTGAAATACATTAAAATAGGTTTTATATATATATATATTTAACATTATATATCAAAATCATTGAAAAACACTAAAAAAATATTAATTTGATGTTTTTTCATGCCAAATATACTTTTGAAAAGCACCCAAAAACCGTTTCAAATGCACTCACAAACACTCCTGCAATCTTATTTTTTACCAAATAATTAAAAAAAAGGAACTTCAATGTTAAAAAATATGTTTTATACTTTGATTTCTTATATTATAGTTTAATATTCAAACAAATTTTATTAAATTCTTCTTAATGTATTACTAGATAATATATCATATCTTTTGTATTTTGCAAATAAGATTTAATTTTAATTAACATACAAGTTTAAATATACTTTTTTATTGTCCAGTGAGAAAAATTTCAATTGTTTATGTATAATATATACATATGAGATTTATTTACATGCGGTGTTTATTACTAGATTATTGGCTCACGCTATGCTATGAGTTCAATCAAATTTTTTTAAATGTTAAAAAAATATTCAAATGTTGCTAACATTATTTTTTAGTAGAAAAATAATTTAAACTATGTGGAAGTTGATCTGATATGATTGAGTCAGCTTAATAGGTTTAAAAGAACTCAAAATATCAGTAAAAATATAGTTTGACTAAAAAAAATTCAAGACAACATATTTCTTAAAAATAGTGAGATGATAACATATTATATCGACCTGGGTTAACTTGCTAAATCCACAACCATGATCATGAAACAATGATAACTCCATAATAAATAAATCAAAACAAATTATGAAATCTAATTCTTAATCAACCTAATGTTGAAGGATAAAATTAAAAAAAAAATTAATTAAAAAAGGACCCGTAAAAAATAATTCGGGTCAACCCGGATTAACTTACCAAATATACAAACTAAGTTATGAGACCAGAATAACCCTATAGAAAGAAAATAAAAAGAAATTATAAAATTAAATTATGAATCAACTTAATATTAAAGGAAAAAATAAAAAAAACCCATGAAAGAACGATCAAAGTCAACTTGGGTTGACGGGCTAAACCCATGACTTAGGATATCCTCATAGAAAGTGAATTCAAAAATGATTTGAGTCCACCCGAGTTCACTAACAAACCCGTGACCCGGGTCATAAGGCTACGATAATTCTATAGAAAGCAAATCGAAACAAATTATAATGCACAATTTCCAGTCAACTTAATATTAAAAAATAAAATTGAAAAAAAATCAATTTAAAAAGGACTAAAACATAACCCAAAGAAAATTCAGGTTAACTCGCTAAACTCGTTACTCAGGTTATGAGACTAAAATAGCCTTATAGAAAATAAACCAAAGCAAAACAAATCATAAAACTTAATCCTCATTCAATAAAATGTTGAACGATAAAAAAAAACTCAGTTTATAACGTTACACACTTATACTAGACATTCCCAAGACATTAATATGATTTTTCCTAAGGATTTCCTTACATGTTAACATTTTTTCTCCTCTCTTTTACCAAGTATGAATGATAAACAAATATGGTGTTGGAAACCAAATTTTCACCTATCAATTTAATCCCTCATTTTAACATTTTCATCCTTTTGAGCATGATGAAAATATGATTTTGAGTTTATAGAATTAGAAACCAAATTGTTTTCCTTCCTTACTGGTGATCATCAAGTCACATTGATAAAACTATTTCTGATGGGCCTAAGAAACCCTTATGACCCTCCTTATTTGGATATACCCAAGGGAATGAGTATGCCCCAAATGGGGGGCATGACAATGTGCCAACCCAATACTTAGACTTGACAATCAACTAACTCTAAGGAAATGTAGATTTGGTAAACATATCAGACATAAGACACTTGGATCTAACAGTCAGCCAAATGCAAGCTAACGTGGGTCTGGTAGTTTACCAGACCCAAGGCACTTGGACTCGGCAATCCACCAAGTCCAAGGTAACGTGTGTCTGACAAACATGTCAGACCCAAAACACTTGGACTTGACAGTCAACCAAGTCCAAAGCATTTAGATTTGTCAAATCAGCCAAGTCCAAGGCACTTGGACTTGACAATCCGCTAAATTTAAAGTACTGTAGGTCTGGAAAATATGTCAATCCCAAGACACTTGGACTTGGCAATTCGTTAAATTCAAGGTAATGTGAGTCTGACAAACATGTCATACCCAAGGCACTTGGACTTGGCAGTCAACCAAGTTTAAGGTAACGTGGGTTTGACAAACATGTCAAACCCAAGGCATGTGAACTTAGCAGTTAGCCAAGTCTATGGCACCTAGACTTGATAGTTAACCAAGTCCAAGGTGACGTGGGTTTAGCAAACATACCAGACCCAAGACACTTGGACTTAGAAGTTAGCCAAGTCCAAGACAATGACCATCCTCTCTGAGGTCTAACCATAGGGAAAAACTCAGATTCCATAGGCTTAGCTACATTTGACATCATTAGTGGCGTCATTTGTGGGAAATTGATAAAAAGCCATAGGTTTCTTCATAAAACTTGTTTTTAGCATTTTCAGGGCATTTCATGGCACATAACCAATGCCCCCTAGGGCTAGGAAGTGGGACAAATCAACTTGTTGTCATGGACACTTCTACCTAGCAAAAGCTTCAACAACTCACTAGTCACGTGCAACTCCTCACCCAGGTCGTGTTGACAACCCAATGGCAAAATCAAACCCTGCCACCCCAATAAGTTTTAACACCTTAATAGCATATCATGCCTTAACGTTAGGGCCACCAGCTATGCAAAGAGCCCATAGACGATCACACTACATAGAGGAAACTAGACAACATGACATTCATGAAAGTTCCTCAAGGGATCACTCACGATATACACACCCATGCACAGAACAAACACTCCAAATGCACTTCTCTTATTTACTATGGGATAAACATCGGTCACCGTAATCGCCATTCTATGTCAAGCCCTTCAAGCTCCCAGGAGCCCAACAGACAAAAAGCTAGGAGATAGTTCGTGCATGAGCATGCCCAAGGAAATAAGCATACCTAGGGGAATGTTTATAGTCCCCATCAATAGAGGGTTTCTTCCTTGTCCAAATGCATATTGAACACTCAAACTCCTCAAGGACTGCTTTTCCAGGAATATGAGTTTAGGCAACTATGATGGCTTAACTAACCAAAAAGAGTATGTGCAAAATGTACGTATTAGCTTGGAGTTGATCATCCAAGACTATGACTCAATGTGCAAGATATTCCCTTCAACCTTCAGAGGATCTGTGCATGCTTGGTATAACAACTTGGAACCAAACTCTATTGAAGGTTTAAATGACCTATATGTAAAGTTAGTGGCACACTTTAGCACTAACATAACCACCAAGAAAACCTCCATAGAGCTTTTCAGTGTTGCCTAACAAGATGGCAAGTCTATACGTGTATATTTAAGAAGATTCAATGTGGAGATGCTCAAAGTGAAAGAATTGATTGAGCTAGTAATCTTGGAAGCCTTAATAAGAGGAGTAAGGGAACATGCCATCTGGAGAAAACTTTATGTTTTACTAGATAAAAGCTTGTCCAAAGTAAATCAATTTATGAAAAATCATATATGGTTGAAGAGGCCAGTTTACTTCGACATAGACCTTCTTATTTTTACAAGGACAACCAACATCAATGATTTTCCAAGTGAAGTAATTAGGGTACCCGAAGCTAACATTTTAGTGCCACCTCCATGATTTGTTTCCTCCTAACAGCCTCTCTCATACCTATCACTTAGATCACCTTAGGATGTATAATCCTTGATAAAAATGTTTTTTTAAATATGAATGCTTATTTAAAATGACTTTTTATTTTCTCTAGGTAGTCACTTAAGACAGTAGCCCTACCACTCTCTAAGGGATAAATGTGATCTCCTCAGTGCTACATGCACCAATCTCCAAGGGATGTATGTGATCTCCCTAATGCTATATGCACTAATTTCCAAAAGATATATGTGACTCCAAGGGATGAATGTGATCTTCCCAGTGCTATATGCACTAATCTTCAAAGGATGAGTGTGCTCTACTTAGTGCTATATGTATATCACTCTTTAAGGGATGAATGTGATCTCCCCAGTGCTATATGCACCACTCTTCAAGGGATAGATGTGATCTTCCCAGTGTTATATGTACCAATCTTTAAGGGATATATGTGATCTCCTCAGTGCTATATGTATCAATCTCTAATGGATGGATGTAGTCTCCTTAATGCTATATGTACCAATTTCTAAAGGATGGATGTAGTCTCTCCAATGCTATGTGCACCACTCTTAGCGGAGGCCTCTTAAGCCCCATGACAATGATGGAAAAGCTGCTAGCTCCTACTCTCCAAAGAACATATAATCACTTAGAAATTTCTAAGCATAGGTTCACCTTTTTTGGGTTCCCACTACCCACTTAGAAATTCTCTACATATGGGATCGACACTCGATTTGTTTTGAGGTAGGAATTCCTCCAAAGTGAGTTGATTTCCTTCGATGGGTCCCTCCGACCATTTAGAAATATTCAACAAACTCGTTATAACAACCGAGTATTTTTACAAGTCTTTATGTATCAATATCACAAAGACTTGGGGGGCTACTAATAAAACTATTTTTACCGGGCCTAAAAAACCCTTGTGACCTTTCTCTTTTAAGCATACCCAATGGAATAAGCATGCCCCAAATGAGGGGGCTTGGTAGTGTGCCAAACCTGATATTTGAATTTAGTAATCAACCAAGTCCAAAGTAACGTGGGTCTGACAAATATGCCAGGCCCAAGGCACTTGGACTTGGCAGTCAGCCAAGTCTAAGGTAATATGGGTCTGACAGTCCACCAGACCCAAGTGCCATGGGTTTGGCAGTCAGCCAAGTCCAAGGCATTTGGACTTGACAATCCGCCAAATCTAAGGTAACGTTGGTTTGGCAAACATGTCAGGCCTAAGACATTTGGACTTGACAGTTAACCAAGTCCAAGGTAACGTGGATCTAACAAATATGCCAGACTCAAGGCACATAAACTTGGCAGTCTGCCAAGTCTACAGTACTTGGATTTGACAATCAACCAAATCCAAGATAACGACCATCCTCTCTCTTAGACACGCCCAAATGAATGACCATCCTCTCTTAGGTCTAACCTTTGGGAAGAACTCATCTTCCATCGGCTTAGTTACATTTGATATCATCACACATATAGTCTATTAACATTAACAAAAATATCATTTACAAACATGAGAAATGTTTTTCTTGACAATTTTATATTGCGTAATTCTTATAAATTGACATCATCATCTTTATAATTTGAACCTCTGCCAATCAAAACAAAGAGAAACATTTTGCTGAGGAAACGACCACAACTATATTCAATATCAATTGCCTATTTTCCTTAACATAGCCCAAATGAATTAAAATACTAATCGATATTATTGATTATCAAAACAAAAAAGACTTCATACAATATATTTTTTTGTCAAATTATATTATTTTTATTAATTGTTAGATAAAGATATGTTTAGATTAATATTGTTTATGATTTTAATTTTAATTTTAATAAAGTTATTTTTTTCAATTCAAACACATTTTAAGAAATACTTTCAAATATATTTTAAATCTATTACCATACACAACTAAGTATATTGTATACTATGAAAAGGTGAATTTTTGTTTTTCTAGAGGTCATTAGAAAGTGGACTCGTGTTACATTGCGGATAGGATTTTGTCAAAGAACCAACTCAAACTAAAAGCTTAAGCTATTAGGTGAAGTTCTAAAATATGATTTATATAATTCTCTAACACATCTCTCAAGTAAAGCCCTTTGAGATTGAAACTTATACAGGCCCATATGACCTTGTGCTTATTTTTTATCAAATAGAATAAGGATGGTGAGATTCGAACTCGTGACTACTTGATCAATAAGGTTCTGACATCATGTCAAAGAACCATCTCAACCTAAATGAATATATTCTTATTACTTTTGGCTCTCTTCTACTTGTATATGTTTCTTTCTTAAAAATGTGCTTCATGGAGTAACTAGACGCCACTAGTTATTCCTGCTACATCATAAAAAATTTCCTTTCGAGGAGTAAGTGCTAATAGGACAAGAAAATGTATGGCTGATACAAATATCAAGGGAATAAATTGGTCATTACTTGAATTTTGAGGGGCTTTAGTTGTCAACCTTTAAGAGTGGTATGTGGGGAAAAATTAGGGATGACAATGGATAATCACGGGTTGGGTTTTGTATTATATATACCTGAATTTGAATGGGTATAAATATTTTATATCCGAACCCGGCCTAATCATATTTTGAGTACCTATCGGTATTTATAACCTGAACTCAAATGCTATAATTTACAACTATTTAATACATAATTAGCTTAATATACATGTAATTTTTTCAAACTTTAAGGTTATTTATTTATTCGAGTTGTTGTGACATGCACGACTTCGAAAGGCGTAACTGCCTCCTTGAATAAAAGGAGTTTTTGAATTTAATCATAAAGTTATTATTAGAGTGAGTCACTGCCTAGTATAATAATTATTAAGAAACCTATTTTCCTGCAGCTTTGCTGGATGGTTCTAGCTTGGTCTAGTTGATGGGTTTGGCTGGTTGGTTGTTGGTTGGGATGCCTACAGCTTTGCTGTTAGGGTTACTGTTGTTGATTTCTGGTGCAGTTTAACTGGTTTGTTAGCTGGTTGGGCAATTTGGTTTTGTGCGGCTTTGCTGATTGTTTGGGTGTTTTCCCCTACTGCAGTGTTGCAATGCCTGCATTTTATTGGCGAGTAGCCTCTGCTTATGGCCTTGCTGTGCCTGGTTCTATTTTCTTGTAGCAGTGTTGCTGGTGCTGATGCAATATATGTCTGCTCTATCAGTTGCTTCCATGTTATGGTAGTATTTGGTAGTTATGCCTTTGGAGCCTTGTTCTTTGTAGGTGCTTTTCTGGCTGTTGGAGCTGAGGATGACTTGCTGCTTGTCTGGGTGCTGGTATTGCTAGTGCCTACTTTTTGTTAGGGCACTGTTCCTGGTAGTTTGTTATGTCTGTTTGCTGCTTAATGCATCGTCTGTTTTGTTGAAGATTTGCTTTCTGCAGGTCTTCTTCTAATGTGATGATTGGAGGGCCCCTTGGGGCTAGTCTGCTTGCAGATTTATTGGTTGCTGATTTTGTCAGTTCGTTTAGGGAGCTTTTTCCCTCTTTGGTTGTATTTGCTTGTTCAAGGGAGCCTGTTCCCTTTGCTCGCTTATATGTACATGCTTGTATATTCTGACTTATATGTACATGTTTGTATATTCTGACTTGCTGGTTTCCAGCTTTGTTTCACTTTTGATCTATAAAATTTATTACATTTGATCAAATTTTTTATTATTAAGAAACCTATGATCTGCGAGAGTTTGGGTAGGGGGATTAGTTATGATTAGAGATAGGCAAACTGCATTGTTGATTGATTGTTAATCTAAGTCATGTTTTTGTTTATTGGTCTTATCTAAGGTTTAAGGTAGATCTTCCTTTGTGAAGAAGTCTCTACCTTATCAGGTTAAATCCTAACTGTTCCAAGGCCCTAATTTTAACATCAAATTTATTTTTTTATTTTGTATTTTTAATACTTAAGGGTATACTTTAAAGTGTAATTTTATATCCCCCAAATATTAAACTTTACAGCTAAATCCTAACACTTCGAATACTAATTAAACAATTAATTGTTATGAGATTCTTAACATTTTGGTCAAACCCTAACAGATAATCATAAAATAATTATGATATCCATTTTGTATTTTTTTGTTTAAATTTAATAGAAAAATCAAGTATTTTTAATACCTGGTTTGAATTTTACAGTTTAAGTATACAACTCGAAATTAAGCAAAAAAATTGAAAAACAAGCAAGAGAATCACATATAATTTCAAAATGATCCTTGAATTTTTTAGAATTTTTTGAAGCTTTTTAGGGTTTGTTTCGTTAGACATAAAAATAAGGGCATCCTGAAATAAAAAGGAAAGTTTTTGGGATGTATTTGTCAAACACACCCTAAGGATCCAAAACAAGGCATTAAGTTCTTCACAAAAAGAATGTGTCAAACACACCCTTAAATCTGGGTTAGCCTTGGCCCAACACCTTGGAATGGGGTTTATTGGGTCTCGACTCAAACCCAAACTACCTGGTTAGGACCAACCCTAACCCAATTCACCTATGTTGGACTGGAAAACAACCTAACATGCTTTTCTCTTTATTTATAAGTGGGTTGGGCTTCATCAAGTCCATACAACTTAGTCACTAGCCCAGATCATGACCAAGTTGGAAAAACATGAATTATTCATTCACGTTCTACATGTTTATTACAAGGGGGTAAACTAAAGGAATATGGGAGAATAAGGCTTGCTTCGAAAGAACATCATTAAATAAAACAACATGGTAACATAGAGGTGGATGCAACATCATTGTTTAAACATTACAAACCTTTTTTTATGCTTATAACTATAAATCTAAACCAAAACAAATAATAAAAAAACAAAAAGAAAAGCAGGCCATAAAGGACTTGTTTTTGGGTCTATAATGTATACCTAGAACAACTACTCTCTCTTGGTTTCCTTTTAGGAATTTTTGCCTCTCACAAACTTACAAAATTGAAGAAAAATTTTATTTAGGCTTTTGAACCTCTATCTTTATAATTCTTATTGATATTTCTCTTTTTTTTCTTATCTTTTTTCTTTTTTCTTTCCCTTTTTTTTTAGCCTCTTATCTTGATCTTGAGGGGGTATTTATAGGGTTTTACTAGGATTTTGGGAGATTTTGAATCAATTTCTGACCTCTTGATCTTAAGAGGAGTGTTGTAAATCCTTGATAAGAACCTATTGAGGAGCCTTTGTGTGTGAACATATGAAAACCAAATCATTTTTTGCATAATGGTTGCACTGTCAAAGCTGACCGAGTTGCCCACTTTCGAGGCCTCGTGGTAGCAATTTTGACATTATCATTGTCTGAGACCACCTGAAGTTGGTAGAGGGAGTGCACACCTTTTATTTGGATCAAACCATACTCAGTTTGAAGGTCTGTAACTTCATATTTAGAGGTGCAAGCTGACGAACGATATGTCATTCACCTTCTCTTCATTAAGTCTGGATGACACATCATTCAAGGTTCTTAATTTTGGATTTGAAAAAATTCAATTTAGTCCATGTTCTTCCAATTATTTTTAATTGTACTTGTAATTACCTCAAGACTTTTAATTTCATGCAATTTCACATTTGCCAAGCTCAATTCTCAGCCCTAAAGTTGACTGCTATTTTTATTTTACCTATATCTAGAGTTCTAGAGCTCCAAATTAAACGAGGTTAGATTTATTAGAAAGCTAACACCCAAAGCTATAACTTATATGACGATCCCTTTAATCTAAGTTTATCATTTTTAGGCATGAATCCTCTCTAGAATCAAGGTGATGAATCTGTCCACTTTTTATCGACGGTTTTTAGATGAACTTTCCATTATTCGCTTTCCCCCTTTTCTCTCAAGACACCCATTTTTATGTTTTTCCTACATTTCACGACTCCTTCTAAACCGAACCATAAGCTATATTTATGGTTAATAATTTTATTTCCACCTCATGTAACACACGCATTTGACTCACAAAGTTTCCTATTATCAAGTTTTCATGCTTTTCCTATTAGTAAGCTAAGAAAGATCAAGAAAAAGGTGAATAAGGGCATGGAAACACCTTTTCAAATCTCACTAGAGGGGTTAGTGATAATGGGAAGGTGAATTTATTTGTCGGAAGATAAACACTGAAAGATGAAGTGTGGATGAGAGAAGCCCATGAATCTTGATTTGCAACGCATCCTAAAAGTACTAAGATGTATAGAGACTTGAAGGGATATTACTGGTAGCCTAACATGAAAAGAGAAATAACAGAATTTGTGTCAAACTATAGGAAATTGCAGCCAATATCAATCCCATAATGGAAGTGATAGGACATTACCATGAATTTTGTACCTGTATTTCCAAGGGGTAAGAAGGGTAATGATGCTATATAGGTGATTGTGGATCGGCTAACGAAGTCTGCTTTATTTTTACCCATGAAAATAACAGATTCAGTAGATAAGTTAGCTAGGTTATACATGATCAGATTTTATGGAGTGCTAGTATCTATTATGTCAAATCAAGATCTAAGGCTCACATCGAGGTTATGGCCAGGTCTACAACGAGCATTGGGAACTAAAGTGAACCTAAGTACAACGTTCAACCCTCAAATGGATGGTCAGTTTGAAAGAACTATCCAGACTCTCAAAGATCTTCTGAGGTCATGTGTGTTAGAATTTGGAGAAAATTGGGAAGATTTCTTGCCATTAGTGGAGTTTACCTATAATAATAGTTACCAAAATACTAAAGGTATGGCTCTGTACGAAGCACTGTATGAGAGGAAATGTCGTACCTCGATCTATTAGGATGAAGTGGGGAAAGGAAACTCCCAGGACCCGAGAAAGTGCAAATGACAACTGATGAGGTGAGGGTCATCAGGAAAAGAATAAAGGAACCTTAGGATAGGCAAAAAAGTTACGCGGACAATTGGAGAAGGCCTTTAGAGTTCCAAGTAGGAGATTAAGTATTTTTAAAAGTGGCACCTTGGAAGAGCCATCATTGGATTTAAAATGAAAGAAAACTTGCCCAAAGATACATTGGCCCTTTTGAAATTATAGAAAGAATCGGGCCATTTGCTTATCAGTTGGAATTGCCCTTATATCTGGATAAGATTCACAATATGTTTCATGTGTCCTTGTTGTGGAAAGCAAAGATAAATCCCTCACAAATGTTACAAGAGGTTCCTATAGAAATAAAATGGTATTTGGCGTAGGAGACAAAACCAATTAAAATATTGGATTGGGGTGAAAATGTGTTAAGGAATAAAAGAGTTCCACTAGTGAGAGCATTATGGAGAAACTCTCAGATAAAAGAAGAGACATGGGAGAGGGAATATGAGATTAAGGAGAAATATCCGCATCTATTCTCCAATATAGGTATGCGATTTAAATTTTAAGGATGAAATTTCTATTAGAAGAGGAGGATGTAATCCCCGAGAATAAACTTTTACATAAATTGAAAATAATATAAATGGAAAAAGGGAAATTAGATAATTAATGTACAAATTCAAATAATTAAATTGCTAAGGGGTTTTTTTAAATAAAAAGAAAAGAAAAGAGTTATCACCAAATTGTAAAAGAGAGAAAGAATGGGCCAAAGTATAATTAAAAGAGAATGAGACGATAAATACCCCATTCTCTCCATGTGGTTAGCTGCACAAGATAAGAAAGAGGAGGGGGGAGATTTTAGATTTTTCTCCACCAAAATTGAGGGGAAAACACCAAAAATTTTAGGGCTGTACAAACTTTAAACTACTAAGTAGAGAAAACACTCATTGACAAAGAAATTAACAAGGAAACAAGTGAAGTTCTGAATTTGTGCGTTTCAATCCTCAATTGACCAACAAACTTCTATTTTCTTTAATTTGGCTCCTGATTTGGTCAATTTTAGACCCTACATTTACGAGTCTTTTTTAGTTTGGTCTTTGGCCTTGGATTTCTTCAATCAAGTCCCTAATTGCTCATCAAACTTCAATATTGATGCAATTAAGTCCATGATTTGACCAAATTAACTCTTAAAATTATAATTCGACCCCCAAACATTAATTTCTTCCAATATAAATTGACTTCAAAAATCAATCTTTCTTGCGATTAAGCCCTCAATAAATTCAATTAGACATTAAGAAATTTCAATAGAGTCCTTGAATATCTAATTTTGAATTTTCTTCCTCAAAAGTGGATTTTCCTTTGCCAATAGAGTCTTTATTAGTAAAAAATACACTGTCAAATTTGTCAATCTTGTATATTTTAATCTTCCTCAACCGGTCTTTGGCAATTTACTGGGCATTCTAGTATATTCTTCTTACCGATATATTTTTTTATTTTCTTCCAACATTTGTTTCAATTTTTTTTATTTTCTCTTTTGTATTTTTTTTTGTTTATGTGGGGGCCTAAAAATGGGTAACAACAAATACTTCTTCTTTACAATACTTACGAAGCAAAGACTTGTCAAGTGCTTTACGTAGTAAGTTTGGAAAAACAAATCAAATGTTCTTCAAAACTAGTCTTCTCAAAACTTTTAGTTTGATTGACCTAAAACTCTATCTTTGTAGCAATTGTAGACCCCGAGGTTTTTAACTATATCCAAAATTCTAGAACTCCGTTTTAAGCAAGGTTGGTCTCGTTGGAAAGCTAAGACACAAGGCTACAAGTTTTTTTGAAGGGAGGAGAACCGAGTTCTACCCCCAAGACACTCAAAATTACTCGTCAATAAATCAGACTTATTGCCCTATAGGGTCTGTCATGACTCAGTCTCGATTGGTGACTCATAATTGGAATTCTATAGCTCTAAATTGAGTAAGACCAATTTTCTTAGTTAGTCAACATACAAAACTACAATCCTTACGAGGAACCCAATTTTAGTTCCCTCATTCTTTTACTTGAATTCTCTCTGAAAGTCAAATTTTCTTCTTTTATCTCAACTCCTAACCATATCACATACCATATAAGAGTGCCAAAAATAACTTTTAAGAGCAAATTTACTCTATTTATTTCAATTTCCCCCCTCTTAACATCATTTTTTCTATTTATTTCAAAAATAAAAGTAGATGATTAGTTCGCCAATATTTCATCTCTATAGTTTATAATTTTCTAATATTACTTTTAAAGTTTTTATAAAGTCCTAATTTTATCATTCCCAAAAGAAAAAAAAATCAATTTTATACTTTACTACTAATTAATAGCTAATAAAAAAAATGAATTTTGATAATACAAAGTGAGCAAGGTCTAATAAGATCATTAATTTAAGGATATAGTTGGTTTCTACTGCAAATCACATTTACCAGTTGCTTCCTTGTTTATTTATATTTTGCCTTCACATGTAAATTAGGCTAAAATATATTTAATTCTCAGCAAACAGTTATTCTTCCTTGGACTCACCAGCTTCAAATCAATCTCATGTTGCATAGCTTTTCATTCTTATCATGTTTACACTTTTTATATAATTCCTCCATGAAGAAAACAATCCCTTTACGAATATGTTTTTAATTTGCACTTCGTTTACAGCTAGTGAAGTGGATATTTTATTATTATTTTTTATTGTATGTCATTTTTGTTTGGTAATATGTTCAACCTTTTTTAAAAGTATTTTCTAAACTATTTTTTTAGTATTAAATTAATATTTTTTTAATTATATTTTTCCATAATTTAATGTGATAATGTTAAAATAAAAAAAATAAAAAAATTGTTTTGATATATTTTAATTAAAAATCCATTTTTTCAAAATTAACCTTTGCAATGTCAGACTTTTTGATTGATTGTGCCAACTTGCATTATTCTCAAGATAAAAGATGGAAGAACAAAATCAAGAAGAGTCATCGCCAGAGGTGGATAAGAATGAAGGTAATGATAGTGGGTGCAGCTAAAGAGTTGATTGCCCCACAAAAAAATATGCTACATGTTCGGAAACAAAACGCCAACAAGTGGATTTATAACATGATCTGGGTTGTGAGTTTGCCTGATCAACCTTATACAGGGACATATGGTCGAATTAGGACTCACTTAATTGGGTTGTCACCAGGGCAGAAGCCATAAGGAGTGGTTGTTTGTTCAAAGTTACGAAGGAGGAAAGAGAAAAAAAATGAGAAGGGAAGAAGATCAAGCCAGTAAAGTTTTTAATGGTTACATCAGAAAAATACTTCTTCCGAGCACCACTCTAACTTCACAGGTGAAGAGACCAACTTCAGATATCTCTCCAGATCAATGGATAGAGATTTCTAGTGTGCATAAAATATTTTCTAAAGATGAAGTAGATGAAGCCACTATAAGAGTTTTCTATGGAAATGAGATTCCTTCTAATGCCGTGAAGTTCCCATTATGGGTTGATATGGTGAGAGCATTTAAGGAAGCACCAAGAGGTTATGAGTTGCCAAGGAGAAAACAAAAATAGCCAACATATGGAGTTTTATTGTTTTGCATGATTGGGAAGACAATAAGAAGGGGTTACATAATAAAGTAATGGCTATTTCAGAAGGTGAGGCAATACTTATCACCAATATTGATTGTTTCAGAGAAGACAATAGGTGCATATAATGTTGTTCAGATTTTGTCTAACGATACATCTACTAATAGAACTGCTGGTAAAATCATTGAAACGACATATCTTCATATATTTTGGTCAGGGTGCATTGCTCACACTCAGTCTCTTACTGAAAGAGGTTGTCAAGTCAACTAACCCAAGCTTATCATTTGTTGCAAGGACCTATAGTTTGGGAAAGGGTATCATGAACTATATAAAAAACCATAGCTCACCCTTTATATTTTTCTAACCTATCTTGAACAAGATATTTTACAGGTTTAGAAGCTAAAATATGAACAACATATAGTATGAGAGTACATTTTTCAGGTAAATGTAGAAAACAATGGTGTCTACAAGCTAAATTTTTCACATCTCTTCTTCTCCTTGTAGGAGGAAATATATAGGCAAACCTCTGAATATACAGTGCTTTGAATAAACAGAGCTCAAAATAGGTAACAATCCTATTCTAAGGAATTGTAATAATATTATACAAGATTTGATCTGACTCCTATAATTGGTTAGATTCACATAATTACTGCTTCTACAAGATTTGATCTGAATAGGTAGTAATCAGATTACAAAATACAAGATGTGATCTAGTTCCTATAATTAATTAGACAACTCATCATGTCAACACTCCCCCTCAAGTTGGAGCATAAATATCGGTCATGCCAAACTTGTTAATTATTCCATAAAATGCCTTCCCTGAAACTGCCTTGGTAAGAATATCAACTAACTGATGTTCTGACTGGACAAATGGAAATTGTATAAGTTTCTGATCTGATTTTTCTTTAATGAAGTGACGATTAATTTCAACATGCTTCGTGCGATCATGTTGGACAGGATTATGCGCAATGGAAATGACAGCCTTATTATCACAATGTAGAGTCATAGGGTTCATATGGTGAATCCTTAAATCTATCAAGACCCGCTAAATCCATAATAATTTGCATACGCCACGAGTCATGCCTTAAAATTCTGCCTCTGCACTCGATCGGGCCACAACTTTCTACTTCTTACTGCGCCATGCAACAAGGTTCTCGTTGACAAAAGTGAAGTATCCGGATGTAGATTTTCTGGTAATTTGATCCCTTGCCTAATTAGCATCTGTATATCATACAATGCTAGAAACACCATGTTTTGAGAATAACAAACCTTTTCCTGGAGTACCCTTCAAGTATCTTAAAATTATGTTCACTGCATTCAAATGTTCTTCGCTAGGTGCATGCATGCATTGACTTACAACGCTGACAGCATAGGCTATGTCCGGTCTCGTATGTAATAAATAAATCACTTTAACAACTAACCGTTGATAGCGGCCCATGTCCGTTGGAACCTGATTGAGAAAGATACTAAGCTTGTGATTGATGTCCATGGGGGTTGATGTTGGTTTGCAAGCAAGCATGTCAGTTTCTGTCAACAAATCAAGCACATATTTTGTTGTGATATAGAAATCCCGTGAGCTGATCCGGCGACTTCAATTCCTAAAAAGTATCTAAGTTGTCCAAGGCTCTTCATTTCGAATTCAACAGCTAAATGTTCTTGTAACAATGTCATCTCCTCTAGATCATCGCCTGTCAACACCATGTCATCCACATAAACAATGAGAGCTGTTACCTTTCCATTTTTGTGCTTTATAAACAAAGTATGATCTGAACTACTCTGTTTATAATTGAATGTCTTCATTGTAGAGGAGAACGACCCAAACCAAGCTCTAAGAGATTGTTTCAGCCCATATAAAGATTTCTTCAACCGACATACTTTGCCCATATATGCACAGCCGTTGGCAAGTCCATATATACTTCTTCTTCTAGTTCCCATTGAGAAATGTATTTTTAACATCAAACTGTTTCAAAGGTCACTCCCAACTAGTTGTTATAGATATAAGGATCCTTCTGAGCCTTCTTCTAGTACTTTGCGTAATCTTTTTGCGTCTAATCGCAATACTACTAGTTGCCCTAAGCTCATCCATTACTCTGCTTTTACTGAAACTAGAGGCTGTAATTTGGTTGATGATGATTTAGACACTAAATGTTACTATTGGAAGATGTGTCTTGTTGGATATATTGCTGGTCGTTCTCCTAGCAAAGCCTTGCAGAACCTTATTATTAACTCATGGCACTATGAGGTATCATTGACTATTCATGAATCTGGTTGGTTGATTTTCAAATTTGCTCATGTTGTTGACAAATTAAATGTCTTATCTGGGGTCCTTATCTACTCTATGGCAGGCCTCTCATTCTCAGGGCAATGCCAGAATACTTTGATTTCTCTTCCTCTAATATGCACACTGTTCTAGCATGGGTTAAATTTCCCAACCTCCCACTTAAATGCTAGTCTCTTAAATGTTTGTCTAAGATCGCCAACGTCCTTGGTAAACCTGTTCAAAGTGACATGCTTACCTCTACTATATCAAGACTCTCATATGCCAGGGTATTGATGGAAGTCAACTTGTTATTTGATTTGCCTTACTCCATTGAAGTTACTTTGCCAAATGGCAGCTTACTCCATCAGCAAGTTGTTTATGAAACTCTACCATGTTTTTGCAAGCACTGCATAACCCTTGGCCACCTTACTTCAACTTGCACCAAATCCCCGCCTTCTAATGTTCCAAGCAAACAGCCGGCTCATTACTCTACCCCTGTTCCAAAAGGCACCAGAGGCAGGGACTCTGTTTTCAATCGTTTAGGACCTCAAGAAGGCACTCCTGTTGTTAAATGCTCAGAGGCAAATATGCCTGCCAATTGTCTTCCTACTCCAATGTAGGTTGAGGCTGAGCTTGTATCTGAGAGTGGAGCTGTTGCTCCTAACTCCGGCGGTTGGGAAATTGTTCAGAGCAAAAGAGTAAGGCTTCACCCCTAAGACATCCTACTTGGTCCCCTCATGTTGAACCTTGCCCAGCCCAAGGGCTTTCTCATATGGGTCATAGGGATCGTCAGCCTTCACCTCCAATTTCTGTTTCTCCTACCATATCAGCACCAGCTCCGAATGATCTAGCTGGCTTTAGGACTAACAAAGGCAAATCTGTGGTTGTTTCAGTTACTCTAGATCATTTCACATCTTGTTGAACTAGTATGCCCCCAAGAAGAAGGGCCCAGCAACGCACTAGTGGTATATCTGGCAAGGGCGAGGGGTTGCCTCCCACCCCCCTTCTTGATGTGTTGTTGTCCAGTGTTGCTGCCATGGTTGGTGGTTTTTTCTTTTGTTGAGCAGTTGGTAGTGGTGGATGTTTTGCTGTCATGTTGTCCCCCTCGATCGTGTCCCTTCGGAGATGGTTTTGTGGTTTCCATGTCTCCAATGGCGAGGTCCGGCAGCCAGTTGTTTTATTTCTCCTGCTGGAACTGTTGGTCTTCCCTGTTTCTCCATGGTTTTGTATAGATTTGCATGTGCTTTTCGTCAATCGCTGCTGTGTGTTCTTCTGATTGGCTGGTTTCTTTCTTCTTTAATTGTTGCTGTTTGTGATCCCTATCCACGTGGAGGAATTCTTGTGGTGGCTTTTGCTATTTATTTATTGCTGCAATTGCTAGGCGCCCAATTCCTTTGTTGTGTGGCTTTTCTGCATGGCTTGCATGGCGTCTTTTTGTGCTCAACGGCTTGTTTGTTCTTCAATTCAGCTTGCGAGTTCTGGGCACCGGTCACTCCTGATTTATGTCCTATCTATCCTTTTGTCCTGCAACTGTAGCTGATTCAGTTCCTCGTCAGCTTGCTACTTGCTCTCGTGGTATGCTCTTCTATTCAGTCTGAGCCATCTGGTCATTTTTCACTATTATATTGTTTCTCAGGATATCCCTTTGTCTTGTCTTTTGCTTTGTGTTAGTTTGGAAACCTTGTCATATTTGGTTCCTCTCATAACCATTATCTTATTTTTAGCTATTGTTTTATTACCAAATCCATTATCTTATTTTTAGCTATTGTTTTATTAGTAATTTGCTGAATAGATCTATAAGGGAGTTTGTTCCCTTTTGTTTATCTTTGTTTCTGAACTTGCTGGTTCTCTAGCAATGTATATTTTTTGATCTTTTTATACACTTACATTTTGATTAAAAAAAAAAGGATGCGGATTGTGTCAAGCTTGGCAACCGGTGCAAATGTCTCTTGATAATCCACTTCATATTTTTGTGTATATCCCTTTGTGACCAACCAGGCTTTATATCTGTCAATGCTGCCATCTGTTCTAAGTTTCACAGTGAACACCCATCGACACCCGATTGTCTTCTTTTCTTCGGGTAGGGAGACAAATTCCCAAGTAGAGTTTTTTTGCAAAGCTTGCATTTCTTCATTTATGGCTTTGGCCTAAGCTGGATCTGTCAAAGCTTCCTGCACATTACTAGGAATGGATACATTGGATAATTGATTAACAATGAGTGCATATGATTCAGATAGCCTATGGTTAGAGACATAATTGTTGATTGGATATTAAACATTGACTCTACGATTGGGTTTATACTTTTCTTGGGGACACCCTTATTGAATCTTTGTGAACATATTGGGGCTGTATTATCCGGATTGACACGAGAAATATCAGTCAATCCATTGGACTCATTTGATATGGGTTGTAGGAGTACCTGGGATTCAACATTGAGGGGATTCGTTGGTTAATGGTGTTAACAAAGGCAACTCTATATTTATTGGTCACTTCTCATCAGTGCTTCTACCCCCAAGCTTTTCAGTCATTTCTTCGAGCTCAAAAATTCATTACTACCGCTCTCTTGTAGCAAATGTTCGTTGCTAGGCTGCTCCCTTTGAGAAGAAGCGGTGGAACATCCTTCTAAATAAAATGGTTCGGTCTCATGTAATTTTTTAATGTGAGGATCATAGTATCTGTACCCTTTATACAAGTTTGAATATCAAACGAAAACACATCGGGTGGCACATGGATCAAGTTTAGTTCATAAAACCTTTGGAATGTGGATATAAGCAGTACACCCAAACACTCTAGGCTCAAGATTTGAAAGGTGTGGGATGGACAGTAAGGATTGCATACACTGTTGCAGTGTCTGAAAATCTATCACTTGAGAGGATGTCCGATTGATCAGATAAACAACAAACTTTGCAGCTTCTTGATTAGTATTTAAAAGTGCATTTTTATCAAGGTTTTATATTATCGTATTGCACTTAAAGTATCATTAATTTCCCTAACTTAAGCATGTTTTATAATAGCAAGTACGATAATATAAGATATCTTTAATTTATGGTAAATGCTCATTTCAAATGCAGGCATGTTTCACAATTCAAATGATTGATTGATTTGTTTAACTATTGAAATTGAGAAGACAAAGAGATGGATAAGCTTAAAGAAGAGATGTTGGTTCAATTCAAACTGGAACACCATTTGGTTATTGGATCATAACTGGAGCTATAGAACTTGGATTTATATTTCGTTTATATGGATGGAAAGCTAAGACATAGGCCTAAAACTTTCATGAAGAGTCTAAGATTTAAAACGGTCGTTTTCAAGTTCAAATTGTAACAACAAAAGAAAAGTCAGAATTTGTCCTGTAGCCCAGACACTGTTTAGTATTCAGCCCATATCTTGAGTTCTAGAAATCCAAATGAGAGCATTCTTGTTTTTTTGGAAAGCTGAGACAAATTCCTAGAACTTTCATGAAGACTATCTGTTCAAATTATGATGTTAGCAATGATGTTTTGTTTAGACAAGAAGATAATGGTTCTCACCAAGTCAAGAGGTGGCCACCCACTCAATAATTAGTCATCAAATCAATAGTTTTGAATTTTAGTCTATAAAAGGAGGCATTTTCCATACATTTAGACATCTTGATTTTCAGATCAAGATCATATTCTTGCTTTCTTTCTTTATATTTTTGTAATGTTTAAGTTTTGCTTTCATTAATCTCTTGTTTATGCTTTTCATCATAACTATGTTCTTATCTAGTTTATTTATGTTTCTCTTCTTCACAATGTTTAGCTAAGTTTATTATGTCAAGGTGAAAAGATTTCACTAATGGTGTTATAATAGGTATAATATAAACTCAACATGGACTTCAATGTTTATATCCAAGAAAGTTTGTTATTAACATGTCTTATCTTTAAATCTTACTAATTCTTAATACCTTGCTTGTTAAATGATTAGTCTAGATTTGTGTTGTACAACCCTTGATACAACAAATACTTGGCACTTTCATAGCCTACTATATGGTATAACCGACACCTTTGCTATGAAAAGAACTTGATTTGTTGTTAACATAAGTTAACATCATGAATTCCTGACAATATTTAAAAGTATGGTGTTACTAAAATAAGATAATTAATATAATCATGTAAATAATTTATAATCTGATTGGAACCTCCTTTGTATGTGGTTTCCAGTTAAGTAATAAAAGGAGTTTATATTATACTTATTTGAAATACCATTAGTGGATCCTCTAACCTTGATATGTGTTTTATTCTTGTTTAATCCTTACATCAATATCTCATCTCAAAAGTTCTCTTCAACTCCTTTCCATTTATTATTTGTAATTTTATATAGTTGACCTCTCTATGGTTCAACCCCGGTCTTGCCGGGTTATTTATTACTTCGACACTCCTGCACTTGAGATAAGACATCAATCTTTTGATCGTGTCACTTCTCCCCAGTAGTACCAAGGCATGTGCATGCCAAAGAGGGAAGCACGGACCACCTCTAATATTTGTTAATTTTTTCATTCGGCCAATCGATTCTGTTGTGGAATATAAGTACATGAAGTTTGATGCCGAATTCCATAGTGATGTAGATACTTTTGAACACAAGTGTTAAGGAATTCCATAGCATTATTAGTTTGCCAACTACGAATCTATTTCTGATACTAAGTACCCACCATACTATGAAATTCCTGAAATGCTGTAAAAACATCTCTTTTTTTGTGTAGCGAAGACATCCAAGTCATTCTAGTACATTCATCGATAAATGTGACAAAATAACGAGCTTTCGATATGGTAGAAATTTTTGCAGGACCTCATACATCAGAATGTATAATACGATGGCTTTTAGCCAACTCACAAGCATTGCAATGAAACTCTGAATCATGGACTACGTTAAAAAGATGCGGTTGTAATTTTCTAGGATACCCAAAAGAAAGATGTCCCAATTATTGGTGCCATAACCATATTATTGCTTGATCTGTATCTGAACTTCTAGTTTGATACGCTTGGCTGAATTTTTGTCCTCTATTTTCTGTAAGTTCTAAATAATAGAGTTTGCCTCGTTTAACATCATAACCAAGAATCTTTCAAGTCAAAATGTCCTGAAAAACACAAAATAAAGGCCAGAAGGTTACAGTACAATTAAGAGCAGAAGTAATTTGACCAATTGACAATAGATTATGTTCAAGAGATGGGACAACTAGGACTGAGTTTAAAGTGAGAATTTGAGTCAAGATGACAGTGCTTTCACCAACGTAGAAGAGGTACTGCCGTTAGCTGTGGAAATAAAAGAATGTGTAGAAGAGTGAAGGGATTGTAACTGACCAGTGTCTTTAACCATGTGATTTGATACACTTGTATCAATAATCCAATTATTATTCTTAGAAATTGCAGAGAATGCATTTACCTTAAACACTACTTGAGTGAGCAATATCAACAGTAGGCTGAGTTTCAACCGTGGTCATAATGGCTTTTCCTGTGAATTTCTTCATTGGTTTCTTTGAGAAATCCCACCACTCAGGATAACCAATGATCTAATAACACATTTGCTTTAAGTGACCCGATTCACCACAATGCCCATATACAAGAATTATATATTTTCCAACAGATGAATGATTACGATTCTTCATTATTCTTCATTAGACGCTGGTCCTTAACGGGATTGGTTTGTGATTATGGCAAAGTGTGCAGAGTGTTCAGTAATTGATTGATAGCTCCCCATTATTTGTATTTGCTGAAACTCCCTCCTTACATAGGCATATATACTCTCCAAATCTAGTTTTGGATCTTTAAGTAATATTTCTTCATGGACTTGATAAAACTCAGAATCAAGTCCACACAGAAATATATGAACCCGAAGTCGATGTATTGTTGAATGCAACTAGACCACGCTTTCAACTGTCTCTCCTTGGGAAGCAGTTCTGTGATCGATTTCTTAGAATAGAGCAATCAGTTCATTGTAATAGGTTGACACAGATCTACCCTCTTGTTTGATAGAGAAAGACTTCTGATTTAATTCAAACAGATGAGTTTCATCTGAGCCATCATAGAAGGTCTCCGACACAGCTTCCCGTATTTCCTTGGCTGTAGACAAGTGAATAAATCGCTGCATCAGTAACAGACTCATTGAATCAATAAGCCAACTTTTCACCTTTTGAATTTCGGTGATTTATGTTGTAAACATGGGATCTTCGGGTTTGGTTTTGTTCGCTTCGTCAATGAGGTATCTGGTTTTGTTACGAGTAGCCATGTGCATCTCCATTAGTTGAGACCATAGTGGATAATTACTTTCATCTAATATGATGTTGGTAGGGAATGCAGAACTGTCTTGGTGAATAATAATGGGTAATACTTGGCTATTTTTTTGAACGGGAACAATCAAGTTGAGATTCATCATATAATTATTATATATGACTTTTAGAAAAAAAAACATATAAGATTCGTGTTTGATCAGTTCTATAATTCTGACTCTAATACCATGTAGAAAACAATGGTGCCTATAAGTTAAATTTTTCATATCTCTTCTTCTTCTTCTTATAGGAGGAAACATATAGGTAGAGCTCTGAATAGGCAACAATCCTATTATAAGGAATTGTAATAATATTGTACAAGATTTGATCTGACTTCTATAATTGGTCAGATTCACATAACTACTGCCTATACAAGATTTGATCTGAATAGGCACTAATCAGGTTACAAAATATAAAATATGATTTAATTCCTATAATTAATCAGACATCTCATTGATTAGTACTTAAAAGTATATTTTTATCAAGGTTTTATACCATCATTTTGCACTTGAAGTATCAATAACTCCTTAACTAAAGCATGTTTTATAATAACAAGTCTGATACCATAAGATACCTTTAACTTATGGTAAATGTTCATCTTAAATGCAAGCCTATCACATAGATGAAAGGATTGGTTGATGAGTTTAAGTATGGAAATTGAAAGGATAAAAAGAGGGACAAACTTAGAAAAGAGATGTTGGTTCAGTCCAAACTGGAACACTGTTTGGTCATCGGGTCATATCTGGAGCTATAGATCTTGGATTTAGGTCTGCCTTATATGGATGGAAAGCTAAGACATAGGCCTAAAACTTTCATGAGGAGTCCAAGATTTAAAAAGGTTGTTTTTAAGTCCAAATTGTAGCAACAACGGAGAAGTCTGAATCTATCCTACAGCCCAAATACTATTTAGTGTTCAGCCCATATCTCGAGTTCTAGAAGTCCAAATGATCTCAACTTTTTTTCTATGGAAAACTGAAATAATTTCCTAGAACTTTCATGATTTAAGTCTATTCAAATTATGACGTTATCAATGACGTTTTTGACAGACAAGAAGATGAGGATTGTCACCAAGTCAAGATGTGGCCACCCACTCAATAATTAGTCAACAAATCAATAGTTCCGAATTTTGGCCTATAAAAGGAGGCATTTACCATGTATTTAGGCATGTTGGTTGGTAGATCAAGATCATGCTCTTGTTATCTCTCTTTGTAATGCTTAAGTTTTGTTTATATTAATCTCTTGTTTATGCTTTTCATTTCCTTTCCTTTACTTAGTTAACTTATATCTTATTTATGTTCTTATCTTGTTTATTTATGTTTCTCTTCTTCATTATGTTTAGCTAAGTTTATTATGTCAAGGTGAAAAAGTTACACTAATGGTGTAAGCATAAGTATAGTGTAAATTCAACATGGACTTTTATGTTTAATACTAACATGTTTTATATTTGTTATCTTGTTCACTTTTAATACTTTGCTTGTTAAATGGTTAATCTAGATTTATGTTGTATAACCCTTGGTACAACAAATACTTGGCACTTTCATAGTCCAAACCGTATGGTATAATTGACACTTGTGCTATGAAAGGAACTTGATTTGTTGTTAACATAAGTTATAATCATGAATGCCTGACAACATTTACAAGTATTAGCATTATTCGAATGAGATAACTAATGTAATCATGTTAACAATTTATAATATGGTTGAATCCTTTGTGTGTGGTTTCCAATTGAATAATAAGAGTTTATATTATACTTGTTTGAAATACCATTAGTGGATCCTCTAACCTTGAAAATTGTTTTTGTCATTGTTGAATCCTTATATCAGTATCACATCTCAAAGCTCTCTTTATTTTTACTACTACTACTACTACTACTACTAGTGCTGTTGTTGTTGTTGTTGTTCTTGTTCTTGTTCTTGTTCTTGTTGTTGTTATTTATAATTTATATAGTTAATCTCCCTGTGGTTCAACCCTGGTCTTACCGAGTTATTTATTACTTCGACACTCCTGCACTTGGAAGAAGACATCAATCTTTTGGTCGTGTCACTCATCATGTCAACAGTAAAGAATGCTTTGATAAACTTGGTTTTGAGTGAAGAATGGGGTGAACTTAAGAAAGGTAGGTTGAACTCAAGTATGGGGCATGGGGAATTAAAGAAAGCTGTTACGGATGATGACGTTTGAGAGATACTCAATATCACATTGATGTGTATTAAGCCAATATGGGGGCAAGATCCGATATTGTGATTCAAACAAGGCCTGCATAGGGGAAGTAGAAGTCCATCAGAAAATGAATGATCTGTTGGGATGCTCATGGACGTGTTTGTCGAGAGGTGTTGATATGTGTTAGAAAGTTCCAACTACATATGAGCTAACTCCGTATTACTATTCTGATGATTGGTTGACAGGTCTATCCCCAGGTGGAGAGGAAAGAAATAAACCTCATGTTGATCGTGGTGTTCATCAGGCTTATCTAAATGCTTTAGATCGACTTGTTAGGTATATCAAGGAAGCATCGTAAGTATGGCGTCAACCGAGTGGTTTTATCAGCAACGGAGGATTTTGTGATCCTTTACGAGCAATAAAAGTATGTAGGCACTATCATGATGGCACCTATAAGGTGTAAACGTGCCAAAGCTGTCCAATTAGGCAGTTTAAGTGTTGTCTCAAAGTGTCAGTGATAGGTCCCAATCAACAGCAGAGACAATGTTAATGAATTTTGGCTTTCTTAGGGTGAAAGCTAAACCACAACTGTTTTCAAAGAAATTTGATATATTCTTATTCCTTGCTAACGTTTCAATAAATAGAGTTAAGCTTAACAAATCAGCTTTAACTCAGGAAACTATCTAGCCTTATTTAAAGGGAAATACATAACAACTTTGAATGAGTAAACAATGCAAAACAACAGCAAGGGAAAAAATATAAAAGCTGATACTTGGTCTTCACTCAAGCTAAAAACTTGAGATTCTTCTTAGGGATTCTTTTAGATCTTCTTGGCATATTAATACTCCCTTCTCTGACAGGAACCTTGTCCTCAAGGTTCAGAAAAGGAAATTGAGTATGTAATAGAGTGGTGTTCTCCTAGGTAGCATCGTCAGTAGGCAACTGCTTCCACTTCACCAAACTTTCTTCCACAAATTTCTCCCCCTATTTAATGCAACGTGTCTCAAGGATCTTCTCTGGTGTTATAGAAACTACTCCTTCATCTGTAATTGGCGGCAGCTCTAAGTTAACCTGTGGAGGATCCCTAATATATTTCTTTAAGAGAGAAACATGAAAAACGGGCTGGATCCTTGTGCTGGTTGGTAATTGTAAACAGTATGCAACATTGCCAATCTTCTTCTCGATGCAATAAGGGTCGTAGAACTTACTGGCAAGTTTCTGGTGAACTCGTTTGAATGCGGTTTGTTGGCGATAAGGGTGTAACTTTAAGAGAACCAGATCACCTGCTTGAAATTCTACAGAGCACCTTGATTTGTCTGTTGTCTGTTTCATTCGATTAGCGGCTCTGTCTAAATTCATCTTCAAGTGCTGGAGTAATTCATCCCGATGTAAGAGGCTTTGATCAACTTCATTGACCCGAGATAAGCCATCCGAATATAGAGGAATAGAAGGAGGAACCCGACCATACAATGCTTGGAAGGGTGTCATCCCCGTGGAGCTGTGATAGGTAGTATTATACCAGAATTCAGTCCAAGGTAAGTAACTATACCATTTTCGTGGCCATTGATGGACAAAACAACGGAGGTATTGTTCAACACAACAGTTCACAACTTTTGTTTGTCCATCAGTCTGCGGATGGTAGGCAGAGCTCAATTTCAACTTAGTTCCTGACATTGTGAAAAATTCTTGCTAAAATTTGCTGATAAAGATGGGATCACAGTCACTAACGATGGATTTTGGCATACCGTGGAGTTTGACAATATGTTCTACAAATTTTTCAGTTATAGTCTTTATAGAAAATGGATGGGACAAAGCAAAAAAATGAGCATACTTACTGAGTCTGTCTACAACCACCAAAAGACTATCTTTGTCGTGAGAAGAGGGATGGCCTTCAATAAAATCCAAACTAATATCCTCCCACACTTGACAAGGAATGGGCAATGGCTGAAGTAATCCGGCTGGAGCAAGAGTTGTAGTTTTGGCTCTTTGACAAACTTCACACTGCACAATATAATCCTACACTGATTGATATATGAATGGCCAATAAAATTGTTGAGCTAACCGCTTGAATGTTCTCAACACACCAGAATGTCCTGCCATTTTGCTGTCATAAAATTCTTGTAGTAGCTGGTTGCGGATAGCTTGTGGAACCACTACTCTTTGTTTATACAAACATAAACCATTTTGCATAGAGTATGGACCAGTGGGGTCTTTAGTTGATCAATGATTAACTTACTGCATGTATGGATCATCTTGTGCAGCTCTTTTCATGTCATCCCATAAAGTGAACTGAGGAACAAATAAAGGGTTAAGGAGGGGGCTATCAGGACGGCGTGAGAGAGCATCAACTACTGAGTTTTCACGTCCTGGTCTGTAGAGAATTTCATAATCATAGCCTAACAGCTTTGCTACCCATTTTTGTTTCTCTAGAGTAGCCACACGCTGTTCCAAGAAATATTTAAGGCTCTTGTGATCGGTTTGAATGAAGAATTTTTGACCCAAGAGATAGGGTCGTCATGTCCGAATTGCTTCAACAATTGCCAGCATTTCTTTAGTGTAAATGGACCATGCCCGTTTGCTGATGCCTAAAGCACAACTCATGAATGCAATAGGTCGGCCCTACCGAGTAAGAACAACACCAATTCCATCACTGGAGGCATCAGTTTCAATAATGAAGGAGTCATTAAAATTAGGCATGACTAGAGTTGGAGTCGTTGTCATGGCTTGCTTCAGCAGGTTGAATGCATCTCCTACTTCTACAATCCATTGAAAGTTTCCCTTTTTGAGGAGATTGGTTAGGGGCCGAGCCAAAAGTCTATAATTCTGAAAAAATTTCCTGTAAAAACCTGTCAAGCCTAGAAATTCACGCAACTCAGTAATATTAATAGGTTGTGGCCAAGCTACCATGGCCTCAATTTTTTTGTTGTCTACGTTACTCTTTGGTGTGTCACAATATGACCCAAATATTCTAGTTCCTGTTTTCCGAAATCACACTTGCTGAATTTGATGAAAAACTGATATTGCCTCAATATGTCTAATGTGATCCTGACATGTTCTAGATGGGATTCCTAGGTAGGACTATAAACAAGAATGTTGTAAAAAAAACTAGTATAAATTTACAAAGATGAGGGCAGAATATAGAGTTCATAGTGGCTTGGAAAGTGGATGGGGCATTGCATAAACCAAAAGGCATAACTAGATATTCGAAATGGTCGTTATGGGTTCTGAAGGTAGTTTTTGGAATATCAGAAGCATGAACTCGTACCTGATGATAACCAGCTCTCAAATATAGTTTGGTGAAATAGGTTGCATCATATAACTCATCTAGCATATCATCTATGGTAGGTATGGGAAATCTGTCTTTGATGGTGGCTGAATTCAGTGCCCGATAGTCTGTGCAAAATCACCAAGTGCCATCTTTCTTTTTTACCAATAAAACCGAGGATGAGAATGGGTTGGTGCTGGACTGAATGACTCCCATTTTGAGCATTTTGTTGACTTGTTTTTCAATCTCTGTTTTTTAAAAAAGTGCATATCTATACAACCTCACGTTGATGGGTTTAGTGCCTTCTTTGAGGTTTATGTGATGATCAATGTCTCTTAGGGGTGGTAGTGTTGTTGGTTCTTTAAACACATTTGTATAATCCTTCAAGATTTGTTGTATGTCAGGATTGGTGTCTGCCCAGGTAACCTTCTCGTTGGTTTGTAGATAGATAGCAAACAACAGTTGGCCCTGACACATTTCTTTAGTAACTGAGGCTAATGTTGTTGCTTGAATGGGTTGGTTGATTCCTTGTAATCTTCATGCTTGTTTATCCCAATGGAAATCCATGGTTAATTGTTTCCAATTACAGACCACATAACCAAGCATCTCCAGCCATTGGATGCCTAACATCATATCAAGTCCTACTAGAGGTAAATAATAGATGGTGAGTGAAAACTGAATATCTTGCATATTTACTTGTACCTCTTCAAAACGACCTTGACAGAATAGTCGTTCTCCATTTTCTATGCAGACAGCAAATGATTTTGTTGGTACCACTGGAAGTCGTAGCAATCTAGCTATCTTCTCACTCAAAAATTTATGAGTGGATCCACTGTCAATCAACACCATCACGTGTTGAAACCCGATGGTAGCCGCTACTCGCATGGTTTGAGGGGATGTCCAACCTGTTAGTGCATGTAATGAGATTTCTGGTTCAGCTTGATCTCCCATGTTATCTGTTATCTGCTATCTACAACTCCTCTTCTTCCATCTCATATTCTGCAGGTTGGCACTCAAAAAGGAGAAGTTGAGGCCCTTGGCACTTATGTCCAGGGGTGAATTTATATCATTTCAGTTGAAACATAGTCCTTGTGCTCTTCGTTCCTGCATTTCATCCCAACTCAATCTCTTAGTTGCATTTGCTGGGATAGGATGATTTACTGGAGAGGTGGCGATGGATATGCGGTTCAACGGTGGAGGTCGTGTGAACCTCCTTGTTCTAGCTAACTGTTCATCTCTCATTTTGGCTAGGCTGATGGCTTCCTTCAATGTTCTGGGTTTAAACATTCGAATTCCATCTGCTATCTCAGATTTGAATCCTCCCATGAACGTGCTGACAAGAGCTTTTTGTGTCCAACCGTGAACTCGGTTGCCTAATCTTTCAAACTCTTTTGGTAATCTCGAAGGGATCCAATCTGACGAACTCTAGACAGTGCTTCATCAAAGTCTTCACAGTCTGTTGGTCCAAAACGAGCCAACAATTCTTCTTTAAAAAACTCCCAGGTCACCAATCGGCCTTCCTCCCGGTACGTTCTCCGCATCCATTGCCATCATTGGTTAGCTTCCCCTTCAAGGTGAAAAGATGCTAGAGATACTTTCTGATTATCATTTGTGCCTTCAAATTCAAAGAATTGAGCTACCTAGGGGTGTTCACGGTTCGGTTTTTATCAAAAAAAGTAACCAAACCGAATTTTTTTTAAAAAAAAACCAAAACCGAACCGAAACCAGTTCAAACCGACCAGTTTCGGTTCGGTTCGGTTTTTTAGAGCAAAAACCGGTTCAAACCGGTTTCGCTCGGTTTGGCTCGGTTTTTTTCGGTTCGGTTTTTCCGGTTCCAAACTTAAAAAACCAAAACCGAATCGAACCGGTCGGTTTTTTAAAAATTTTAATCGGTTTAATCGGTTTTTTTTCACGGTTCGGTTTTTTCGGTTATTTTTTTTCTGGTTTTCTCGGTTTAATCGGTTTTTCGGTTTTTTTGAACACCCCTAGAGCTACCCTGCTAAGCCATTCGGTTGGATCTTCTCTAGAGTATTTTGGAAATGCCAGCTTTGCCATAGTGGATGAGAAAATCTGCCTGTTGTTATTGTTCCCCTCTCGGGTTGAGTGAAAAGATCCTTCTCGTTGGTTATTGCTAGAAACTTCTCTGGTTGACAGAAAAGCTTCTGATAACTTGTTGATGGTTTCCTCCAAATGGTGCAGCTTATCTGTTACGCCTAACTCCAGTTGCTGCATTCCATCTTGAACTCCACCAAGTCCAGCTTCCAAAGCTTCGATCCTCTCTTTGTTGGACGCCATTGTAACCTTGTTCTGATACCAATGATAAGTCCCAATCAACAACAGAGACAATGTTAACGAATTTTAGCTTTCTTAGGGTGAAAGCTAAACCACAACTATTTTCAAAGAAATTTGATATATTTTTATTCCTTGCTAACGTTCTAATAAATAGAGTTAAGCTTAACAAATCAGCTTTAACTCAGGAAACTATCTAGCCTTATTTAAATAGAAATACGTAACAATTTTGAATGAGTAAACAAAGCAAAACAACAGCAAAGGAAAAAATATAAAAGCTGATACTTGGTCTTCACTCAAGCTAAAAACTTGGATTCTTATTAGGGATTCTTTCATATCTTCTTGGCCTATCAGTCAGCATTACCTGTTCAGAAAGAGCACTGACTACCCTTGACTATATCCATAATGTCAAGTCGACATGGAAGCAATTGAATAGACGAACTATGCGTTGCTTTATGGCAATGAATTTGATGCTGCAGAGGCATTGCTAAAAACATTGATAGTGCACCGAGCAGTTCAAAGTATATCATATTTTCAGATAGTTCATTTCAAGCATCATCTGATTCACAGCTGGAGGGAACTGCAAGGGGTAAGAAGCCTCGAATCAGGTTAAATTTAGAAAGCTTCCTTTGGTTTTTGACTAGGAAATGAACAAGTCAGAGTGCTTAGCTGATAGTTGTTTCTCCTTTGTAAATTCTTTTAGCTTTTGGTTGTGGAATGTGAAAGAATTTAAGAGTCATTCTTGTTGCACCGTTGACTTGTGCACCTTCGTGTGCAGGGCAAGTCGAATTGATGCACGGAAAAGAACGGTGCTGCCTTTGTCCTTTTGTGGACTATCTCTTATCATCATGGCTTCTTGCCGCGGTTGCTCTGCTTAGGCTCTCTAACTACTCATTGCTGCTGCTCTAGAGTAAATACGTGATCAGACCACATCTTGTCTATAACGGCTAATAATTGGTGCCTTTGAAGTTTGAATGAGAGAGGCAGGATTCCCTGCCTTACTGGTATACAGGTCCCTAAATGCATTTCTCAACAAGATCGAAGGATTCAAATTTTGCAATTAATAAGAGTAACTTATTGACGGTAAAATAATAAGGAAAAAAGAAACAAAAAAGTTGAACACAAATACGGTTTATTCAACTCTTCACGTCCTCGGGTTTTGTAAATATAAAGGCTATTCAACATTGCAGGCTTTTCAAAACTACTTCTCTGAAACAAAACAGATGCTCCAGGGGGACTCAAATCACTACATGCAGTTTCAAAAGGTCTGGGGATAATAGCCAAAAACAAAATCTCCCACAATACATGCAGTTTCAAAAGGTTTCACAGGCCAACGATACTGCAGCCATTGTAAGGAAATCAATATTTGCTGTCATGTAAAGCCAAACTGGGATATGCGCTCTTTCTGCCTCTCAAATAGGACCATTGACAATGGAATTAAAGGATAACTCTAAGTTATCAAGAAAAGAAGGATTCGAACTTTCTGGATGCACGAATCCTTAAAAAAATCGATACAAAACACGGTGCATCAACTGCCTCATTTCTCTTCTAAAAGTAATGACGTGCAAGCAACGAGGGAGGACAATTCCTCTTCCGTGGCCAATCCAAAGCCTCCCCATCTTATTCTTCCAAACTTGTCAAGTAGAAAAATATATCTGTAGAATGACAACAAGAAGAAGCATTTTTTAGAACCGACTCTCTGCTAGCGAAGGGATAAACAAGAATGCAAAGCTTTTGTACCCAGTGAGAAGGTTCAATATTCTGAGATCCTTTCTCATGTAATAATGGTCACCAAATGAATAAACAATTTGCTTCTGAAGTGCATCATTTCCATCAGTATCCGATTTCCTCATCATCCGAAGTAGCATTTTCTTGATTGGATTCAAACATAAGAACCACGAGTCTATAAATGACACCTGGAAAATGTGAAATCTTGATTACCAACTCACATAAGGAGGAAAATATTAACAATCTCAATTACAAGAAACCTGAAAACCAAAAATCAGATTATGCCCCTTGGCATTGATCTTATGTTCTCAGCTAAATTATATCAACTCCAAAGGTTTCAGCAAGCGTATTGATGTACCTTTTGGTATTTTCTAGGGCAAACCAAGATGGGGCAAGATCTAGCAGTAATTTGTTGTTACACCCAGATATGGATCATAATGATGAAAAATCTTGGATTTACAATTTTCTACTGCCAATTTATGTATGTGCGCTGAACAAGCACTTTGGCTAAGAAAACATTATTGGAGGCACACACAAATATTCAGGAGGCAACAATTGTATTATCCTGGCTGCCTTCCCCAAAAAAAAAAGGGGGAAAAATATATGATAAATATTGTCCCATGTCTTGATGCCCAATCCAACAATTAGACGTTACCAAAATCAAGAAATTGAAGGAAACTACACTTTAGTACCTCATATAGGTGAACATTTTTTGCATCATGAAATGCTTCGAGGAAAGGCATGCTCCAAGAATTAATCATTTCCTGCCAATGACAAAGAAAATTTATCTTTTAGCATTAGTAAACTTAACAATAGGCCTTTTATCCAATAGAATTAATAATTATAACATAGCCTCAACAAGTAATTTGGTCTTGCAATGTTGTATAATCTTGAAATTTCGTGGCATTATCCTCATAACTGCCAAAAGGGATAATTAGTTGGCATGCAGTGGAATTCTAATTTTTCACAGCCCCTTTGTCAACAAAAGTGAATCAATCCATGTTTAACAACCTATTTAGGAGAATAGAACTTGACCATGATAGGATTTAATTTGGTTCATTGCTTCTGTTAAACCTGTTCTCACTACAATCCTCGCAGGGCTTTATCAAACAGGTTAGCTAAAAATTGTGCCAAAAGTACAAAGCAGAAGTAGGTGCCTGGCCTAATATTGTCAGGTCACACTACCATGTATTGGTTCTAACAGCAGATTGCAGAGTTGATCATTTGGACCTTTCAACTCATAGATAAGGATTGCAAACCTATGATTGGGGATATTCCCGAAACTCAAAAAAAAAAGAAGTGAGTAAGACAAAAGAGAAAAACTTGGACAAAAGAAAGAAAAAAGTAAACCTGGACAAAAAGAAAGTGACTTAGAACAATCCTTTTTGTTGATAACCTCAGACCAGTAGATCCACTACTGATTCACATGTAATCGATCGAACAGTACTTGAAAAAGAAAATGTCTCTTCTGCACAGATATGAAATGTTCCAAATGTTCTTTGTTCAAACATGCTAGACATAAGCTTCATTGTACCTAAAGTAATTGTTTGTGCCTAAAGTTATAGCAGTTAGCCAGATGAAGATACTGCATTATAAAGTGGGTGAAGATACTGCATGAATGTATCATCTCAATAGAAGTTAGCCAGATGAAGGAAACACTTGAGATACTTCCAACATGAAAAGAACTATAGAACATTTTGCTTGTCTGAACATGGATTATGTCATGCTAATTTAGGCATTATTTGAAAAAAAAAAATATTATGTGGGTTAAACAGGATGAAGAAATATAATAATATGGGTCAGGGAGGAAGAAGCAGCTTGATTTTGAGTCCAATTACCCCACAATAGGATGTAATCAAACTATGTCCAACTTTATCCAAACTAACTAAACTCGAATGTAGCCGATTGTAGCATACTGGCAAATCTTTGAGTTATACAGAATTCCTTTTGATATAATGATTGGACTTTCAATTTTGAGGTAATTATATGAAGGTATATACCCTTAATTTTTTGTAATCATATTTGGACATGCAACATAGAAAATAATTGTTATTTTTTTATATATATTGAAAGAAAGGAAGGTTTTAGTAGTAACAGCTAAAAACTGGATTATAATGAGAGAAAATCCTCCAAGAATGAAAAACCACAGAAAGTCTCTCCCTGAAATTTTGCTAAAGAAACTTCCCCAAATGACATGAAAATGAGAACACGCCCGTTTGAAAAAAATCCACCAAAGACAGTTTGAGGTCACTATCACAAGCAAAAAGACATGGCAAACACTTTTGAGTCATATCACACAGCAGGGAAGAGACCCAAGTAGCATCCAAAACTACACCTGCAGAGCTTGAACAGGCCTTACATGACTTGGAGAAAGAAAGCAATGACAAGACATATAAAGATGGGGTTTCCAGAGATTTAAAATGTAACCATCTTCAATACTAATAGCCATAATCTGAGCAACCAAACAAGATTGGAAGAACTGGTCTCTTTCTATGGCAGGGCGATAACTAAAATATTCCTCCAAGAGGGCATTCCCTCTATCAATCTAGCATATGCTGCAATCAAGTAATGACAAGTAACACGGCACAAAGATAAAAGATACAATCCTATCCATCAACCATTGCCTCAGAAGGATAAGATTACTGAAAATTCTAGACGTTTCTCCATCCATAAACACCATATTCCAGACAACTACAAAAAGGCACATCTCCACAAACTCTTGCATTCTGTCCTCCCAAAATCCACCAAGTGCAAAAAAAAAAAAAAAAAAATCTTCCACTCAGCTGGAAGTGGTTCATCACAACCCGACAACAACCTGCGTCATAGATCTCAGTGAACTGTGATGTATGAGAAATGGAGGGTACCTATCTACTATCATAACATATGACACATACCGCGGAATAGAGGGCTTCAAGAAGCTCCTTATCCTAGCCAATGACAACTTGTTAGTGTCAATATCATGAAGTACCGACATACAAGTAAAACGATTTACTACAGAGAACACCTGGTTTTCCAACTATAATTGAGATAAAAGAAAGAAGTTGATTTCAGAGCCAAAGTAAAGATGAGAAGAGAAAGATTTACAAGAAAGAAGATTGATTTGAGAGCTAAAGTAAGAAGAGAAGAGAAAGATTTACAAGAAGAAAAAAGAACAGGATCCCTCTAGAGTCCATGTACACTGTCGAACCTCAAGGAGAATCTAAGAGAGTAAAATACACGAATACCACGAGGAGCTGAGTATACCCCTCTTGATTTTTAAAAAGAATATGTCCTAGGAAACATTACCACCATCCATCCAATAAAATTTGGAAATGGGTGGATTGTACAACATGGAGAGATATAAAAAACACTAACTGACTGGTCTGGACTGCCAACATATTTTGAGTGCCTGTACAACTATAGTATGTGCTACACATTTTCTTCACAAGCAGAGAGATATTCCACCCCTCTTTATTAGAGTAGATTGGCTTACTAATGTTCTTGAACAGAAAAAGGCTTCATGTTCTAGAGTGGAATATAAATTCAAGTACCTGTCACTTCCAATTTAAATATTCTCCTTCTCCATCTCCTCTTTCCGTGCTGTTGTTTTCTTAGTTTTTTCATTACTTCTAGTAAACCAATCATCACTTACATCCAAATGTTTGTTAGAAAGTTGCACATCAAAGTATTATGATTTAGTTTGAGGGCTGTAGCCTAAACTTTTCTCTCTTTCTGTTATCTGTGAACGCTTTGATCTTCTTCTTCTCTTCCTTTTAAATTCTTCTAACCACACAGTTACAATGACATCCCTATTTCTTCTAAACAAGGTTCTAATCTACCCTAATTTCAGCTACACCAAAGTGTAGCTTACTAAAACTCCTTCACAAGATACGAATCCAAACTGTCCTACATCAATAAATTAACAAACTCCACCCCATACCTGAGAGCTAGCTCGAAATGAAAGACACATTAAAGTTGCATCTGCACCGACCACATTTCCATCGGACCTGATGGGCAGCTTTAAGGAAGTACCATTAGAATAATTCACTTTGACATCAGGAAATTTCACAGCCGCTACTGCAGGGATTATAATTTTATTTGCCACTGCAATCTACATTTAACAACCATTCAAAAGTTTAAACTTCAACGAAATGCCTTTAATCTAGCACAGCAGATTAAAACCACAAATCCAAAAAACAAA
>Ga0325411_1000405_pt1 | contig 45094 bp, 34 predicted proteins | sample PopdelMetagenome_13_FD_206181 | JGI IMG/M metagenome (GOLD analysis project Ga0325411, IMG submission 206181) | Populus deltoides microbial communities from Bellville, Georgia, United States - Xylem-PdIQD-R4 | ecosystem: Host-associated > Plants > Phyllosphere > Stem > Wood/Secondary xylem...
TTTTTAAAACTAAGAAAAATAGCAAAAATTGAAAACTTTACACATGTATTTAATAAAATCAATCGAGGGTCAACAAATGCCATTTAATATTCTTTTATTTAATTTCATGTCAATATTTGTTGAGAAAAAAAATTAAAAATAAAACTCAATCAAAACAAAATAATTTGCAGGTATAGTTCCTTCTATTCTTATTAATATGATATGGTTCTTTAGATTGCTTGAATTTCAAATTAAACTATATTGGAGTTGGCTAAATATAACTTGCTTGACCTAGTTGGTTCAAACATGACTCGATTGTTCCGTTTAAAATTCAATCCGGCTAAAAAACATTTCAAGCACTCGTCCTTTTTTTTTCCCTCTAAAAAAACTCTTTTGAGATAATGATTTTTTTTATCAACTTAAGTTAATCTAATAAGCCTTTCAGATAGATCATGAACCTAATTGGATTTAATAATTTTTTTTAATCAAGTTTTTTTAATCAAATTATACAATAACAAAAATAAAAACACAAATAAAAAATTTTAAAAAATTTACGGAAAAAAATATCAAGAAGGGCTGTGAAAAATCACAACCTTGTTAATATTAAAAAAATAATAGAATCCTATTAAAAAAATAAAAATTGAATTAGACTTTATTAAATAATATATCAAATATATTTTTAATTAATTCATTTAAATGATATTTAGACCTAGCTTGAATTAAAAAAAAAAGATATATTTCAAGTTGATGTTATTTGATCTTATTTCTTAAAGATATTGAGATGACCATGTTTTAAATTAAAATGGGTTAGCCTGGTTAACTAATAAAAAACCTGGGTCGTAGATATCATTGCGTTTAGTAATTTTTTTAGAACCTAACACTCATTTAATGATTCAACACTAGAAACATACGTTTACAAGAAAGTGCTAAAATAAAACTAAAGATAATAATAAAAGAAATAATTGAATTGAAATTATATTTAAATCATAAAGGAAATAAAAATTTCATGTGTGTGGATTTGCAGGATCTGGCCCACGTGCATACCCTTTTCTTCTCTTTTTTTTTATTTGTTCTTTTTTGCTTGGTTAAAGGAGCGTCTATTTCTTTTAAAAAAATTTGATGATGCGTTATCCGCGAACCCAGTTTCTTACAAGTCGAGAGATGGTCAAAAATTTAGGCTGGGTTTCTTTTAGCTCTAAAAAGTTATTCTTGATCTAATTTCACTTATAAACACTCTTGGCCTCAAAAAAACTAATAATACAATGTTCATCAAGCTTGTGATCTCAACATCGTTGATTTAATAGCAATCAATACATGATTTGTGGAGTCTCGTTTAGGTTGGCTTTAGCACTGATGTAGATAGGTTGCAAACTTTAGAGGCAGCACTTGAGCAAGATTAGCTAAAGTGGGAGTGCGTTGTCAAGGGAGGCAGTGGGGTCTGTTTATCGCGGCAAAAGTCAACTTGAGTTCTTGAATCTTCAACAGATGAACAGGAAAAGCATGTGATTACTGACAAGCTAGTGGTATCCTACATGGTGCCTTTTTAGCGAAAAAGAGTGCCCGAACACGAAGCACAAAGCACAAAGCATGCATGGAGGGACGGTATAATGATATTTTGCCTGCTGGGGCATGCTTTTACTGGTTGATTTTGTGTTTTTTCAAAGAGAATGCCAGGGTCTCTTTTACATCCAGTCGCCTTTAAAACACTTGTTCTTTATCGAGTGGTAACCACAACCAGAGCCAGAGATATATGCTTCAAAATACTTAGAGAACTTTTGTCGTCTGCTATGGTGTTCTGGCTTTCCAGTTTGGCGGGATCGTTTTTTTGTGCAAAGAATGAAATGGTTGAAAAGACTCGTGGGGGTTCATGATACAAGTGCAAGGTGCTTCAAAGGTTCGAAACCTCTACAAATGCTTCCCAATTTTGCAAATATTTCTCGGTTTCAGATGTTTATTTGTTATACAAGAAGATAATACTTTTAGAATACAACTAAAACCTTTAAATTTCTAACATAATAAAAAGAAAAGACAAATAAAAAAATATTTTTTTATATTTATTTTCTCTATCTAGTAACATGTTTATATAGCCTTATAACATTATAATAAATATTATAATTGTTAATGAAATGTATATTTTAAATTATATTAAATAATTGTTATTCAATTTTATCCCAACAATCATATTATAAAAGTAATAACTTTGATTAAAGTTATGAAACAACAAATGATAAGGGATTAAGGATGAGAATCTTTAGTTGATGAGATTTATTCTTTCATGAAAGACATAGCATTGGTATTCCAAAATTTGATGATATGTTTGTCATTCGTGGTCTTTCAGTATATAATACTCAACAATTAAGAAACTTTTATCATTACTAAACTGAGTTGTTCTACACTACAATTGTAATAATCTTTTTACTAAAGTAAATATGTAGTTGCTTCTTTGCATTGGATGTTTGAATCCAAGAGAGTCTTTTCATGCTTTTAATAATAAAAAGTTGATTATTTTATCAATTTGACTTCTCCATGGTTGAGGTTGCTGCACCTGATAATCAACTTGAAACTTACATTCTTGACATGAGATCTTGTGAGGAATTTTCAAAGCTAAAGGAATTAATGATCTTGCTCAAAAATTGGTGGAGACAAAGAAGATTATGATATATCCTTTGTTTTTTCACATGTAAAATTAGTATTAATTTTACCAATGGCTACCGCAATAATAGAGAAAATATTTTCATCGATGAAATTGGTTAAAAGTCAATTACACAATTGAATCGAGGATGATTGGTTAAGTGATTGTTTGGTTATTTATATTGAAAAAAAGATATTTGAAAGTGTTGATAATGAGAAGATCCTACAATGTTTTCAACATATAAAGTCTCACAGGAAGCAATTGTGAATTATAAGAAGAAAATAGAATTTTATGGAGCATATTTTTATAATATATGTAAATTTTTTAACTTTATATTAAAAGCTTATGGTTTTTAGACTTTTTAGATCTTAATTAATTTAGTTATATACTTGTATTATTCTGTCCCTATTGAAATTGGATCCTAGATTTGTCTTTGACTTCAACTTCATTCCACTAATTGTTTTCCTTACTATGTCGCTAAATAGTTTTTCTATGAACGGATTCACTAAATTATTTATAGATTTTACATAAATAATGATGATTATTCTATTTATAATAAACTTTTGAAAATATCCATGTAGAATACTTGTGACGAAGTGCGAGTCAAGTATCTTTTAGGTGATTTAATCCTGAATTAAGGTCAATTGCTTTTGATTTTCTAGGTGATGGTGGAATTGGAAGAAGATTGGCAAAAATAAAAAAGATATCAAACATGCATGGCGCGCCAAAGATTTTTTAAAAATACACTTTGATATTCAAATTTTAAAAATAACATAGATTATATAATTTTGATACCTTTAAATTTTTACAAAAATCAGTTTTTCATTGAATATAAACATGTGAGTTAATAATAATAATAGAAATAATGTATGTCAAACTTATAAAAAATAAAACTATCACGAGTTTGAGAGTACATCTTAAGAAAATAATCAAAATAAATATTATTGATTATTGACTAATCAATATATTTAATCGAAGTAGAATTCCTCAAAATTGACCTAATAATGTTATATTAAATTAGCTTACTTGATATTTTTTTCAACACATCAAGTTAATTAATTTCTTTTTCAATAGGTTAGATCATCCATATTATGTTTTGAGATTGATGCATTTACAAAATTAATTTTTTTCACAATCGTTTTTAGATTTGCACTAGGATGATAAATAGAAAAGCAACCTCATGGATTAAGTTTGTTCTAAATGTTAAACTTAACATTTAATTATTTTTAAATTACCCATCATAATTGAATATGCTAACATCATTTTTTTTGTTAGTTTTTTTCAAAATTATATATTTTTTAGTTAAATACATCACTGAATCATGTTGGTGCAAAATAAGGTTAGTTCAAGATTTTTTGCATAATAATAAAGTGATTTTGCTTTAAGTCATGATGTTTTTAGTAAAATTATTATTTTTAATTGTTTATATTGTCTTTGAATTGATTTATGTGATAATTTTTATATAGTTTAATTTTTTGAAAAAATATATTAATAATACTTATATTTTTTATATATTTTTTAAAAATTAACTCGACTCCCATCATATTTCTCCATCACAATCACATCACAGTAAATGATGTAGTCGGATACCATATGAAAACATAAACGGATTCGATTGCTAGATTTTCAAACCCAAGCGATATTAATGAGGACATTATATACAAGGGCATATTAATTAATTTATCATAATTATAATTATCAGAATTTTTAAGAAGCCAAAATTTCTTAATAAATGGGTAAAAACCCTGTAGCGGACGAAGACAGCAAATAGCTGCACACCCAATTCTCAAGGCAGACAAAAGCTCTGTTTAAAAATATGGTTGGGAAAGTTGTTTTTTAAAGTATTTTTATATTAAAATAATATATATTTTTTAAAATTATTTTTAAAATTAATACATTAAAATAATTTAAAATATAAAAAATTAATTTTTAATAAAAAAATTATTATTTTTTTAAATTCAAGTTGACCCGCATTTTCCAATTATTAAAAAAAAAAAAAAACAGAAAGCGGGATCGAGTCCTCCGAGAGACTCTGTACTTTATCACCTGCAATCCATTTACTTTTTACTCTCCCTTATGCAACCACCAATCCCATCTATCTAGGCGGCCGCTGTTCGCTCATCTACCCGTGGTTCAAACTTTTATTACGAGAGGGTATGTGTGAATTCGAGGAAGCAGTTTGAAGTGATTTTTTATTTAAAAATATATTAAAATAATATATTTTTTAAAAATAATATTTTTAAGATTAAGATATTAGAATAATTAAAAATACAAAAAAATTAATTATAAAAAAAATTCAAATTTCTAAAAAACTTCAACCGCATTACCAAACACGCTTGTTTTGTGTTGCGGTCTAATCATTATTTAAAATTTTTAATTAATATTTTTAAATATTTTAGACGGTCTAGATACTCTGATGTAAAAAATAAAAAATTTTAAAAATAAAAAAAATATTATTTTAATATATTTCTAAATAAAAATATTTTTAAAACCAACAACATCTATCATATTTCCAAATAAATCCTTCCTACCATTGTCTGCCTTTTCTCCCACGTCTCTTTTTATTTGCATCCATCAGTCTTGATTGCTAAATTGTTGTTTCTAGAAATCATAATATTAGCTTTCAGTATCTCACTGGTCTACTGACTAGTCGTGTGACCTTTTCTAAAAAAATAAAAAAACCACGACACACACTCTGGCTGCTGGCTGCACATAATATTATAATTAAGATATTTTCTATTTTTCACATCAAGTTATGTACAAAAATTTAATGTCTTTTTTTTTAAAATCAAGTGCATTACAATGAATTGGAAAAATATTTTAATCATGAAAAGAATATTTTGATATTTTTATTCTACGATAAAATTTAGTTGATTTACAATAAAAATAAATAGAATAAATTATTAAATATAAATATAAAAATAAATTACCTCTCTTTTTAAGTTTACTTTTGATTACTGGAATTAATAGAAATATTTATAATGGAGAAAATTCATAAGAAATAAAACTGAGATTAGAAAATAAGCTAAAAATCTAAAAATAGAAGAATTAGAACATATAAAAAGCCTGTTTGATATTTTAGTAATAATTGTTTTTTAAAATATTTTTTATTTAGAATTGCATGTTTTTTATTTTATTTTTATTTTTTAAAATTAAATTTTAACATCAACATATCTAAAATATCTAAAACAAATATAAAAAAATTAATTTAATACAAATAGTTTTTTCAAACTCTTACAAAAACGCTTTCTAACTTTCTAACTGCCAAAATAAACGGGCCAAACTGCAGGAACCAAAAATACACAAAAGGGACTCTATCCACTAAAATGTGAAGCCCAACAACATCCAACGGCCCATTTCAAATTTGGAAAATTTACACCATTTTCAAATTCCCGCCAAATCCCTCTTCCTTTTTCCCCAAAACAATAAACATTATTTATTTCTCCTTTTCTTTTTAATTTTTTTCCCCTTAAGATACTTTTGGTGCGACCTCTCAGTACAGAATCGGTACAGTCACAAATAAATCACAGAGAAGAACAGCAAAAAAAACCCCCAAGGAGAACCGAGTTAACTCGGCGAAAGAAATGGGGATGGAATCAGGGGACGATGAATTCATGACAAGCGAGTCCAACTCAGTTCGCACTTCTGCTGGTGGATCTTCGAAAGCCCCGAGGCTGTTCATCAAAGAAATGATCATGAGGAACTTCAAATCTTACGCTGGTGAACAACGCGTTGGTCCTTTCCACAAGGTTGGTTAGGGTTTCAATTTTGTGAAATTTGTTTCTTTTTTTTGGTTTAATTTCCATTTCTAGGTTTTGCTTCTAATTTACTTCCAATTTCTCAATTTGTTTTTGCTTAATTTTAACTTGTTAGTGTTTGCTTATCTTTGAATTTTGGGGGATTAGAGTTTTTCTGCTGTGGTGGGCCCCAACGGGAGCGGCAAGAGCAATGTGATTGATGCAATGCTATTTGTATTCGGAAAGCGAGCGAAACAGGTCCTCTTTCTCTCTCTATGTTTCTATTATGCAAATTGTTAGGTTCAGCAGTTACGAAAAGGAATGAATTTTCTGTAAGCTAATTGAGTAGTTTCAATTTTTTTTAAGGGAGACCCTGTGTATGTTGATTTACTTGCTTGGTTCTTGGTTTTTCAACATTTGATGTTTGTGTTGGTTTTGAATTTGCAGATGAGACTTAATAAGGTTTCAGAGCTTATCCACAATTCAACCAATCATCAGAATCTGGACAGCGCCGGTGTTTCTGTTCATTTTCAGGAGATTATTGACCTGGTAACTTGGGTTTTGATTTTTAGCAAGTAATGGCTTCCATCTTCTTGTTTATGAATAGTGTAGGAGAAAAGGAAACTGGATTTCAAGTTTTTATGTTGTTTTTGTTTCTTGAAACTCATATATTTTGTTGATTGTACGAGGATTTGTTTTTTGAAATCAATTGATTACAGAAGATCTCTTGGTCGATTCTAATGTCATGATACTTGCAAACCATGTTCTTAACCATTATAGGATGATGGGACCTATGAGGCTGTTTCAGGAAGTGATTTTGTAATTACAAGAGTTGCATTCCGGGATAACTCATCCAAGTACTACATCAATGATCGTTCGAGCAATTTTACTGAAGTTACCAAGAAACTGAAAGGAAAAGGAGTTGACCTGGACAATAATCGTTTTCTGATTCTTCAGGTTTGTTATCTAACCACAGGGCTGTAATTTGAGCATGGAGTATGTTTCCATGGGTTTTGAAAATTGCTTGCTGGTTTTTATCAGGGTGAGGTTGAACAGATTTCATTGATGAGGCCAAAAGCTCAAGGACTCCATGATGAAGGTTTTCTTGAATATTTAGAGGACATAATTGGAACTAACAAATATGTTGAAAAAATTGATGAATCATCCAAGGAGTGAGTACTTTTCTTATTCTTATATTTATCATATGTACTCATTTTGCATTTTATCCATTATCATATTTGAAATTTTACTTTACATGTATTATCTGTGAAGCCAAAATGGACATGTAGACAAGGAATTTTCCTAACTTCTACAAGCATTCCTACTGACTCCATAGGTTGGAATCCCTTAACGAGAAAAGATCTGGGGTGGTACAGATGGTTAAGATGGCCGAGAAGGAAAGAGACAGCTTGGAGGTTGGTTTTCTCTATCGCTTTTTATCATATCATTTTCAAACATGTTTAACCAACCTGTTGTTTTCTTTCCATGAAATAGGATGTGAAGAATGAAGCAGAGGCCTACATGCTTCAAGAGTTATCATTACTCAAATGGCAAGAGAAAGCCACAAAATTGGCTCATGAAGATACTAGTGCAAGAATGATGGAACTGCACACTAGTGTATCTAGTTTGGAAGAAAATTTAAAGGCTGAAAGGTTTTTCTTTTCCTCTTAAGTTATAGCATTAGCTTTAGATTTCCTTACGACAGAAACTTGCAAGTGTTGAAGGTTTTTTTTTTTCCTAGAGAGAAGATTCAAGAAAGTCACAAAACAATGAAGGAGCTTGAGATTGTGCATAAAAAGTATATTAAAAGACAAGAGGTTCGTTTTGTGTGAGTTCTATATATTATAATTGTGCTTGTACATTCAACACTTGTAATTGATATTTGGTTTTTCAGCCAGGTAGAGAAAATGTGAGTCTATTAAACATAAAGCTCTTTTAGCTGTAGTTATAAGACCTGGCTTGGCGTGGTGGGTCAACTCGGGTTTGGCCTGAGCTGGGTTAGAGGAAAAACCTGGTCATTGTTGTTTTTTACCAAAATGAAGTAGTTTTAGGCTTTTTTATCCAAAAAGAAAAGTATAAGGTTGGGTGTCAACCCCCAGACTTGTGACCTAAGCCTTGGGTCGGTTGAGTCTTATAACTATGATTTTGGCCGCCACGTATCATGACTGCATTTAACAGTGCCATCCTAAATTTGTACCGATTGTATCTGTTGTGCTGTCCAACCTTGTCTTGGATTCAGGAACTTGACAATGATCTCAGAACCTGTAAAGAGGAGTTCAAGGAGTTTGAAAGGCAGGATGTTAAATACCGGGAGGATCTGAAGCACATGAAGCAAAAGATGAAGAAACTTGAAGATAAACTTGAAAAAGTACGGTAAAAAAGTGACCTATTTCAATTGAAAACACACATTTTTCTCACTTTGTTTCCCTTGTAGGATTCGTCAAAGATTGATGACTTAACAAAAGAATGTGAGAACTCAGCAAATTTGATTCCAAAACTTGAAGATAACATCCCCAAACTTCAGAAACTCTTGCTCGAGGAGGAGAGGATGCTAGAAGAAGTTGTGGAAAATTCAAAAGGTTGTAAAATTTCATTTTTGATTGATTTGGATACAAGTAAGAAAATGATTTTTTATTGAATATAGTTTTTTCAGAGCTTATATTCCATGTTATTGTCCAAATAGGATATAATATGTTTATATTATACATGTTTGACATCATTTTAGGTGATTCATGTTTTGCTGCTTGTTGATGACCGTGCACCCCTAGCAGTACAAAACTGGTGCTTAATTGTTTGAATAAACATTTAATTGTGGTGGTGAAGGTGAAATAGACTGATGGTTAAATGAAAGTGCAAACTCCTAGGGTGTGGGATTGTGAATCTTTGTTCGTGGTTGGCATTTATATTATTCAGTTTCATTGTCAGTAGGTAGCATATAAAGAAAAGTGGAATTTGAGAGAATTCAAAACTTTATGCATGGATTATTTAAACGTCCTTGAATATCTACTTAGAATTTTGAAAAATTGACTCTTTGAAATCTCTATTACAAGGAATTGATAGAAGCAGCTAATTTCTTATATTCAAAATAGCTTCACTTTTGAGGTGAAAGAACAAAAGACATTTTCTTCTCTAGAAGACTAATAAATAATCACAATTTTGAAGGGGTGGATTGAAATTTGAATGGATTATGTTATAATATAATTTGCTGTTGGTTTTGGCTACAAATTTTAAAAAATATTTGAGGTGATTATTCTGTAATTGAATGAAAAGATAGGGCAAGTGCAAAGATTGAAATACAACCTCAGAGGTAAAGGAATCCCTTTTAGTGCAATTTTGGTGCAGATGCTCTTTCATTGTTTGTTTGCATCCTGTGGTTTATACTGTCATATGGATATTTCTCTGTATTTTCTATGTAAAGTGTAGGGATGCAAGAAGTGGAGTATAAGCAGTTGCTGAGAATCAACCTTGTCTCATCCTTAAACGTGTGCCTGTTGTTGTTTAGCTAATCTTTTTAATTTATGTTTTGATTGATGAACAGTTGAAACAGAGAGGTATCGCTCAGAACTCGTGAAGGTTCGTGCTGAACTAGAACCGTGGGAAAAGCAACTAATTGATCACAAAGGAAAACTTGAAGTTGCATATACTGAAAGCAAGCTTTTGAATGAGAAGGTGAGGTTGGGGCTTCCATGGTCTCCTCAGTTGATATTACAAAGTCAATAACAGTGTATAATGTGTGTTTTCTTTCAGTCTCTGGAATTATATCTACTGTGATTTGTGTTCTCCTCAATCTATTGCATTGGAATTTATGTCAACATATAAGCTTAGATAAGATCAAAGATGTAGGACAAGCTTGAAGAATGTAAAATCTTAGGGTTTAGTTATGGTTAGGAAATGCTGGATAAGGGAGTTGATTAAGGATCTGTTTATGAATGATTCAGGGTTCAATTTAACAGTACTGGTGGCACTGTAGCAGCAGACATTCTGAAGCCAGAAAGAGAAAGGGAAAAATAAAAGAACAAGAGACGGAAGAGGAACTCTAGGCACAAGGCTTTCAGAATAACTTAAAAATTCAACTCAACATTTGTCAAAAGCTTAATTTATTGGTATTAATAGTAATAAAAAGATCTCTGCACTGGAAAACTTCTAACTAGACCATATACCGATTTCAAAATAAATTTGGATTACCAAATAGACTAATGATTCATAAAAAGGAAAATAACTCATCGTGCATTTTTGGGAAAAAAAATCCCTTGCAGTAACTAAGAGGATACCATTTTTCCCATGCTTACAGCATTCACCCATATAACTGAAATTTAAACCTTTGACTAGAAACCTATAATGGACACTTTTTTTATCTAAACCTAAACCTCTTTTTGATGAAAAATAAATAACTTGGCTTTGATTTTTCAAAGTAGATAAATCTCCTTTAACCATGACTTGTTCAATAATGCATAACATAATATCTTGAGAAACAAATCCTTTTCAACTGTTTTATTTATTATTTTTTGTGATGACTCTCATACCTTGTCCATATCTTTCTAAGAGATGTCATTAGTTGGCTAAAGGTGCTCATTGACTGTTTCAGCATGAGGCTGGTCGTGCAGCTTTTGAAAATGCACACAAGCAGATGGATAATATATCTGGAAGCATCGAAATGAAAACTGCAACCATTGCAAAATTACAGAGTAATATAGAAAAGCACAAACTTGAAGCATCAGAAGCTCGTAAAGTGGAACAGGTTTTTGCTCTGCAGATAATTCTTTGAACTTCATCTACCTTTTGACATTCCTGTGTCTTGATGGGATATGGCAAGAACACTTCATTTTGCAGGAATCCATCAAAGAACAAGAAGAGCTTATTCCTCTAGAACAAGCTGCAAGACAGAAGGTTGCTGAACTTAAGTCAATTATTGATTTGGAAAAGAGTCAGGGATCAGTATTGAAAGCAATTTTGCATGCCAAGGAATCTAATGAAATAAGGGGAATACATGGGCGAATGGGAGATTTAGGTGCCATTGATGGTGAGTGTCTACATTATATAAACATATCTTGTTCAATATAACCTGAATTTCTGAAACTAATGTGCCAATTGGAATAAAGGGAAGCCTGATTAGGTTCTTTTATGCTGCTGCATCTGGATTTGCTTTCATTGTCTTACTTGTAAAGAAAATTATGTGATATTTGTTGTTTTTAATTGTTGCATATTGAGTGTGATACCCTTCTTGCATGTTTTTAAAGACAATTGTTCATTTTCTGATGGATGATAATCTCTTTCTTCCCTCCTTTCCCTCTTAAGTTACTCATATCTGAAGCCGCGTTCTTATCCTTGAAAGCTTTAGATCAAGGACCTCATTTTCCTGTTAAATTGATGTTTTCATTGCAGCAAAATATGATGTTGCCATATCAACAGCTTGTCCTGGACTTGATTATATTGTGGTGGAGACAACTGCTGCAGCACAAGCATGTGTGGAGCTGCTCCGAAGAGAGAAGCTTGGGGTTGCCACTTTCATGATACTGGTATCAACTAAAAATACTTGAAACTACCTTTTCCCTTTTCTTTAAAATTTTTTGGAAGATCTGAAAGGACTTGTGGGCATGGGAGTCAGGTGTAGGCTGGTTCAGTTAAATGCCCTGGACATGAATATAAAATCTTAAAACTATGACAAAAGAGTTGGTTGACATTTCGCTTGTTAGCAGCTAAACTTTCCTATTTTCTTAAGGTAATTTTGAATTTGCTGAAGCTTGAATTTTTTAAAATTTCATTTGGCATGGAGAATTGAATGGAATGTTTGTTATAGCGGCCAACCTTTCTTGGCAATATGGTAGCACTTGGTTAATTGGTTTAGGAAAGTTCCCTTTGCTTTAGTAACATAATTTCCTCACGTTTCCTGAATGCAGGAGAAGCAAGTTGACCATTCATCAAAGATGAAGCATAATGTGTGCACTCCAGAGGGTGTTCCACGTCTTTTTGATCTAGTTAGAGTTCAAGATGAAAGAATGAAACTTGCCTTCTATGCTGCTCTGGGTAATACTGTTGTAGCAAAGGATCTTGATCAGGTAAATTCAAGTTTCATTGTATATCTTCTCTTTTTTTTCACCTGCATTATGGATGAATTAAGGAAGATAGATGATCATGTTATACGTTCCTCAATTCAATTCTTTCTAAAAGCATATTGATGCTTTTCTTTGTTTCTTGGTTAATCTGAATTATTTTCCTCTGTTGCTTCCAGTAGATGCACCTAGAGAACTTGGTCAGTCAGCTGAATACTCTATTGACTTTATATGCTTCATCTACTTAATTCAACCAAGGCTCTGTTCCAAATCCATTGTAGTAAGCCACATGGATTTTTGTTCTCCTTTCTGTTTTTCTTTCGGGTCAAATCTTGTATGAACCAGTTTTGGATATTAAAACCCTTATTTCTTCAGCCCATATCATTTAAACCTACCTGTCCCCTTACTCCTACAATTTGAAAAATCACTGTCCCTTTGGTATTAGTGTCCATTATCTAGGACACATGGGAATTATGGCTTTGTCAATCCCAAAATAATGTGAAGTAATGCCAGTTTTGGAGATGGCTAGATGCTTTGATCAATAAGGAATAGCTTTCCATAGCATGAACTTCTAGCCATGTTTTTCTTTGTCTTAGTCCTCATAATTATGGGATATGTAAACAGGAGTCTCTTACCATGACTTGTGTGCTCAGGTTCATTTTAACAACACCTTTGATAGCTAGAATCAAGGATATCTATTATTTGTTTTTTCCAGATTTACTGCTGAAGCATATCCAGGTAGGATCTAGTAACTTGCATTTTTTTCAACCTATAGGCAACAAGAATTGCATACGGTGGAAATTTGGAATTTCGACGAGTGGTTACTCTCGATGGTGCACTTTTTGAAAAATCTGGTACTATGAGTGGTGGGGGAACTAAGCCACGTGGTGGAAAGATGGGGACATCGATTCGGGCTACCAGTGTTTCTGGAGAAGCGGTCACAAGTGCAGAGAAGGAGCTCTCTACCATGGTTGATAGATTAAATGGTATACGCCAACGAATTGCTGATTCTGTGAAACACTACCAAGCCTCGGAAAAAGCAATTGCACACCTGGAGATGGAACTGGCTAAAAGCCAGAAAGAGGTAATGGTTTGCTATGGCTTTTCCAATGTTTTTTTTATTTTTTCCCCGGATGAAATAAATGCTCTAAAACCTTCCTCCCGAACAGATTGATAGTCTGAATACAGAACATAGTTATCTGGAGAAACAACTTGGTTCCCTGAAAGCTGCGTCAGAGCCAAAGAAAGATGAGCTCGATAGGCTGGAGGAACTCAAAAGGATAATAGTGACAGAGGAAAAGGAGATTGACAGACTTATTCAGGGGTCTAAAAAGCTGAAGGAAAAGGTTTGAAAATATTATGTTTCTTTGTCCATTAAAGTTCCAAGCCAATCGTTCAGGATGCCCAGGCAACAAAATGTTGTCTGGTTGCCTTCCTGATCTGTGGTTAACTTTCTGATTTCAGTTGAACTTTCATGGATTTTCTTATCTGCCATATCTTACTGTACTTAAATCCAAAGAGTCATGTGCCTTCCCCTTTGTATTCAATTTGATTGATTGTCCATAATTCTCTCTACCTTTAGGCTTTGGAGCTTCAGAGTAAAATAGAAAATGCTGGGGGTGAAAGGTTGAAATCACAGAAGGCAAAGGTCAACAGGATTCAGTCTGTAAGTCACAAAATCACTCCGAAATATTTGAATTGCTGTAATGTGGCATTTGAATTAATTCAAGTTGCCCACTAATCAGGATATGGATAAAAATAGCACAGAGATCAACCGTCACAAGGTTCAAATAGAGACAGGTCATAAAATGATAAAGAAGTTGACCAAAGGGATTGAGGATTCAAGGAAGGAAAAGGAGCGGCTTACAGAGGAGAGGGAAAAACTGAGAGGTATTTTTAAAGAAATTGAAGAAAAGGCATTTGCAGTTCAAGAGAATTACAAAAAGACACAGGAGGTCTGTTTTATTTATTTTCTTTCAGCCATGGTGATGCGCTCATAAGAGTATCCTTATCCTTATATGCCTTTCTTTTTTTGCTCTTTTAGCTGATTGATCAACATAAAGAAGTGCTAGATAAAGCCAAATCTGAGTACGAAAAAGTGAAAAAAATTGTGGATGAGTTGCGGGCATCAGAGGTACTCTGTCAATTAAAGCCACTTTTTTGCACTTTCTTTTATCTTTTTGTCAAATGATCATCACTAGTTAAGTAATTATCATCCTGTTATACCACAGGTCGATGCTGATTACAGGTTACAAGATATGAAGAAGAGCTACAAGGAGTTGGAATTGAAGGGGAAGGGTTACAAAAAGAAGCTTGATGACTTGCAAAATGCTCTTCTACACCATATGGAGCAGTATGTTGATTTATGGTTAAGCCATTTATTTTATTGGCTCTGTATTTTCTTGAAGCATGTCTAACATTGTTATTGTTGGTTGCAGAACTCAGAAAGAACTAGAGGACCCTGAAAAACTTCAAGCAACCCTTGCTGATAAGACTCTTGCTGAGGCTTGTGACCTCAAAAGGGCCCTTGAAAGGGTAGTGTTGTTGGAAGCACAATTGAAAGATATGAACCCAAACTTAGATTCAATCTCAGAGTATGGGTTTTTCTCTAACTCATAAAAGTTTGATTATTAATCTTCAACATGAATTTGCTGAATGCACTGATTAATGTAGATATCGGAGAAAGGTTTCATCATATAATGAGCGGGTTGAGGAGCTGAACTTGGTAACTCAACAACGTGATGATATAAAAAGGCAGTATGATGAATGGAGAAAGAAAAGGCTAGTATTTTCCTTCTTGTTAGATTCCAGTAACTATCATGCCCTTGTCCTCCCTTGCAAATAGGCGATTCTTACATAACTGAATTGGTAACTTTTCAGGTTGGATGAATTCATGGCAGGGTTCAATACAATATCATTGAAGCTGAAGGAAATGTATCAGGTTTGTGTGATGATTGTTCTGTCTCCCTCTCTCCCTCCCCCCCTTCTCCTGTGTGAGCACGTACACAGTACATTTGTTTGCATGTGTAGTTTTCTGGCTTTAAAACCCCACTTTAGGTATTCATCTGAACACAACTTGCTTAATGAAAACTGTGATTTAATGCAAAAAAAGTGCATCCTTATCATTCATCAGTGGCAGTAAATGTTGTCCATTGATTATTTGACATTTCTTGCCACAGATGATTACTCTTGGAGGTGATGCAGAACTTGAGCTAGTGGATTCTTTGGATCCATTTTCTGAAGGTGTTGTTTTCAGTGTCAGACCACCAAAGAAGAGCTGGAAGAATATTGCAAACTTATCTGGTGGTGAAAAGGTTATGCCTAAACCTTTATTCTATATCTGTGTTATACTCTCGGGTAATGAATTCCAAGTACTACCCCACAGGATCTCAGAGGTGTCTGTATACTTTTTGGTTATGGTAACAATGATACTTTTCACTATTTTCAGACTCTGAGCTCACTAGCTCTTGTTTTTGCGCTTCATCATTACAAGCCTACTCCACTGTATGTAATGGATGAAATTGATGCCGCTCTGGGTAATCTTCGTTCAAACTCACTACCTTAGTTCATATATATTTAGAATCATTTAGTAGTTTACTTTTCCCTGTTATCTCCATTAACTTTCATGGTTCACATGGAGTGCCAGATTTCAAGAACGTTTCTATTGTGGGACACTATGTGAAGGACCGAACAAAGGATGCACAGTTCATCATTATAAGGTAGTAGGATGTTCACAGCAGATTGTTTCTAGAGACACCGATCCTTCAATCCTTCGAGCCATTTTTATTTAATGTTTGTTTTGTATGCAGCCTAAGGAACAACATGTTTGAGTTGGCGGATCGACTTGTTGGTATTTATAAAACCGATAACTGCACTAAGAGCATTACCATCAATCCAGGGAGCTTTGTTGTGTGCCAAAATGCTGCTTAATGTACCCCCCCGTATTTTCTCATGATATAAATTAGAGTGATTCCATGCAATTATGTTTTTCTTTTGCACACGCTTAGCCAATATGTAGAGCATGAAAATATCAACTCGATATTTGTTTTCGGACATTTTTATTTGTATTGTATCCACATTGCATCTCTTGTTATATGTGATGCCTGGTGCGCAATAATACCTGTGCACTTCAGCTAGATGCAACTACTTCGTAAACATGAAATATCAATCAAAGACTATTCTCAAAATGAAGATCGTAATTACGAGCCGGGCTTGTGATCCTTGCTTCGAATTTTCAAGGCTGGTGCCTTGGTTTAGTGCTACGATGTTGAAGGGTTGGAATCTGTTGATATTTTTTGGAATTCTATTCAACTGCCAGTGCTTTGAAGTCTTAGGTAGAGGGCCATCACAGCTTAACCATCTTTAGAAATTGGAATTTAATTCACTTTGACAGTAGTTCCTTTATATATCAAATCATTCAAGCTTTGCTGCGTATGAAACTGATACAGTTGCAGAATCATCTCTGCTGCATTCTGATTTTATTTCTGAACTCCAATCCATTGACAACAACTTGTATGGTACAAACAGGCTTGAAAAGCAACACAGAAGATAAGCCTGGTATAATACATTGTGAGGCGTGGAATCTTTGAAGACTGTCACGTGTGAGCTCGGCCATTGTTCCCGACGACCGTATCTCTTCAGAAAGCATCGAGAGGGCCCATGCTCGGAGACTGCTCATCAATGGCCGTCGTTCTACGAGATCCGAATGAAAAACGACGAGGAATTGCTTGAACTGGTTTGTCAGTCATGCGAATCAGATTGTAGGACCATGCTCCAAGGAGCGTTCCTGTCACTGGTCCGAGCAGGTACACCCATACGCCTTTAAAGTATCGACTAGCAAGTGCTGGTCCCAGTGTCCTTGCTGGGTTCATAGATCCACCTGATACTGGGCTGAAGATTACTAGGCAGCTAGTTAGTTACCACTCTTGGGTTCGTGTCTTCGCTTAATAAAAACTTCGGGCTTATTTGATGATTAATTCTAGAATTGAAAATTTCGTTATCTGTAATGCGAAGATGAATAATCTTATAGCTGTTATTGGTAATACTGGTATTATAGCACCAAATAAAAGTAAAGGGACACCTCGATTCCCTTGAATAATGTAGGTTAATTAAGACTATGATATCAATTACATTAATTAAACTCCAATATTACATTTGAACTTCCACGTTTAATTTCTTTTGATTTCAATATCGGACCCTCCAAGGCCTACCGCACCTTCAAAAGGTAGGTCCATTTGTTGGGGCCGCTTAGATTTACTAATCTAGGCTTAGGCAGGTTCCTTTGCACCACAGAATGAGCGATCACTATTTCTTTTTATTTGCAAAAATACGTAGAAGGGTGCGCGATGGTAGGCCACTTGAGTTATGACTTGTCTTAATATCATAATAAAAATAAAAAATAAAAAATCGAAAACTTATTGTCTTAAAAAGTACATGCTTTTTACCTAGTTTTTACTTTTTAGTGACGGGTTAATTTGGTAATGCTTAATAGGCGAGGGACACGATTGAGGATTTTTATAAATATATGTTCCAGCTTACCCGGCCACGATGGATGTTATACAGACTGCCGAACCAACAGCTATACCTGCCAGTTCTCCTACCTGGAAAAAAATAAAATAAAAAAAATAAAAAACAACACACACGCTTTCTTTGCAAAGCTGAAAATCTTGGACGCTAATTAATTAGGAAGATGATTCTTACAGCTTTAGTATCGGTTGCCACAGCAGAAGTGATGAACATCATGGAAAATGTTACGACGATTTCCATGATGAGAGCTTGAACAGCCGTTCCAGATGGTGAAGTGGTGCCGACATTTCTTATGGGATGCAGTAGCACTTTCAGAGTAAATGAAGCAGAAATTGCTCCTGTTAATTGCGCTGCAGCATAAAATGGGACCTGCAAAAATAAATTTATTTATTTATTTTCTTAAAAACGAATAATAGGACAACACATCGTTTTCCTTTTCCTTTTCCTTTTCTTTTTCTTTTTGTCTTTGGATTTGAAGCAAAAAAATAAAATACAGCTGGTTATTCATGTATATATGATACAAATGCATGTGGATTACTAATTGACTTCTCTGCTTTGATTAATTGTTGATTTTTTTTATTACCCTAAGAAAAAAACAGAACATTATTGGCTTAATTAATTATATCACATGGTTAGAAGAGAAAGATACCATAAACGATAATGAAATGACATAATTAAATAACAGGAAAACATCTTCCATATATTTATATAATTATACATGTTGTATATATCTAATTAATATAATCTACCATATAATAATAAAATATGCGAAAGATTCAATTGACATCCGTGCCCCCCCTTAATGTATATATTATATATATTATAATTGTTATATCACCGTCCTTCGTCATGGATAAAATATTTTTTATAAAAAAATTACATATATTATAGTTGTTATATGACCGTCCTTCGTCATGGATGAAATATTTTTACTTTTTATAAAAAAATTATATATACATATTTTTTTAATGTTTTTTTGTGGTTTAAAAAATCTAAATTCAAATAAATTTTTTTATAGACACATATAATCAAATAAATCAAGAACCATAAGTGTGAATAAATAGATAAAAGTCATTAACAATACTTAAAAATAAAACTTGAAAAATCGAAAGACAAATATAGATCAAGATATTTAATCTTGAAAGATTAGATATTTACCCGGTTTTGTTTGCTAAATTTATTTATTAATATATATATATATTTTTATTTTAGCAAACGATAATAGAAATAGAAACACAAATTAAATTGATCGAATAAAATAAAGGAAGAAAAAAAATCATGCAAGGCTACACATATTAATTATAAATATTATCTGAAAATAATTTTTTTTTAATTTTTAAAAATAAAATTCATCCATAAAAGATAAAAGAAATTTATAAATGAATTAAAAAATCTCTTTAAATTTAAATTCATAACTAAAAAAAAATAATTTTTCAAAAATAAAATTAATCCATACTTCATCATGGGTCCATCACAGACCGATCCTGTGCGTATCCTTACATTGTCGATAAGACCTGACCATAGAATACTAACCTCCGAAACAGACCAGACCATAGAATATTTACCTCCCAAACAGACCAGACCATAGAATATTTACCTCCAACAACCTCACCATAGAATAATATTAACCTCCGAAAAAGACCTAACCATAGAATATTAAACTCCGAAAAAGACCTAAAACAGACCTCACCATAGAATATGTACCTCGAAACATATTATGTAAAGCAAGTTAAAGTAAACAAAGACTCTAAATATTGGAATTGATGATGCATTACAAATTTACAATACGGTACCTGTTTCCAAGGAAAATTTAGGACTGCTGCAAAAGCTGTGGTGACAGCAGGGTTCATGTGTGCACCAGAGATGTGCCCTACTGCGTAGATCATCACAGTCACTATGAGCCCTCCTGCTACCGACGCTCCTAGTTTTGAGACTTTGTGCTCGTCACTAGCACTAATAGCAGCAGCACCACATGTCACAAAGACCAACAGATAGGTTGCTATAACCTCTGCCACCACCTGTACACACACACACACACACACATTTGCAATCATTCTAATACAAAGAAAGGCAGAACTTCCAAGATTTCATGTTAGGTTATTTAGTTGAAGAATGATTAAGGTAAAACACATAAAATATTGGATATGTGTTTTTAAGTTCCCTGGGGGACTAGCACTGTATATATTCTCCCAGAAAAAAATGAAAAAGAAACAAGATACAAAGTGATTGTGAAATATAAAAAAACCAACTCAGAACATCATGTACCTTTCTGAGAAAACCAGAAGGATAATGTTCTCGAAACAGTTTAACAAAATGAAACCTTGAGCTCTCTACCGAGATGTTCATTTCTTGATCTACTGTCGCCATTTTCTTGATTGGCTGAACCCTTCAGAATTTATGGAACGACAAAAACAAAAAGACGGGAATTCAAATATATGAAGGATGAGATGCCCAAGTTAATGTCAAGAGTTCAAGTTGCAGTATCTCATACCTTCTCAAAATTCGAAGACCTCGCTTCTCTTATAGAATGTGCGTATGTGGGCGAACGAAGGCAAATGCATTTACAGCAGATAGAAAGCAAGAAATTAGAGATACCAACTATTAGCAACAACACCTGTATATGTAAGCTCACGCATTCACAACGATTGGTTTCTACAAGTTATTCTATGTAACACAATATGCAATGAGAAAAGGACATATGGTGTTTTTTTTTTAAAGTATTTTAGAAAAATAATTCAAACTCCAGACCTTTATAAATTGTAAATTTTTCAATGACCCCTCATCCATTGTTGTAGTATTTGTCTAGATATATATATATTAGTAGCCGGCCAAAACGTTAAAAAAAGTAAAGGATATGACTTTTTCATATTTGATCATACACTACACCATTAAACAGTTTTACCGACGGATTAATTCCGTCCGTGTAAGTCACAAAATCCATCATTAACATTTTTCCCGACGGCCTCACCGACATAATCTGTCAGTCGGAATACTGATCTTTGATAATTCCCCATTCCGTTGCTGATTCTATTGGAAATAAAAAAACCAACCACCGACGGAACACCGACGGTCTTACAGATGGCGAAGCAAGGCAAAAAAAAAATTTCCCGCGAGAATAGTACCGACAGAATCATTCTGTCTGTATTTTCAACGGTAATCACAGACGAATATCCGTCGGTGATTGTGGCATGGCGGTAAATATTTCAGAACTCTATCAAATACCGACAGATATATTCCATCGGTAATAGTAATGGCAATCACCGACGGAATATATCCGTCGATAATTGTGGCATGGGTGATAATTGTTTGGCAACTCTTGGTAAAATACTGACGGCCGGTTTCCGTCTGGAAAGCCGCCGGTATGTATTTAAAATATTAAAAAAAATTCTTTATTAATAGTAAAAAAGCTTAATAAACAAATAAAATTGTATTAAACATTAAAAATATAAAAATAATGTTAAATAATATTCATCCAAATAGTCATTACAAATTTAATGTGTTTAAAAAACAAAATTAAACTAGAATAGCGGCGGAGCTGGAGGAGGTTGGTTGTTCTCGGGACCGTACAACCAAAAAGGGGCTGCACATGTAACATCACCCATCCTTGATCTAATCTCCATGACCATTTGACGGAGCTGATCATAATTCGTCGAGAGTCGTTCATATTGTTGTTTCAAGGCCATGAACTCCTCAGACTGGGTGCTCGATACTGATGGAGAGCTCCCAACGGTTGAGACACTACGAGCTGATTGTAAATTTTCGGCTGTAGTGTTGGAGAGCCCGTAGACCTGATTTTTTTCGGGTCTATCAGACGATCCCACCTCCATCCACAAATCCGGATTGAAATCCGGATGGGTCGAAGGATCGTCCCCATATCTCTCTCTCAACCGTCTATTATAGGTCTCCTGATTTTTTTTTTAAAATCATAATATTCAATTCAAGAAAATAATAACTTACAAAATAAAATGATTGAACGAACATACCATGAAGTGCTGAGCACGGTTGTCCACAAACTGCTGCACCCCCTTTTGGCGGTCTTGACTCTGCACATGCGTCTCTACAAACAACTCCATTGGACTTAGCTCATGTCCAAGAGACACAGCCTGTAAGGAAAAAAAAGGTTGCAAGTTAAATATATTTATAAGCAACAACAAATTAATTAACTATATATTTCATTTAAATTAATCTTACCATCCGTTTTGCAAGTGCGCTGAACGGGACAGCCGCCGGTGTGCGTGGTCACCGAACCATGAATTTGCCGATTTCGGTTGTCGGCGCCGGACAGTGAGCGCCGTGAGCACCGCTCTGACGTCATGTGCTCAATATATGCCGTCCATATATCTCCCGAGATGAATGACAGTTTGAATTCCCGTCAAGCCGCCACCTCATTCCATCATTCAAGACTGTTATCTCTCACATGTCTTTTTGATATTTTTTGGGTGTCATACCAAAACTCACGCAACGTACTTCCATAGTAACAAATTAAAATTTAGAACATAAAATTATAAAACAAAAATAAATATTATTTTCGATGTTACTTAGTTGCCGCGTGATTCTTCCATACCCTCCTCACAACATTGTTGTCCGTGCTATCCCACTCAAATTTATGCTGTGTATATAAATAATTCATTTAAAATAAAAATAGTACAAGATATAAAATTATAAAAATAATTTATTAAAAATAAGCTGGAAATTAAAAGTTAACACCGACCTGAAATCGCTGAAACCATGCATCAATATTAAGTCTCCACTCAGGATGTCTGGAAACCTGACTTCATTGAAACCATGGAATCTCCATCGATGATTTAAACGCCGATGTTATTGTCCGGGTAACCTCAATGTTTGTGAATCAGAAATTAAATAAAATTAATAAAATATTAATTAGTTGTTCATAGATTATGTTATAAGTATAAAAAAAACTAAACAAACTTACATCGAGAGGTCATTCTTTTATTGTGCCTAGTACTTGCAGGTGAATTGACCCCGTTGTGAAGGCACACCACCTCTGCGCTGTGAAACCGCGCTAGTAGAGGCAGCATCACAAGTTGGCGCAGATGCCTTGCTGTGATCAGCACCTAAGGATACGTCCTCCTCGCTGCTAGAAGAACTAGCTGCAACCGTCTGCTGATGACGTGCTGTAGATTTCATTCTACACATCTACACAAATTTATACGAATAATTACATAATTAAATTTGATTATTTTAAAACAATTTGGCAGTACCTCCCCTATACCAGAGACTATCCACAGTTTTTAAACCTGCAAATCTTTACAATAACCACAACCAATTGACTCCATTGGAATATCTTATATACAACCTAACATCTATAGAAATTCAACATCTATATATTTTCAACTAACATCTATAGAAATGCATAAATGACAATTAAAATTGATGGAAATAATAAAAAACATAACAATCAATAATAGAATAAAATTGAGATAAAACAATGAAATTTAATTCTTCATTTCCAATTACCATTTCAATGGAAAATTCAACAATAACAATTAAAAAGACTAAATTATCAAATAATTATTACAATACAAACAATAAAATAATTAAATTTTCATTCAACACATCAACACAAATTTATACGAATAATGAAATAATTAAATTCTCTTATTTAAAAAAATTTACTAGCACCTCCCCTATATTAGAGACTATCCACAATTTTCATACCTACAAATATTGATAATTACACAAATATTACAAAATCAACTCTATACAACCTAACATCTATAGAAATTCAACATCTATATATTTTCAACTAACATCAATAAAAATTCATAAATAACAATTAAAATTAATCAAAATAATAAAAAACATAACAAACAATAATATCATAAAATTAAGATAAACTAATTAAATTTAATTCTATATTTCAATTAACATTTTAAAGGTAAATTCAACAATAACAATTCAAATTTAACAAAATTTTGAAGATATTATGGAAATACAAACAATAAAAATAAATTTAACAAATTAAAAGAAAAAACTAAAGAACACTACATAAAACAAACAATACACAAAACTAAAGAACAATACATAAATTCAAATAAAATTTAAGAATGAAAAATGTTACCTTAATAGTATGTTGATTTCAAGATTTATCTACAAAAAATACACAAAACAAAGAAAACCACAAAAATAATCAGAATTAAAATAAAAAAAAGTAAAAAAAAATACAAAGATAAAGAAAGAAAAATACATACCTTTTAATATGTTGAAAACTACCAACACAACAATAAAAACTCTTGCAAAAACTTAATACAAACGGAGAGGAGAAGAGAAGATGAAATAAGGAGCGGAGCAAAAATGAATCATAGAGGGGGGTCTATACAACAATTTTTCCAACGGAATTACCGGCGGAAAATAGAATAATATTTTTTTGGGCGGTGGCATTAAATTCCGTCGGTAATTTCTGTCGGTATTTAATTGATTTCCGCACCAAAATTTTTGAAAATCCCTCTATAGTTTTCGACATCCGTCGGCAAATCCGTCAGTAATTGTGCATCAGAGCATGTGCGCATTGGATTTGCTGCGTCCGTCAGCAAATCCGTCGGTAACTTCTGATAGGTGTGCGCTTTGGAATGTGCGCCATCCATTGGTGAACGCGTCAGTATATACGTCGGTAATTATGGCAAAATGTCATAATTTTTTTGGAACTCTCTGTGAAATACCGACGGGTACCAGGCCGTCGGTATACTCGTCAGTAATTGTGGCAAAATACCGTAATTTTTTTGCAACTCTATGTGAAATACCGACGGGTATCAGTCCGTCGGTAATTGTGGCAAAATGCAGTAATTTTTTTGTAACTCTCTGTGAAATACTGACAGGTAAAATTCCGTTGGTAAAACTAACAATCTTTTTGCAAGTGCTGTTTGTATTGCGTGTCTATGCTTCTGCACAAAAGCTTGAATTGTAAATTTACAGCACACACAACACAATAACAAGAGCTCACAATTATAAAATAAATATTTCATGTTTCAAAATATCTTCCTTAATATTACATTATAAAAATAAGGCTTTACAACATATTTAGTCAGAATTTTCGTATTCGTCCTCAAATTGTTATCAGCTTCATCGCACTCTTCAATATGGTTATCATCTTCTTCATCAACATTCTCTAGTCCACTATAGCTTAAAACAACATTCAATCCTCTGCGTCAACATTAATAAGACTATCGTCGAAAACACGAAAATTTGAAATTTCTTCTAAGTCAATCGAAGGAGCAACTCGGTATGGTTCAACAACCTTGCTACGATGTCGCGGTCGCACAAATTAATTACCCTAGCTTCAAACACAACACACAAGATAGTATAGAGCAAGCAAGGGGTCAATCCCACGAGGAAGTTCAAGTCAGATTTTTATACTAGATGATATGCAATTTGGGGGGGTTTGGAAGTTATCTAGGCTAAAGCAAAAGAAAACAAAAAACTATCAAACAAAATTTAATAAAATCAGAAAATTATCAAGAGAACAAACCTTGGTCACAAGCACACATCCACTTACAGAAATCAGAACTGATCATGGAAACGAAACATCAATTTATATTCTGAATATTTATCTCTTCTTAACATTGGTTAATTAACGTATCCGCCGTATAACTAACCCTAACCATTAAACAACCACAGTGTCCGCACTAGTAATTTAATTTAATGGCAGCCTTAAGAACTAGATAAGTTAATTAATCAAGAAAACATAACTGTCCGCAGTCTATGTTTGATTTGATTGAATGTTCTCCCTAAGATTAATAACGTAGATCCGCCATAATTATTAAACTCAGTTGCTTCACAAGTTCATATACCACAACTCCGGTTTTGATATCAAACTTAGCAATAGATTGTCTACAATAATAACTTAGAGTCCGCTCTAACAATTAAAATAAACAATCATAGGAAAAATAAGCATAAGAGAACAAACATATTCATCATATAAACTAAAAAGAAAAGGTAAAATAAATCTCATAGTTCTTGAAATCCGAAGGTTTCCGTGTCCTTGCAACCAAGAAAAAGTGTTTAGCCTTGCATATTTGTTGAACAACTAATCAAAAAGAAGGAAGAATGCATAATTTAGGGTTTCTTAGAGGAAGGGGGCTTTTTTCTCATCTTGGCTGGCTGCCCCCTTCTCTTCTCTCATTCTTTTTATATCTTAGGAAACCCTAGGTCTCTATTTTACAAAATAGTCCTCCATTAAGTAGACTGTTTACATTTAAGTACTTCAATAACTATTTTCCTAAAAAAGGAGAAATAGCCTTGCATGAAATCTTCAAGCTTTGACTTAGAGGAGCTAAATTGCTGAAATAAAAACTTGGATATCGGTTTAGATGCTTCGGAACGTAATTTGGACTCGTTTCTCCACGAAACCTGTTTGCTGGTAGAATTCAGTTGTCATCTTTGAAAAATCATATCTCCCTCATATGACATCGGTTTTGGCTGAAATTTGGAGCGTTTATAGACCTTTGAGACATGAATCCAAAACAATTGAGTTTGCATCAATTGGACTTTTGTATCTCCAGATATTCAAGTTGGAATGGCCGAAGGTCAACATTGGCAGATTGCGAGATTTGACTTTGAAGGCTGCGATTTCCATGCTCTTCCTTATTTTATTTTCTTGCCTTAGATTTCCAGAAAGGTATGGATGTTAGCTTTTTAATGCCACTGGAATCACTTCATTTCAACCTCTAGAGCTCATGCTTTGCACAAAACATCGACTGAAGGTCAAATCTGCCAATTATCTTCAATTTATTCCTTTTTGCATCTTTCATCCAAATGTGCCTTCAAAACTTAAAACAAAGAATATCAAGGCATTTTATATATAAAACATAGGCAAAACACTAGTTAAATATGGGTGAAACTATTGAATAATATGGTTGCATCAAACCTCACTAGCTTGAAAGACTTCTTTTATCACATTTGTGTCTTCGTTCTCATCCTGAACAACCTCGACACGACCCCTGGGTTTGGTTTTTTAAAACGGATAACCAATCAACTCTTGATCGGTGCTTTTTAAAGGAAGGGGTGTATGTGTAATAAACTTGTTGGCATTGCTTTACGAAAACAAAGACATTGTTTACGTTGCGGTGTCTAGCTTTTGAGTTGATTTCAACGAGACCATAGTGAGGATCTATTCTAATTCCTCTGTCAGTTGTGTCATACCAATAGCATTTGAATAAAAACACTATATTCTACTCGCTATGATATTGTAGTTCGATGACCTCTTTCAATCTACCGTAGTAGTCAACTTCAAACTCACTAGAAGTTGATCCCTTAATACAAACACCACTGTTGTATGTCTTTCTTCCATGCCCATATTTTTCAGTATGAAAGACATATCCATTGACAAAATACCCGTTATAGCACTTGACTTTTCTTTCAGGGCCCAGGCTTAGTAAAGACAGTGAAATAGCAGCACTACCTTCCATTTGATAAACTTTGTATATAAAATACAACAATAATCAATAAACGAATATTCTGTAATATTGACATACAGTTAATTACATTGCAAGAGATAATGAGTTTGTGATAGGACTTACATGTGTTCTAAACCACGTGGCAAATTGTTCATCTTGTAATTGAAAGATCAGGGATTTGGTCAGCTGTGAATTATTGGACAGTAAGTATTGTCGATGTTGCCTGCAAGGTTGTTCCAAATTATATGAGTTTATGGTATCACAATATATAAATAGTACACTCTTGACAAAGTTTAAGTCGAACATCTACTTACTTAATAAAAGGTCTTAGCTCATCGCAGTTAAATAAGACATAATTGTGTGCTTATCTGAACTCTATTTTAGACAAATATATTCCCCTCCGGCATTTTTAGGTGTGGGTTGTCCAGGATTGGAGAATATTGACAAGTTCCCATTTGAAGGCACTTCACCACCATCATCATGCCGTGGATCACGGTTGATCTTCGTTTTCAAATGAGGTTCGAAATAGTATGAGATAAATGTTGAGATCTCCTCAACAATATAGGCCTCACATATTGACGCCTCAACATGCGCCTTATTCTTCACCTTTTTTGTAAGATTGAACAAGTACTTGCATATATAGAATTAATAAAAAATTATCAATTAAAAAAAATTAAGAAACATTTAATTATGAATTACATAGCAACTGTATATCTAACCTCTTGAATGGATACATTCATTTGTACTGGACCGGTCCTCCAACTTTTACCTCAAATGGTAAATGTACGGGTAGATGCTCCATTGAGTCAAACAATGTGGAGGGAATATCATCTCAAGTTTGCATATTTTCTCTATGATATTCATTTCAAGCCTTTCAATGTGATCAACATTCAACTTGCTGGAGCAAATATCTATGAAAAAATGACTGATCTCCGTGAGAGCATTCCATATCCCCTTTGGCAACAAATCACGAAAAGCTAATGGGATGAATGTTTGCATAAATACATGGCATTCATGACTCTTCTTTCCAAATAACCTGCATTCCTCCATATTAACAAGCCTTGATATGTTCGAGGCATGTCCATCGAGGAAACGCAGACTCTTAAGCAATTTGTAGACTAGTAGTTGTGCGTTTTTCTCTAACACGAAGCTTGCTCTTGGTTTTGCGACCTGTGACCCATCACAAACCAACTCTATATTTTTACGGTTATAGAACAACGCTACATCCAATCTAGCCTTGATGTTGTCCTTTGTCTTCCCTTTCACATTCATGACGGTGTTGAAAATGTTCTCAAACACGTTCTTTTCAATGTGGTCAAGGTTATGACGAAGAAGATTGGTCTTTCAATAAGGAAGCTCCCAAAAGATACTTCGCTTCACCCTATTATGGGTCAAACTAAAACCAAGAAACTTATGCTTACCTGATTGGAGACCAAACACAATGTCACCGTACCCTGGCACAACATCATGCAATTCTTCACCGGAAAGACGCGGGGGTGCAACATCCTTTTCAACTCTGCCAACAAAGAAATCCTTTTTGTACTTTTTGTACCTGTGATTCGGTGGCAAGAAATGATGAACAGAAGCTTCACCCCCGTTTGTTAGCGTGAATGCCTTGTTGTTCTCCATACAGTATGGACATGCTAGGTTTCCATGTGTGCTCCAACCAGAAACCATTCCATAAGCTGGGAAATCATTGATAGTCCACATCAAAGCCGTTCTCATAACAAAATTCTGTTTCCTCTAGATATCACAAGTCAAAGCTCCAGAGGACCACAACTGCGTCAACTCATCAATCAACGGTCGAAGACAAACATCTATATTCTGCCCCGGACTACTCGGACCTGGTATGGCCATAGATAAAAATACGAACTTCGGCCTCATACACATCCCCGGTGGCAAGTTATAAACCGTCAGTATGACCAGCCAACAAGAATAAGGAGCAACAAATGACCCAAATGGGTTGAATCCGTCTGTACACAACCCAAGACGCACATTTCTTGATTTAGCTGAAAAGTGAGGATGCACACTATTAAAGTGTTTCCATGCTTCACCGTCAGAAAGATGCACCATCACTCTATCAATCGCATGATGTGATTGGTGCCATGTCATGTGCTCAGCGGTCTTTGGTGACATGAATAACCTTTACAGTCTAAGTGTGATTGGGAAGTATCTAAGTTTTTTTATACGCAACAAGAGTCTTTTCTCTGCCAGTTCTGGGTTTGTAACGGGAATGCCCACATGTCATGCACTCGGCCAACTCAACATTTTCAAGGTAGTATAACATGCAGAAGTTAGGGCACATGTCAATTTTCTGGTATCCTAAACCGAGGGGTATCATCATGGACTTGGCAGCATAGAAGTTCTTTTTCAGCCTGTTCCCTTCAGGTAAAATGCTTCTCGCCCATTCGATAATCTTGTTAAAACCGGCCTCACTCGACCCGTGATCTGACTTGATGGTGAACACCTGTGTTACGACTGATAATTTACTATGGTTCGTGCAGCCATCCCATAATGGTTTGTTAGAATCTTTCAATAGATCAAAAAACATTGCTGCATCTGCATCAGGTTCTTCTTCTTTGATTGGACATTCACTGACATTACCTTCACTCATTCTCATTGCATCCATAACCATATTCCGTTAAGGATTACTGTTTTTATTTCTAACTTCATGCATGTTGCTAGCACTAGAAGTTGACCCAACCACCCTTTCTACCATGCTCTTATTAAGAACAAATAGTTCTCCGTGTGCATACCAACATAAATAATCCTCTATGAACCCTTTGGTTAGAAGATGCATCGTTAAAACATCTTGATGCAGAAACTTTTTATTATTACACTTCTTGCATGGACACCTAATATCGCCATCAATAAAATTCCTCGGGATAGATGTTGCGAAATTAATAAAACCCTAAACCCCGTTACAATAATCCATCCTCCGCAATCGTTGGGGTGAGTCCCGATACATCCATGAATGATCATCCATGACTTCTATTGAACCTCTATAAAATTATGACGACAACATGTATTAATTAACTACGTTACGTAAATAAACATAACAAAAATATTGGTTTGCCCCGACATTATCCAACAAACTAAAACAACACTTATGTTAAATATTCATTATCAATTATCAACTATCAATGTCTATACAAATTTATACATATATAAATTTACGGAATCATAACTTCGCAATAGAATTGATAACAATTGAAACAGACCCGTTAAACAAGCTATTATTTATTTCATCACAACACATCTAATTCGGTGTAATTCAAACAAAGTTTCAACAATTTACAAACAAATATATTTTGACAAAATCTAAAACAAACTATAACAACTACAAAATTATACATTCATACCACAAGTTTCTTTGACAAATAAAAATCAAACAAGTACATACGTTAACAAAATACATATACTAAAAAAACAATAAAATTCACATTTAAATGTTAAAACTAAAAAGGATAGATTTACTTACAAAAAATGATAAAATCCACAAGAACGGATGTTGTGACCACGTACAAAAGTATAAGAAACTTGAGTGCTTGTGTTGAGAAGAGGGGAGAGTTGGGATGGGTGGTTGTCTGTAGTTTGGGAAGGGAGAGGTGGGATGGGGAAGAAGAAGGGGAAGAAGAAGGAGAAATAGAGGAAGAGAGTGTTGGCAGAGTGGGTATCTATTGACTTTTACCGATGGAATCACCGACGAACACGTTCCGTTGGTATACCTGTCGGTGGTTCCACCGGTGACAGTGCCACGTCACTGTATGAATATCCTGGTTTGAATCCCTCGGTCATTTCGTAGGTAAAATCGTCTGAAAAAAATCCACGTCATCACACCGTTGCAACTTTCCAAAAAAACTATATAGTCTGTTGGCGCTACGGTCGGTATAAACTGACGAATGTATTTCGTCGGTATATACAGACCGTATCGCCGACGGGTGTTCTGTGTCGGTATATACTGATAGATGTTGAGACGGAATTATTGCCGTCGGTAAAAATTACCGATAAAAAAATTTCATCGATAATTCTGTTAGTTTTCGCCGATTTTCTGGTAGTGTTTGATCATATAAAAAATCTACCAAAATACATCCATAGAGGTTTCAAAATCATTCACGGAACTACATTTTTATTTTTATCAAGGAGTTGAGAAATGATGCAAAGGACAATGAGTATAAAAGCTAGGATTTTGAAGTCTTAAAATTACAGCCTAAACATGGTAGATGAATAGAGTTTCTATTGTATTTTATAAGAAAAGCCTGAATAATAATATAATATTAAAACAACACCACAACTATTTAGATAGAGCTTAAAATCAACCTAAACAAAAAACCTAAGCTAAGTAGAAAACAAATAATTAAAATCTATAATTAAATAAAAAAATAATTAAAATAGAAAAAAAATAACTTCTGGATCTAATTTTAGGAGATCCAATGGTCCCATGATCGATGAAGTGGGTATTTTAAGGAACTCGACTTATAGAATAACTTGATCAAATTTGAGTCAAATTGAACTATCAGATCTTACATTATTGCTATTTTCTTTAGACTTCATATATGACATGTTCAAGTTTCTTTGCAAAATCTTATTAGGCTCGATCTTATCTATCTGGTCCATAAACATATTTGCAATATGTTCCACGTTTAGAAACCCCTGCAGAGATGTGAATCCTTTTCTCACAATTGATGTGGATCATCCTTTATTGGAAATGGAGAATGATGGGTTGAAGTTCTTACAAAACAAGTCTCCTTAGAAAGTTAAGAAAGCTTTTATGCTTAAGTTAGCAAGCGAATGATGGGAAACAAGCTTAAAAAAATAGTGTAGTATTTGTTGTAGAGCTTGAATGTGTGTAAGTATAAAGAAGAAGGTTAGAGAAGATGAAGTTTAAAATACTTTACCCTAGGACTCGTTGCTGTTTATATAGCCACAAGTCTTGGAAACTTAGATAGAGTCAGCGGCAAAAAGATTAGTCTTCTTACCCCATATAATCCTAGATCATGATTAGAAGATAAAATCTTTGAAGTTGGTCGATCACTATTAAGAGCTAAAGTTAAGGTTATGGATAATGTCCATATGATAAGGGCAGTCATCACTATTTTTAGTGGATGCTATATGCCCCAAGAACATACATGTATTTAATGTATGTATGATTTGTCCTTATAGTTGTTAGGTGGTATGTCGAGTTGAGTTAAGATGTTAAACTCTACCATATCATACCTAGACTACTTAGGTGGCCAGAGAATAAATGGGTTTTCTCTCTTCTTTGGGTGCATTTTATCCTATTCGAGTATATAACTCTTTAAATTTACTCCATTTACTAGTCCACGTAGGGATCATGTGAAGTCGAGTATGTCCTATTTGGTATCTTTAAAGAGAAGAAGAAGTGAAGAAAACTTAGATTTCTCATCAATTTCTTTGTGGTGGAGGTAAGGTTCACTTTTACCAAGATTAATTTAATTTTGGTATGTTTTCAAGCTTAGTAAGAAAAGTATATATTATAGAAAGTTGAATTTTATAATTGAAATGTTTAATTTTGTATTCTTTATAAAGCATTATGTTATTGGGCATGAATTAGGAATGAGTAATGAGTGAATTTTGGAAAAAATTGAAGAAAAATTATGCTTTCCTTTGAATGGATGTTTCAACCAAATTAGTGTGAATAATTCTAAAATTTGTCCAAATTGACTTGAAATTGATATTCAATTATGTTATATGCTGACATAAATGATTGGGTGAAGAATTAATAAAAAAAACTAAAACTAAACTGATATTTGATGTGCTGCATAAACTGATCGACCATTTAGTATTACCAAATGATCGAGTTGACCGATTGATAGGAGGAATAATGAAATTGGTTACTGTATAACTCGATCAATCAAACTGATCGACTATTAGGGACACCAATAAAATTAAGTAGCATCCGGTTGACTTATTGGTTGTTCCAATATGAGCCAGTCGACTATTCTAACCAATAGTGAACTATAACTATTTCAAAAAAAGAAAAAAAATTAGTATAAGTTTCTAATAATGTTTATGTTGTAATGAGTTTTGGATTCTTGTGATAACAAGAGAGGTTGCAGGTTTGAGACATCAATCGAAGACTGTATCTAGAGTTCAAGCACCAAGTGGACGTTTTACATTTAAGGTTCCAGTTGTTAAATACCCAAGGTGTCAAAGCAGTATAATAAGAAAAGTGCACTAATGAGTGGGATGGAGGGATAGTAGTACCTGTGGGGTGGTTAGGGGAGGAAGGTCTGTGGCTTCCCGAGGAAGCTTTGCCTTTCACTAGGGGTGGCGGTGGAGTTGCAACTCCGGCCTTCGGCCTGGGGCTAGGGTTTCCAACGCCAAGAAAAGAACCAAGAGAACCAGATTCAGGAGAGAGAACATGGCGAGGCGTGGTGGTGACAGAAGATTCTACATTTTGCCCACAAGAGCCAGGAGAAGATGATGGAGGAATAGTAAGGGGCGTGCTCTGCAGCCCCTATTCCGATTCTTCACTCGAACCCTAGCACCATGGTTGAAATTAACAACATCAACAAAAGCTACTGTTGTTCATGGAGGAGTAGAGGCTTGAGAAGGACTGGAGGAGTGCTGCACACTAGAGGAACTGCTCTGGCTCATGGTACGTTGTGCGTGCGAAGACGAGGGATGCGACGTGCGAAACCCATAGTCTTGCTGGGCCAATCGGAGAACCGAGGACTTTTTCTTTGATTTTGCCATGTAGAAATGACACAAAGAAATCAGAAGAAGAGACTGTTAGAGTGCAGAGAGCAAGAGAAGAAATCGTTGCACAGTGAGAGGGGAAGGGACGTGCACAAAAAGGACACCAATGGTTTTCTCTCTCACTACAACCGGGAGCTTCTCTCTCACTGTACCCTTAGAATTACATGACTTTGATGTGATTCTAGGAATAGACTAGTTGAGTAAGAACCAAATGGTAAAAAAATGATGTTTAGAAAAGAGAGGAATGTCATTCCAATTTTCATGATTCCAACCATGACCACTAGGAAATTGATGAGGAAAAGGTGTATGGCATACCTTGCCTATATGATAGATTCAAAAAGGATAAAACAAAATTGTCTCAGCTCGCTATAGTAAAGGAGTTCCCTAACATATTTTCGGAGTAGTTACCAGGATTACCTCTAGAAAGGAAAGTAAAGGTTTATGCTGATATATTATCGAGAACCTTTTTTATATCCCAGCCACCCTATAGAATAACACTTGCAGAACTAGTTAGGTAGAAGATTCAACTTCAAGAACTACTAGATAAAGGGTTTATATGCCTTGAGCAATTCGTTATAGGGAGCCCTAATACTACTTGTAAATAAGAATGATGGCACAATTAGACTCTGCATTGATTATTGACAGTTGAATAGAGTGACAAAGAAGAATAAATATCCACTTTTGCGGATGTATGACTTTTTTGCATAGTTAAAGGGAGCTAAAGTGTTTTTGAAAATAGACTTAAGGTCAAGGTATTACCAGTTGAGAATTAAAGAGCAAAATATGCTGAAGAATGCTTTTAGAACTTGTTATGAACATTCTAAGTTCCTGATAATGCCATTTGGATTAACAAATGCTTCAACAATGTTTATGGATTTCATAAACAGGGTTCTTCAAACTTATATAGATAAATATGATGTAGTGTTTATAGATGATATCCTGATTTATTCAAACTAATACTTGAAGAATAAACAATATTTGAGATGTGTATTGTAGAAATTAAAGGATCATCAGCTATATGCCAAGTCAAGTAAGTGTGAATTTTGGTTGAAGGAAGTAATCTTTTTGGAGTATATCATATAAGGAGAAAGGGTATTTCTGGATCCAAGAAAGGTTAAAGCTGTTTTGAACTGGGAAAGGCCTACTAATATAATGGAAATTCATTGTTTTTTTGGTTTAACTGGATATTATAGAATGTTTATAGAAGGGTTTTCCACGATAATGACCCTCCTGACATGATTAACTCGAAAGGAAGTTAAATGAGATTTGTCTAAGGATTGTGAAAAGAGCTTTTAGGAATTGATAAAGAGGCTTACCATTGCCACAATGTCTACCATTCCTTTAGGATCTAAAGGTTTTGTAGTCTATAGTGATGCGTCAAAGAAGGGAGTTGGGAGTGTTTTGATGCAATATAAGAAGGTGATTACCTATGCATCCATACAATTGAAACCACACAAAGTTAATTACATAGTTCAGGATCTGGAGTTAGTTGTTGTAGTGTTTGCCTTACGAGTATGGAGACATTATTTGTGTTGGACCTGGATTTAGACTTTTATAGATCATAAGAGTTTGAGATGCTTGATGTCATCGAAGGAATTGAATATATAACATAGGAGATGGTTGAAACCAATTAAGGATTATGATTATGATTATGATTATGATTATGATTATGTAATTGATTATCATCCAAAAAAATCAAATGTCATTGCTGATGCCCTTAGTCATAAAAATAAGGCAGGGGTAGATGAATTAATGAAATGTGATAAGAGAGAAATGATAGAATTAAAGAGTATAAATTTCCAATTAGAGGTGGGACTAGAGGGATCCTTATTGGCCCACTTAAGAGTACTACTGCCTATACTTTAAGATAAAAGATGTTGATGTGAATAAAATTATGAGCAAAGTGGAATCAAGGATTAAGACTCCTTTCCGGATCTTAGAGGATGAAATGGTGGTAATTGATAGATAAATGTATCCACCGGATGACAATGCTCTTAAAATTGAAGTGTTAAAAGAAGCTTATGAATCTAATTTTACTGTATATCCATGAAGTGCTAATATGTACATGGATTTAATTTTTTTTCTTCTATTGGTGGCCGAATATGAAGAAAAAAAGTGGTTGAGTATGTGACAAAGTGTGTTGTGTGTCAAGAAGTAAAAGTAGAACATCAAAAGCTAGCAAGGCTTTTACAACCATTTTTGATATTTGAATGAAAGTGAGAAGATATCACTATGGATTTTATATTAGGTCTACCTAGAGTAAAAAATAGGAAATGATGCTATTTGGGTCATTATGGATTGACTAAGTTTGAACATTTCTTGTTTATGAAGATGATGAACTCAGTTGATAAATTGACAAAGACGTATATGAATAAAGTGGTGAGGCTATATGGGGTTCCAGTGTCAATTGTTTTGAGTAGAGACTCCAAGTTTAGTTTTCATTTATGGTCAAACATTCAACGTCCTTTGGAAACTAGTTTGAACTTGATCATAACTTTTCACTCTTAAACTAATAGGCAATCCAAAAGAACGATTTAGACTCTAGAAGATTTGTTAAGAGTGCATACCAATTGTGATGTAATTATCGAACAATTGAAAAGATAAATTTTAATATTAACAAGTATATGAGTGGTACTAGAGACGTCGGTTTATCTGATGATCAGGAATTTAAATATTGATTAGTGCCTAAGTGGTACTAGAGGTGTTAATTTATCTGACGACCAGAAATTTAAATATTGATTAGTGTCTGAGTGGTACTCGAGACATCAATTTATCTAACTACCTAGAATTTAAATGATAAATTTACCTTAAGGGATTTAGTGTCAACAAAGTGATAAATGATTCAAATGATGTAATTGGGATAATAGATTTGAATGATATAAAAGGGTTAATGGTTTTATCAGTTAGGATATCATTAGATAATTGATGATATAAAATTTCTTAAATATTGGTTAGTGATATTTGTAATTTGATAATTATTGTTTCAAATAGACATATAAATTGTTAAATAATATTTCTTATGTTGTAATTATTTTTGACTATAAGATCCTCACAAGTTTGGGCTTAAAAACAGACTTCTTTTCTCATTACTTATGATGATAGATTTTCATGTTGAATTTCTGAATGCTATATACTTATTATGTAACGTATTTCCGGTACTGTCTTTTGAGATGCAATTAAATCTATTATTAAACATCAATGAATTGACTTAGATTCTCTAGATCGTTCTAGTATTTTGTATAATCGTACTCTTTTATGTCTTAATTAGAAATGTATGGAATTTAATTTATTAATCTTTTAAAATGTGTTTATGTTAAGTTTAAAAGATAATTGTGTAGAAATTATTCTATGGAATGTAATAAGGGAAAGCCTAAAGAATGGACGTAGTCTATTTTGATCTTGTTGGATATTGAAATGATCTCGGATGTTGAATCTTGTAAAACATTAGGATTATAGATGAATAATAATGTCGATATTTAGGAACATTAAAATTTAAGGGAAACTTCACAAACACAAAAAATATTTTTCCTTTGATTTCACATTATCTATGATTTTGAATATGCTAATTTGTGTTCTAAATTTCGGTGTGTGTGTGTGTATTGTTACTACTTGTTTGACAGTGTGGTTGCGGTTGCTTTTCAAATAACCTTTTGTGCCAAAATACATGTCAATGATTTTTTTTATTTTTTTAAAATTATTTTTGACATCAGCACATCAAAATGATTTAAAAACACTAAAAATATATTAATTTGAAGTTAATAAAAAAATAAAAAAATTTCAAATTTTTTCAAAAGCGCTTTTGAAACGCAGAAACAAACAGGATGTAATATTGTTTTTTTAATGAACTTGCCTTTATTTTTACCGGGTTATCCTTAAAGCGCACATATGTTAGGATGGGGTTGAGCATGTTAGATGAGGTCAATTATATGGACAACCGAATCACTTAGGTTGGCCTATGTGGTTAGCTAAACTCTTTAGCCTGTATAAGACTTACCTTAAACCTTTATTCCTCATTTCTAAATTTTTATTAATCTATCTTTCTTTCTCTCTTTTAGAGCGATTTTCAATATAAGAGAGATTTATAAACTCCTAAATTATACATTTTCTAGGGGTTTTGCAATTGCAAATTATTGATTTTTTTCATCCTTAACCCTTTTTGACATCTTCTTGCTACTATTTAGGTTGCTATAACGGAATTAGAGACCTTCTCACCATTGATGACTTTTTTCGATGATTAGAAAAACTTTACATCAAGTAACCCTTTAAAGATCATCTTTAGAAATGAAAGTATGGTAGATTTGAGTATCGTTACATTTGGGTCTTGGGCCACCCTAAATAGGGAACCCAAGTTGAATATATTGGACCCAAAAGGTATCTAAGGATCTTAAAAGAGGGGTTGGGGTGTTGGGTTCCCGAATATCACACACGAAGCGAAAACTATGAAACAATATTATTTGGGAGTCCCAATAATCTTGTTAGACAAATCTAAAGTTGTTTAGGGATTTATTAACTAAAGATCTGATTTTTTTTTGGCTTTGAATGATTTTTTAAAGCCTGAGTTGTCGCAAATCACAAGCTGTCTAATTTTTCAGCCTCGAACGGTAATCCACACGTACCACCCGTGAAAAATCTCCTAAATCCATATTTAGAAGAGAGGGATTTCTATGCTTAGAGTGCTATTTTTATAGTTGTAGATAGGTTTTCTAATATGACACATTTTATATCTTGTTATAAAATTGATGATGCAACTAATATAGCAAACTTATTCTTTAGAGAGATATTTTAGTTTCATAAGGTTCATAGACACATTGTTTCTGATCGAGATGTTAAATTTCTTAACTATTTTTGGAAGGTTTTATGAGGGTAAGTTAGGAATAAAATTATTATTTTGTACCACTTGTCATCTATGCATAAATGGTTAAATTGAAATATTTAATACAATTTTAACAACATTGTTAAGAACTATCATTCAAAAGAATATGAAGAATTTGGAAGATTAACTATTGTTTGTTGAATTTGCATATAATAAGAGTGTGCATTCTACTACTAATTATTCTCCTTTTAAAATTATTTATATCTTTAATCCTTAAAGGATATAAATCATTTACCTGTTGATGAAAGAGTTAGTCTTGATGGTAATAGAAATACACCGGTAATGAAGGCTTTTCATGAAAGTGTCCGACAACAAATACAAAAAAAAAAAAGAGCAATATGCATTCAAAGCTAATAAGGGTTGGAAAAGGAATATCTTTGAACCAGGTGATTGAGTTTGGATGCATATACGTAAGGAAAGGTTTTCTGAACCTAAAAGATCTAAGTTGTTGATGATAGGATATGGTCAATTTCAAATCCTTTAAATAATTAATGATAATGCCTACAAAGTGGATCTATTAGGTGAATATGGTGTTACTGCTATTTTTAATGTTTCTAATCTATCTTTGTTTGATGCAGGTGATGATTCGATGTTGAATCCTTTTGAGGAGAAAATGAACAATGTAATCTAAACTATATCCATAGATCCATTAAAATTTCTAGTTGGGTCAATTATAAGGTCATGGGCAAAGAAGCTCAAGGATACATTCAATGAGCTTATTTAGAGTATTTAGCCCAAGGTGAATTCAAGAATGCATTCAATGGGCTTATTCAGATTAGTTAGGCTAATGTGAATTTCAATGAGATCAAATATTTAATAAGTGATGATCAAACCTTAGTTAATTTAATTAATGTACAACAGAGGCCTGATCCATTTACTTACGAGCTAGTTAATTTTAGCAAATAGAAGCTTATTTTTTCTAATAGATAGTTTTATGCTAACAACTGTAATTTTTTATTCGACCATTGAATTAGGTTGAACATGTACCAGATTATTCTATATTGATTGGACATCTAGAATACCTTGTGATAAGGTCTAGAAGCTATTGTGTAGAATTTGTATTAGTTTCTTAGTTGATTTAATATTTTTTTCCTATTTTTTTAGAACTTTTTTATTATTTTTCTAGAATTATTTATGAAGTTTTTACCTATTATATATAGAGTTATTTAGCTTGTATTTAGTTTTTTTTTTTATGCAGAAATTGATTTCAGAATAACCTTATTGTGTGTTTGTGAGAGAATTCTCATATTTTGGTTCTTCATTGAACTGCTCTGATTTATCAAAGAATTAACCAAGTTTCGTGATGTCTTCTATACTTCTTGTTCATGTATTTTTATAGGTGTTAGGTGGAGGGGGTTGTTTTTGTTGTCTTAATGTCTCAGTACATGTTATCATTGTGTTAAACTCAATTTCAAGCCTGAAATTAGTTTTTTTTTGAAAATTGTTGATTTGAGTTTGGATTTTTAGATCTTTATATCCTCGTGGTTCGTATAAAAAATGAAATTAACATTGGGGATTGCATTCTAAACCTCACAAAATCAAGTGAGGAGTTAATTGCATAAATTATTAATAATTTTCATGAAATAAAATATTTTTCAGGGGGTAAAGTGATATTTTATCATTAATGGGGTTATCGTGTTTTTCTTATAAATAACATATACCTCATAATTTTTTTAACACACATAGACATAAATAAATTAGCAGAGAAAAAAGAAAGAACTAGCACTCAAGGTATAGAAATCCCTTTCAACTAAAAGGGTTTTGCAAATTTTTGATATAGTGATTTGTATGAATTACCGTTAAAAGCTGAATAATTAGAAAGGTTTGTGGTTTACGACAACCCAACCTTAAAGAGTTGATAAAACTTAGAAGGAAGAACTAATCTTCATGTAATCTTTATACAAACTCTAAATAACTTTATATTGCCTAACAAGATCTTTGAAATTCCCAAAAAGTTTTAAAATTATTGTTTCCACTGTGTTCAAGTCTTTCAAGAAACTTAATAGTGATACTGGAGCCATCATTAAACAATTACGATTATTGATTGCATTTATTGATTAATAATGTTAATTATAAATTAATTTTATGTGAAAAAATGATTTCTCAAAAATGATTTTTCTCTTATGTAATTTCTCGTCACCAACTTTTTGATCTCATATTTAAAAAATATAAATATTAAAAGGGATTGAGATAAAACAAGGTTTGAATATAAATATGCTAAAAAAAGGTCCAAAACTGAAAGAGAAAAAAAAAGCATTGTGATTCAGTTTTGTAGAAACGAAAAAAGAGATGGGTATGGTTTCTAAACAACGTTGGCAAAGACATGGTTTTAGTCGACGAAGGGACCAATGGGTATAGTTGAGAATAATAGAATGTGTTAGGTTGTGCCTTAGCCAACCTTCCTATTTATATAAATGCAGCAGAATACAATAGTAACTGTAGATATTACAACATTGGAATAATCCTATATTAATTTCCTATTTTGATATATACATGCTATACATTCTATAATATGCCCCCTTAAGCTGAGGGTGAGGGATCAACCCGAAACTTGAACCGAAAATTAGTAAAGGATGCAACAGGAAGGAGTCTAGTGAAGACATCGGCAAGTTGATCCCGAGAAGGAACAAAATGAATTTGAATCTCTTTCTTGGCAATGCGGTTGCAGACAAAGTGATAATCCACTTCAACATGCTAAGTACGAGCATGGAAGATAGGATTTGCTGAGAGATAGGTCGCACCAAGATTATCACACCAAATGGTAGGAGTAGAAACTGAGGGAACCTGCAGATCTGTTAACAAGTATTGAAGCCAAATGACTTCAGCAGTACCATCAGCAAGGGCTTTATACTCAGCCTCAGTAGAAGAGCGAGCAACTGTGTGTCGCTTGTCGGATTTCCAAGAAATCGGCGTCTGACCAAAAAAGATAAGATAGCCACTCATAGACTTGCGATCATCAATACTACTAGCCCAATCTGCATCTATAAATCCATGTAGGGCAAAACAAGAGCCTCGAGTGATATGAAAACCACAAGATGTCGTACCTTTAAGATAACGTAGAATATGCTTAATAGCAGCCCAATGAGAATCTGTAGGAGTATGCATACACTGACAGACTTTGTTAACAACAAAACATATATCTGGATGGGTGAAGGTAAGATATTGAAGAGCACCCACGATTTGACAAAATCATGTAGGATCAGAGAATGAGTGATCTGGTAATATAGTGACTTTCGAAGGGGAGACTAGAGTATCAACGGGTTTGTAGGAAGTCATACTAGCTCGAGTGAGGATGTCAAGAATATATTTATGTTGACGCAACATTAATCCCATACCGGTAGACTGAACTTCAATACCCAGAAAGTAGTGAACAACACCTAAGTCACGAAGCTTAAACTCAAAGCTTAGTAACTGTATTAGGTGATGAAGCATAGCAGAGGTACTACCCGTAAGCAGAATATCATCAACATATACCAGGAGATAGAAGAAATTAGTACCATCAGATAAGATAAACAGGAAGGTGTCAACCTTGGAAGCTTGGAAACCAATAGAGAGCAAAAAATCACTTAGACGAGTGTACCATGCTCGCGGTGCCTGTTTCAAACCATACAATGATTTGTGCAATCTGCACATATGAGATGGAAGAGAAGAGTTAATAAAACCTAGAGGCTGTTTCATGTAGACCTCTTTAGTAAGAACGCCATTGAGGAAGGCATTATGAATATCAAGCTGATGAATCTTCCAATTTCACAAAACCGCGATAGAGAAAACCAATCGGACATTGACCTGCTTAATAACTGGACTGAAGATTTCAGAATAATCAATGCCTTCCTGCTGGGTAAAACCTCTAGCAACAAGGCGCACTTTATAGCGCTCAATACTACCATCAACACGATGTTTGATATGATATACCCATCGACTGCTAATAACGTTCATTGAAGGATGAAAGGGAACTAAAGACCAAGTGCGATTAGAGCGCAAAACGGTGATCTCATCACATATAGCATTATGCCAAACTGCATACCGGTCAGCATCAGAAAATGCAAAAGGCTTAGAAGAGGGAGAATGCAGTACCCGTGTGGAGGTAGAGGTGACGACAGCTGAAGTAACCAGATTTCTGTCTTCAGTTGCCGCGGTTTGAGAATCATAGGATGTCTGCTGCTTGCTGGTGGAGACGCAGGGGAAGATGGCGGCAATAAGGAGACCTGTGGCAACTAATAAGAAGATAGATCAACCATAAGTTATAGACCAGCTGGGGAGGATGATGAATAAGCAACTGCAAGCATAGGACTGTTAGCAGAGGAGGGGCTGTAAGCAGAAACCGAATATGCAGGAATATTGGCCAGGGAGGGCGAAGCAGAGAAGGGACTAGAGAAGGCCCCAAGACCATGAGGAGATGAGACAAATTGACGAGCTGAACCTGCATCATAAGGGTTAGATAAACAAGCATGGGATGATGGCCAAGAGATGGGCGGAGGCTGTGGTCGGGTGGCTGTTTGGAGTGGCGGAGGCTGTGGTCGGGTGGCTGTTTGGGAGGCTGGTGAAAGTGGGTAGTGGTGGGTGGTGAAGCAGATTTAGGAGGGTGACAGTAGTGGGTTGGGTGGGGGTTGTGTTCGAGACCTTTCCAATCTATTCAGAATTATCAAATGGAAACACATGTTCATGGAAGCGGACATGACGGTAAATATAAATACGGTGAGATGCAATGTCAAAGCATCGATAACCAAGATGCGATGAACTATAACCAAAGAACACACATGGAGAGGAACAAAAATCCAATTTATGATTATTATATGGACGCAGAAAAGAAAAACAGAGACACCTAAAAGTACGCAAAAAATGATAACCAGGAGACCGTTGAAATAAACAATCAAACAAAGATCGATGTGCAAGAACATGAGTAGGCATGTGATTTATAAGATAAACAGAGGTTTTAAAAGCATAATTTCAAAATAAAAAAGGTGCTTTACATTGCCTTAAAATAGTAAGACCTGTTTCCACAATATGCCTATGAAGACGCTCTACCGTGCCATTTTGTTCATGAGTGTGAAGACAAATCAGACGATGATGGATACCAATGGTTTGAAAAAATGTGGATAATTTTTGGTATTCACCGCCCCAATCAGTTTGAACATATTTTATTTTTAATGAAAATTGACGTTCAACGAGAGTCTGAAATTGATGAAAAACATAGTAAACATCAGACTTGGCAATGAGAGGATAATACCATACATATTTAGTATAAGCATCAACAAAGATAACAAAATAACGATAGCCATCTGAAGAAAAGAGGGGAGCAGGGCCCCATACATCACTAAAAACTAATTCAAGTGGAGCATAAGTTTTGTGACCCGTAGGTCCTAATGACAAACACGATGATTTTCCTAAAGGACATCTTTGACATTGAAAATTAAAACATTTGTTGTTACAAATGATCTTATTTTTTGAGACTAACAATTGAAAAATACGTGAAGTAGGATGACTGATTAGTACTTAAAAGTGCATTTTTATCAAGGTTTTATATCATCATTTTGCACTTGAAGTATCAATAACTCCTTAACTAAAGCATGTTTTATAGTAACATATCTAATTATATAAGATACCTTTAATTTATGGTAAATGTTCATCTTAAATGCAGGCCTATCACATAAATAAAAGAATTGATTGATTAGTTGAAGTACTGAAATTGAAAGGACAAAGAGATGGCCAAACTTAGAAAAGAGATGCTGGTGCAGTCCAAACTGGAACACTGTTCGGTAATTGGGTCATATCTGGAGCTGTAGATCTTGGATTTAGGTCCATTTTATATGGATGGAAAGATAAGACATAGGCCTACAACTTTCATGTGAAGCCCAAGATTTAAAAAGGCCGTTTTCAAGTCCAAATTGCAGCAACAACAAAGAAGTCCGAATCTGTCCTGCAGCCCAGACACTGTTTAGTGTTCAGCCCATATCTTGAGTTCTAGAAGTCCAAATGATCTCAAATTTTTACCCTAGAAAGATGAGACAATTCTCTAGAACTTTCATGATTTAATTTTGTTCAAATTATGACGTCATCAATGACGTTTTTGGCAGACAAGAAGATAAGGATTGTCACCAAGTCAAGATGTGGCCACCCACTCATCAATTAGTCAACAAATCAATAGTTCCGAATTTAGGCCT
>Ga0325411_1000406_pt1 | contig 45079 bp, 17 predicted proteins | sample PopdelMetagenome_13_FD_206181 | JGI IMG/M metagenome (GOLD analysis project Ga0325411, IMG submission 206181) | Populus deltoides microbial communities from Bellville, Georgia, United States - Xylem-PdIQD-R4 | ecosystem: Host-associated > Plants > Phyllosphere > Stem > Wood/Secondary xylem...
AGCTCCAATCCTTGCCTTCCCGGACTGTAGTTCTGAACTGCCAAATATCGTGGGCTTAGATGCATTTGCAAATATCCCAAGGAAATTGTATAAAGAAGGAAGACATTTAAATGTATTTGTAGACGGGAGTAATAAAGGCAAATAATATGGACGACGGAGCGTGTCCTCTTGTTTTGTTTTCCCTTTGATTATCGAGTTGGATATTCTTGTATTCTTTTATTATTAGAACCCTTTCTAGATCAGTAGGATCTTCATTAGGTCATTATACCTGTAATGCTCCAGCTATCTTTTTAATGGATTCCATGTTTCATCCTCTATTTCAAAAAGAAAAAGAAAAAAGGAGTAGAGGGTGAGCTTTATCAATGGAGTCTTTTATACAGTGGGCAAAAGTAGAGTTCTTTAGCATTTCTTAAAGTAAAGTTCTTTCAATGGAGCTTTTACACAGTGGGCTTTCCCTTAGGCTAAAGACATGAATTCTTGCCTTTTCGTTTTCTTAGACTTGCTTGCATATCACCCCCAGCACTCGTACGCGTACAAAAACAACCTTGAGAAGAAACCCTATTAGATAATGGTGGATCTTGGCAAGTGGGTCTGCTTCACACCTTTCTTAGTTCAATCAACAAGCTAGCCAATTGGTTGTATGAGAAAATTGAGAATATACCCCCAAAAGCCACAAGAAAAGCATCAAATCTCTCTTTCTCCAAATTATCAGCATCAGTCACACCCTTTTTCTTCACAGATAGAATCCTTAATACCAGCGGCATTCTTTGCTTTTTTTACTTTCGAGAAATTTCACGCCCCATTTAGTATCTGTTTAGTTAATCGCTGCCACTTTTTCAAATACTCAAAAGAATTCCTTTCATTGCTGAGAGCACATTGATGCTGATAGCTTTATCAGTGACTCATAATTGTCAATGCTCTCTTCCATGAACAATCATTTCACAGAATGATTAAGCACACGTGCATCAAAATCAAGTTGCTGTACTACGAGCCTCATAATCATTAAGTGATATTTTTTTTTTTAACCTTCAGAGGAGCAACCCAGTCAAATGGCTTTTCCAATGCTTGTAATCGTCCATAAAGAAATCCCTTCAAAAGCTTCGCATTATTGTTTGTCAGGAAAAGAAAGCAGGACATATTGAACTGTCTACTAACCCTTCGAAAGCATCACACTTCATATATAGACCTCAGAGATGAAGAAAAGGAGAATAATTTATAGGTGAAGGCATATACAACGAAAACTGCCTGTCACTAAAGATTATAAAAAATATATGTAGGCTTAGTAATAGGATAAAGCTGCATTTCTCACACGTGGTTTACACAGGAACTCTCCCTTCAGTATTGAGCCGACACATTCTTCCGATGATAACAAATGTGGTTTAGTCTGGTAGTTTCAACCGGTTAAACAGCACAAGGAAACTTTGTTCAGGAACGACATAAAGGAAACCAAGATCTGCCCCTTTGACATATGGTCCGATGCCCTAAATGAAAGAATGGAAGGAGTTGAGAAAAACTACAAATAAAGACAAGAAGAACGCTAGCAAATATCTTGAGAACTTTTATTACCCTGCCATTAAGTTGAAGAAGTTCACCATCAACCCATTGTGGATTCTTGAAGCCAAACTCTGCTATTCTTCCTTGACCTTTGTAGCTTGCCACCTGGATAGAATTTTACAAACAATTGCATGCACTTTTAGATTTCCTGGCCAAGTTTGTGATGTGACAAATAATGTGAGAAGTATTCAGAAATGCCTGGCCTATAGTTGTTCATAGTCCACATTGTAGAACTGTAGGGTTATTAGATAAAGAGAATTAACTTTCCTCGTGTTTTTCACGAGACAGTGGTGCAATCACTACACATTTCCAAAGAACTAGTTTCAACATTCAGGGAAAAAAAAAAGGCTTCTTTCATGGTTATCAAAAGTTCCATTACGTTGTGAATTTCAAGAATTTTGGGTGAAGGAAAAATGCAATGGAAAGGAGAACAGAAACAAAGATAACAACAATGGCCTTGACCAAGCTATATTTGTGCTCAGAGATAGATAGAGAGAGATCCTCTAGCAAGTATAATTACCACTCCCAATTCATCTGGATACATCCCGCGGTTGGAATTGCGTCTTCCCTTCTCAATTCTAGCACGAAATGTGACCTAAACTTTGTAGTTGGTAAATTGGTCAGCATAAATTTTACATTGCTAGCATATAAAAATTAAGCGCGATGGCCAAACTTCAAGTAATAAAAAAAAATGCAAACCTGGCCAGCGGGGACATTAAGATCCCCAGTTAGCTTCACTGCCTCAACATACTCAAAGAACTCCACATCTGATGACTGGTCATCTCCATTATTCCAATGACCATATTTACGCTTCAATTGCACTATCTCAGTCCCATAAGGTCCAAATGCACCAACATACAGGCCTACAATTCAACCAACAGATTATAGCATCAATAATACACATCTTTTATTGCTTAAATCAAAAGATAGAAAAACATGTGTACAGAAACTCACCATCAAACGGATCTAAACTGCTATTAGAAGTTGTAATTCTACTGAAAGTTGTATACTCAGATAAACTGCTTTGCTTCTGTGCCTGACTAACAGCAAGTTTGACAATTTCACGGACATTTCTAGAAACCTGAGAATAAAATGAACAAAATAATCACTGATTGTCAACAAAATACAGTGATACAATCAAGTAGATTGGCTGCATCTAAGATTTTTGATCCTCAAACAATTCTCAAACTTCGGTTATCAATATCCATTCAGCATTAAGGAGGAAGAAAAACAAACTATTGAGATTGTCCAATCTGAAGCTGAAACAACAAGATAAAAACTTCACCATCTTCACAGTGAAGGTATTCACACAAAGTTTTGAAAAAATAGAGAGGTTTTTTCTGGCACTATTGCAAAACGTAAATGAAAATCAACAGTCTTCTATCTTGAACAGAGTGTTTTCTTCTTCAGAAAGGATAACAGGCAAATTTGTCCTCACATTTCATGAAAGGTACCACTTAGATCCCTGAAAAAAAATTGTTTGAATGTTACTAGTATAGTTGGTCCCACCTGTCAAAATTGATGATACAAATGGATGGAAATTTCCACCATGGCACATGAGATCAACTAAGAATTCTGTCTAAACATGGCATCTTAGATGACAGGGGCCCCACAGGCAAAATCTAGTATATTATATGTACTAATGGTTGGGAAGATGGCATGTAATGGTTATAAGTGCCAAATTTTTCCAGGTAACAGTGCACCCTTGTTCTTTTTCTCCAAGGATATAAATGGAAGCCTGATGTAAGATATTGTTCAGTACCCCAAAGAAACTAAAATTCCTATCTATATCAAGAGTGACTTCTATAACAACAATTGGAGGATGTCATGTAAATGGTATGAAAACCCTCCAACTATCAAAATTCCTGAATTCTATTCTCACCTTTGAAGAAACTTTGTCAGCACCCCAAAATGCCTTGGCAATATCTGAAGGCATAAGCTCAGAAACACCTTTAGCTGCTAAAGATGCCACTTTTGCCTTGGATGCTTTACTTTCTTTACTGCCAGAATCTAGACTTCCTTGAAAATGTAGTGTAAAAGAATCTTTCTCTATATTTTTAATTTCAGCTGGAAGACGCACATTCTCATCCTTGCTTGGAGTATCTTCATTGTTATGCACAACCCCACCAATAAAAAGCTTCGTGTCTAAATCCTTTCCATCCTTTGACGAATCATTAGTGCCTTTCAAAGCATCCTCATCAGGCTGTATCTCTTCTAAATTACTGGCATCATCTTCTGAATTTTCACTGGAACCTGTTTTATCACCATCTTCTTGCATCAACTGCTTCACAGAATCACTATCCTCCATCACTTCCCCTGTAGCATTAACGTTCATGACTTTTACTTTCAACCCTGGAATCTTATCTTTGAGAAAATTTATCACACTTTTTATCCCTTCCTCAGTTGCTTCTTCAATATTTATGCTCTTCTCCTCACTTTTATCTACCTTAACATCATTTGCCTGAACATCCACTACAGATGCATTCTCAGCTTTGGAAGTGGATGGAACTTGTGCAGATTTGGATGGGGAACTTGAGGAGTTTGTTGAACTTCCTTTAGCTCGTTGCAGACATACTACCTGTCAATGAATGCAATGTCAGAAAATTGGACATTTCATAAAAAATATTAAAGAGAACTGAAGATCCAAGACCAGATACTCCACTGAGGAGATGCCACATGACTAGAAGAATGAAAATGGCTAGAACAAAAATTACAAACTTCTGAAACACTTTCACCTATATAAGATCCTTCTTGTTGGAGATTCTCAGAACTTGTCAAAACATCTCCACCTATAATAAGATCCTTCTTGGAAATTCTCATTGTTTTCATCACAATAACATATAGTTCCGACACATATATGAACACAGCACATGCATACATTCATGCATGGACACATCAATGTCTATGTGTATACAAACATACATATCAAAAATATAAAGAAAAGTAATTGACAGTTTTCCTTTTAACATTGCTGACAATTACAATACAAACATACATATCCAACAAAGCAAAAGGAAATATAAAGAAAAGTAATTGACAGTTTTCCTTTTAACATTTGCTGACAATTACTATAATTTTCTCCATGCCCAACACTACATGCCAACATCAACACGGTAAGCTACATATCTTTAAACTTTAGCACTGTACTCCTAAATTCAGATGCATATTAGCAGGCCAACCATCATAAGCCAAAAAGGAAATCTTCACCCAATGACAAAAACCCTCCTAGTGGCTAACCGGAACTATGAGATAGAGACAGTGGAAATGGAAACATGATTGGTTGAAAAGGCAAAAATGGAGACATAAAATAAATTTGTCTCCAAGATAATTTTTGACTGGATTTTTGTACTTTCAAAACAGAAACAAACAATATAGGGAGACATATCCCCCTTGTCTACACTGTCTGTCTTTTCCATGCCAAGACAGTAACCAAATGCTACCTTGACCTTGGAGTTCATAAAGAAAATAAGAGAAAAGAGATTAGCTCAACAGAGAGTTGATTCATTTGACTCTCTTTGATCAGCTGATGAACAAAACATCATTGCAACTCCTAAAGAATAAACAGAGCTGCACAATGTGTCACATGCATGTTGTTTACAAGCTCACACACCATAAAAGACTTGTTCTGTAATCAATGGGTATTCTAGATTACAAAATTTGCAGAACTTGATTATCACAATAAATTTTAAGCATAACCACTTGGCATGTGCCTCACAGCAAATTCATATTGCAGTTCTGACATTCTGTGCATGTGCGCTGTCTGCTCTTACTAGTCCCGAATCAGTATGAGCACATCAACAAAGTGAGTATCATCCCGTCCCATGACTCTTCATATTGGCAATGCAGAGTATGAAGTCAACAAACTCAATTTGGTCGATAACTAGAGAATTTGAATTGAGGTACAATCTAAAAGGAGAAATGGCTCACCTGCATAACATACTTTTCTTCTTCATCTTTGACCACAAAAATTTCAAACAATGGAGTTCCAGGAGATGAATTGACCAACTGCCTGCAGCAAACAAGATTTTACAAAAATTGCTCCAGTGCATCAAACATTAATCAAGACAACAAAGATCCTTACCTTGGAGTATAACTCCGGCCAACAAATCTGCCCACATCTGGTGTTATGCGAACCAGTCTGCCAAAGGGATCATCAGAATCCGATGAGTAGCCCACCCACCAACCTACCTGTTAACTCAAAAAATAGAAGTTAAGTTGACATTGCAAGAAAGACAAAGGACTGATCTTTGAACATGAAAGGAGAGTTTAATTGGTTTTCAATATTCTGCTTATACGGTTGAAACCAGTCATGTTTAATAATTATCATCTGATGAAGACCCATACAGTGCCATCACAAGGAAATGTTAACAGGTGTGGTTGTGAGATTAATAAAGTGACATGATGATACAAGGCAGACACTTGAGGACAATATTTCATGCAAAGTGTCAGTACTGCCACTAATGGGATTTGTTTTCCCCAACAAGTCAATTGCAAGAAGATTAAACAAAATTATGTGATCTAATTTTGTTGGTTGATAGCCCGCATGAAACAATATGTGATCTACTTTGTTAGGCTAAATCTACACTCCAACAGAAAAACTCATGAAGGTAAGAGAAATATGAAATCAAACAGGACATGAATAAAGTCACAAAACAAAACCTAGGAGCTCTGTAATAAAAAGCAACCAGTCCATACTAATAGTTGAAGGCTTTCACATAAAATCTAAGGAAGCCATCCAAAGGAAGCAACTTAAACTAGTTTATCCCCTTCGTAATTAAACAACAGGGGTGCAACCAAAAAAAATTTCTTTAATTCTTGTCTAAGAATGCAGTTTACTATATTTACTCTCCAGCCCTTCCATCCAGGACAAGAAATGCCAATTGACAATTTCACTTGAAAACCTAAAGCAGATGATCTCTAACTGTAAGAGTAAGAATCAACAATAGTGTAGGGGCTATTGTAATTACCAATCCACTTCCTGTATATTTACACAATCTTGAAGCATCATGGTATCGTTCTTCATCTACTGCATTCTGCAGATAACAGAAAGTTTTTAGTAAGAGCCAAAAGTTTTGCATCCAGGTCCAGACTTCAAGGGACTGGTATAGAATTCCATGCACACAGTTCTAATGCCCCATATAGAGCTCAAACCTTCAGTTGAGACATTATTTGGGCTACATTATCCTTTGAAGTAGCTTCAGCAATGGCTATTTTCAACTTTGCAGCCTCTTGGAAGTCCTCATTTTCAATTGCATCTTCCAGTTGAAACTGAGAAAATGGCATTCAATTAAATAAATAAAAAAACAAGAAATATGGAATATGGATGTGCTAGAACTTCTTCCTTTGATACCTGAGCAGCTACAAATGGAAATGGACAGATCCAAATTACTTGAGACCATTACCAGAGACAAATAAATGCTTAATATGCAGTCATAATTCATCACTCATCAGGCATGTAATCTTACTTCATTATAGAGGAAAACCAGTACTTTGATTTTCAAAAGTTGATTGGCAATCTACAAGTTTTTGCAGAGTCAATTATCAGATGGGCATATCAGAACACATTGGCTCTAAAAATACACATTGGCTCTAAAAATACCCGATACACGTTAAAAGCTTACACACTAGCATCACAATAAATAAATTAAAACAATTTTCAGATTCTGCTATATCTCTCATGTACTTGGTGCTCAAAACAGTCATGCTATACAATATATCTCATATATATCCCCTAGCTCTTTTCTTCCAAGAAACAGAAGAATGGGAGAAACGGCCAATTCCACATATATGCGGCAATATTCACGCTTCTGAATTGCTTAAAAATATCACACTTCACTGAAAACAGAAAACTTTTACTTTCCTAGGAAATAAATTTTCACCTATAGGACCATAAAATACCGCAAGACCAAATTAAACATACGAAATTCATAGAAACAAAAACGATCAGAACTGATACCAATAATAAAAAGACCAAGATTTAGTGAATTGCACAATTAGGCAAACTGATTACCCAAAAAAAATTAAAAATCCTACCAAAATAATTACAATTAGAAAACATAAGCTTGGTATTTTTAGCTACAACAAATTAGACCCTTTAACATATTAAGGCAACTAAGCAGACAACAATAAAACCCCCCCGCAAAAAACATCAAAATAAACCTAGTAAAAGTACAAAAGAGGTAGCACCTTGAGAAGAGAAGCAAAACTTTCAGCTTGTTCAATCTCAGAGAAATGGCGGTTCCATCTATTCCAATCCCACTCCAAAGCAGAAGAAGCACTAGGACTATTATTATTGCTATTATAATAATAACAGCAGTGCAGATTTGAGTTCTCGCGGGTGGTTTTATTGAGAGAGAAAGAAGGATTCTTTTTGTTATTGTGAGGAGAAGAAGAGCAGCCCCAACCAAAAAGAAAGCTAAAATTGGTAGATTTTGGGGCTGAGAAATCAATGCAACAAAAGGGTCTCAATTGGGGCACTGTAGTTATTGATTGCCCCATTCCATATACATTATTTCCCACTATCATCTCTCAATGCTTGCTTGTGGGTTTTTGAGAGAGAGGAGTTTGATTGTAACTAATCTAGTTGTGATATCTGAGGATAAACTTGTAAGGAGGAGGAGAGTTGGCTGAACAGAAAATCTGAGGATATGTGGGATCCATTTTGATGTACACGGGGCTAAATTTTACCGGTTTTTATTTTTATTTTTATTTTTATTTTTGCAAGCATTCAGATTTTTATCCGACGTAATTTTGAAATGGAAAAAACCAGTAATATTTGGCAAGAATTGTCTTTGTTTTTTATTTTAAAAACATTTTTGAAAAAAATTATAATTTTTTTATTTTTTTAATACTTTCAAATCTTTTTAATGTGTTATGTGAAAAATAAATTTTAAAAAATAAAAATATTTTTTCAATTATTTCTAAATAAAAAAATTATTTTTAAAAACACTGCTATTATAATATTATTTCATGTCTAAACTTCAAATGTTATATGCACACATACATGTCATATTAATATTAATCCAGAAAGCATTCTTTAAAAAAAAAAAACAACACAATTGCTTTCTAATTTCTTAGAACATCATCATTATTGAATAATCAACTAATCTACACCCACACCATGTAAAAGACAAACACAAAAAAATTACAAAATAAAATTTTTAATCATAAAAAAATAAAAACTAAAACAATAAGGACTAAATCTTATACAAAAAATAATTAAAAAAACTAATTAAGGATTAAATTGAAAAATAAAATAAACAAAGAAAATGATAGGAAAAAAAACAATAAAAAATAAGGACCAAAATTAAAAAAAAAATTCAATAAAATTCTAAAGGTCAAAATAAATAAATAAAAATACAAAGGATAAAAAAATAGTAAACAAATGAAAGAGGACTACATTGAATACAAAAACTAAATGAAATTAAATGTTGAGGGATGAAATTAAAAAAATAAAAAACTTCAAGAAGCAGTAAAATAAAAACAAAAAGCATGATGATCAAATTCAAAACAAATACAAATTGGAGGACATAACTGAATTTTTAAAAGCTGAGCATAAATATAAAGGCCCATGACAGAGAAAAGAAAGGGAGAAAGAAAAAAATTCATCTTCGTCGAACTGCCGCTAGCATAACCAAACATGCTAATTTAACAGTAGCACCACCACCTTACGTGTCAGATGAGATGCCGATCGACAGTTTTTGGCCACCAAAATACTCCCCAAACACCTTTCGAATGGCGCGGAGACGATGATGCACTAAGGATTTTATTGATTTATTAATATTTTAATAATATAAATTACTAAACTACCCCTAAGGGCATATAAATATTACAAAAAAAACCATGTTGCAAGACAAAAATGCCCTCCCAAGCCAGCCTTAAATTTTTTTAAGTTAAAGGTTAAATATATTATTTTACTGCAAAAAAAAAATTATAAAGACAATAAAACCTCTCTTTTGCAAGATGAATATTTTTAAGCTTTTGAGGATACCAATATCATTTTACTATGCAGATAAATGAGAAAAGACACACATGCCCCTGGACAAAAAGGTCAATTTTTTTAGCTTTTAAGAGCAACTGAGCATTTATACTATTCAGCTAATTAATTATCAAATGACATAAAAATGACTTTACCCCACTGCCAAGACAATTGCTAAGTGCAATAAAAAACAAAGTGGTCACTAATCTGCAATGTTTCTCCTCACATGCCACCGGAAAACACCGAGGGCTTTTAGTAGTAGTTTTTTTTTTTTTTTTGTGTAATTGTCGTTCCGGGACCTTGTCCAAAGAAAGAAAAAACCTTTATGAGTTGAAAATCATGCACGGTTTTAGGCTCCGTTTGTTTGCTGTAAAGTAGTTTTTTTTTGGAAAGTGAATTCCGGGAAAAGTGAATTCCAGGAAAGTGAATTCCGGGAAAGTATTTTCCGATATTTGGTAGTGTAATGGAAAATAAGTTGGAAAACACTTTCCAGTGTTTGGTTATGTCATGGAAAATGAGCTGGAAAATAACTTATTAATATTTTATTTTTCTCAAGTTTATTAAAATAATGAGGAACAAATCTTACAAATTAAAAAGTTGAATGAGAATGAAATTGAAAAAAATATAATTTCATAAATTATCTCAAATAAAATAAATAATAATCAAAATAATAGAGATCAAATCTAAAAAATTAAAAAAAATAAAAGGTGAATAAATTAAAATAATAATAATTAACATTTCATAAATTATTTCAAATAAAATAAGTAACAATCAAAAGAATAAGGACCAAATTTGATAGATAAAACATTTCAATAAAAAAATGATAAGGAAAAAGCAAATAGCTATTATAAAAATAAGGACCAAAATTAATATAAAAATTAAATTTTAATAGATGAAATTGAAAAATAAATATACAAAACAAATTATATATAGCAATCAAAAGTTTGAGGATCAAATTTAATATAATCAGCAAATAATGACATTTCTAAATTTTTCACAACTTCCGGAAAGTGTTTTCCGCCCAAATTTTCTAGGAAAACACTTTCCTGAAAACCAAGCCAAATTTTCCTTTGACTGGAAAGTGTTTTCCGTTGACCAACTTTTCTAATGGCAAACAAACACAGGAAAATTTGGAAAGTGATTTTTCAGAAACCACTTTCCGGGAAACAAACACAGCTTAGTAATGCAAAATTCAAGATATTGGAACCACCGCTTATATCTTCATGATTAATCGATGAATATTATACTCTCCACATGCAATCCGCCTAAACCAAAATTCGCCGTTGATAAAAAAAAAAACAAAACAAACTTCGCAATAATAATTCTATATCGGCAAATCTAAGCTCCATTCTCGTTAACAAATTACAAAGGTTATCATTACTGATTTTTGAGTCCGGAAATCCCCATGTAAATTGTTGAGTGGGGTTCCTTTTCTGGTACATCACGTATCAACACAACAATTAGACAGTGGTCATGGACAAACATCATTTTGCTTTTCTCTGTGTTATATAACAGCTGAGGGCATTGGTTTTTTCATTAAAGTGTGATTCAGCGTCGCCTAGCTTTTCCCAGCACGAGGTTAGGAGGACGTAAAACTGCGACAATCCAGAAAAAAAGACTAGTGATGAGGTTGGGTGGACTGACCAACAAGCACACATCCAGCTGAGGAAACTGGTTCCACACCTCTTGGTTCCTCAGTTGCCATGTGTCCTCTTCCATTCTCAGCAGCTTCCACATCAATATCTGCATCGGTGGGCACCCCAGCATTCTCAGTTCGGACAGGCCAGAGCAGACCCTGCATTCTCAACAGATAGATTTGGCTGAAAGGGACAGTTCTCACATAACGGTTGGTTGTTGGGGTGGCAGGAGATCTTTCAGAATCGGCAAGGAGATTAGACAAGGCACTAAGGTCAAGATTTGGGAAGACTGAGCAGCGACACCGTGGACATTTCACATTCAGTCGAAGCCACTCGTCAATGCATTCAACATGGAAATTATGTGCACAAGGCAGGCCACGAACCTGCAACATAACTAGTAAGGAACTTTGGTAGTTCAACTGTGTTTTATTTCCCTAAAGCATGTGGCCCTGTGCTATTTGTCAACTCTGACAGGTAACAAACCAATTATGTAAAGACAATATGAAATGAAATATTTTGCATGAGGTTTAACTACCAGAACCAACCTTCCATTACTATGTAAAAGTGATAATTTTCTTCATTGTCATTTTTACAGGTGGTCTAATATGCAATCAAATGACTTGGTGGATAAATTACTGAGCTAAAATAGTTCGAATATATTCAGTGGGAGTAAAGCAGGTAAGTTTTTCCTTCTGGAGTTGTAACCAACCTACACTATACCCGAAGTTCTATTTAAAAACTCAATAAAAAATAACGGCAGCTTTTTTAAGCATGAAGGGCTATTTCTGCAGTGGAATAGACCTCCCCTAGGGCAACTGGACACGTATAAAAAAATATCTACCTCATTCCCTACATGGAACTCTTCAAGGCAGATGGGGCATTCACTGCAATCAGTTGGAACAGCCTTGAGCCTGAACTTTGGAAGTTCTTGAATGAGTGCCTCCACTGCTTCTCTCTATGAAAAGACAACATAACCAGAAACAGAATTATAAACTAATAAAAAGTTTATGCCAATTTAGAATGTTTACACGACCAGATTTCTTCAAAAATATTACTGTAAGCTACTGGAAAGGATTGGAATCATATGACCCTAAAGTCCAATAATATAATGCATTAACTTAGACATCCTCCAAAAAATATGGAGAGCACACCGACACAAACAAAGAGTTAAAATAAAATTTCTTCACAGTCCCTTTTCCCCTTGGATGCCCTTCCCTATTAAGGTTAATCCATACTGTGATGTAATAATTTGGATCACATTCAATCGCCAATGAGCACTTGAAACCTGAAGTACTGTATTTTTAGGTTATAATAAAAACATGAATGCGCACGATGTTGTCCGGGTTAAAATGAAGAATAAATGGCAGTCATATAAATCATAGCCCTTAATAGTGACAGGCACTTACCTGAGTGGGAGTCAAGTAGAGTCCAGGTTGGTACGCAGCAGCATCTTGGCCCATACCTCTCATTTCTTGGCCTGCAGCTTCAAATGCCCAATCTGGCACCCGGATCAAATCAACCAAAACCTGGATTCACGAGTAGGATGATTAAAATAAATTGTGAAAGAAGCAATAATAAACTTCAATACTTGAGATGAATGAACCATTACCCCATATTCTGAAATAGGAATGCCCTGCTGAGCACGCAAATGATGTGCTTGTCTTCGTACCCGCCACTAGAAAAGAACATTAAACAAGTCGAGGATAAGAAGGGGCATGTGAAAATAAGAAAGCATCAATGAGCAGAATGATTTGGATATCAGGGTACACAATAGAATGTAAAATTAAATAGAGAAATAGAAGTACAAGGAACTATGATAACCTTTCCAACAGAGATGCAAGCGATACCGATGAGTCCACAGTAGCTGAAAAGCAACCATATAAGAAAACCCCATTTCTGACCTTCTTCTGGTAACTGAAAGAAGTTAAATATATCACCTCCAGAATTAAAATTGTCTTCAGATGACAACATCAAGGAATATAAAAAAGAACTTACACAATCTCTTGCATTTGTGAACCAGAGTGTGCCAATTATAGTCCAAGCCCAAAGAAATGGATATAGTAGCAGAGAGAGAATTGAAAGAACCACAATTCTTCCACAAAAACGGGCATATCTCTGCTGCCACCCAAAATCCCTACAAGGAAATAAAATAGATAAAAAAGAACAACTTATTATCTATACAAGGAAGTAAAATTGATGAAACAGGTATATCTCTGCTGCCACCCAAAATCCCTACAAGGAAGTGAAATAGATAAAAAAAAAAAAAAAAAAAAACAACTTATTAGGCAAGATTCAGCTTACAAAGTGCCTTTTTAAACTTTCAGTAAAAGAACATGCATTACACTGATGCAAACAATATTCTCAAACCATTCAATTCGACCATATGACAGTGAAAAACAAATTGTTAACAACAAGTTTCTACAACATTGTGAAAGACTTCACTCACAATGAAACAGGATTAAACCAATTAAAACAAAGCAAACTCTGTAGTCACTTGATTTCAAAAAGTGTTAAAAAAAATTATTGTACAGAATCCTTTTCCAAAAGCAAAGAGATAATATGGGTGTCAATCCAATATATCATTTTGAGCAAATTTCTTTCTTGAAATCTCTCCAAAATCTTTAAAATTACATAACATGCAGAATTCTCATCTAAAGTAGCAGAAACCCATCACTAAAAACATTAATGACAAGGTGTATAAGGTCAGGCCTTACAATCCCATTCCAGCAGCAAGTCCATTATCTATGAACATCAACAAACGAAACACAAAAACGGTAGTGTAGTCAACCTGAACCAACAAAAGTTAGAAATGAGATGCAAAAGAACCATTGAATTCACATAATTAGTTTGAACAAGAATTAGATCGAACAACCTACCATTATCCATATGTGCAAAGGGTATGTACAAAGACGGTAACGCTTCCAATTGATGGCAACGATGATTCTATCAGTAACATTGTCAAAGAAAGAACAAACAACGTAAACCTAACTATCAATTCCCATAAAATAATCGTTTAGAACTCAATTCATGATCTAACTTTCTTTGGAATTTCAAAAAATGCAGAGAGTTTTTCTTCAAAACCAAACGGTTAAAATATAAAACCAAGAAAAGATAGTGAGAGATTGATGTTAAATAATCACCAAAAGAAAGCCACAAACAAGAAGGTTAAGCAAGAGCCTAGCTAGCTGTACCATAGAAACCAGACTCGAAGATTCACACTTTCTTGGGAATTAAAGAAATAAAATGAAAACCCTGAATTATATGAATGCCAAAATTTAAAATGTGAACATAATAAAAAGGATACGCACTTGTTGCAAGCATTGACAAGAAGAAGCCATCGTACCTGCAAAACCCAATCTTTTTCAACATGAAAACAAAAATCTTGAAACAAAAGGGTAGGCACCCACCAGTCCAATATCTACAGATATAGTGAAGATAATTAGAAGGAAAGATTGAGGACAAACCACTTGAAATCGACTCCTCTAATTGCCATAACTAACTGGAAAACCCTATGACAAAAAAAGGAAAGAAAGACTTATTACAAGAAAGAGGGGGAGTGAGAGTGTTTCTGTATGTGAATCAGTGACAAACAATCCTCGTAATCTCATCAGGTACGAGAAATGAATCAGAATCTTTCATCTATGGAGTCCTATGTTTTTTTTTACTAAATGCAGTAATCATCAGTAACTGAAACTGGATTAAAGAGAGTTTATTCAAAACAGCAGAGAGAGTGAGAGAAGTATAATTATAATAATGGAACTAAGGAAGGACAGGTTGTTGACGGAGAGATTTGGGGTCACGTTAATTGACGGCGTTAAGTGGGGTCTTGTTGAATTTTTTCTTTTTAGGTAAAAGACAGTAAGCAGTCATAGGATTTTTTTTCATCTACTTGTGGAAACTTTTTTTTCTGTAAGAAAAAAACTATTGTTGGGTGGCTGTGGACTCTGGGAAGGAGGTAAGCAAGTGGTTGACACGTAGGTTTGGGTTGCTGACGTGTTTACAAGAGGTTAGGTTGGCTAAGTGGGTTGGTCCCTTTCATCATCTATCTGAAGTGTTTTCTAGTTTGTACTTCCATGACATGTTTTCCTCCTTTTTCTTTTCCTTTTTCTTTTCTTTTTCCTTTCTTTTTTTTTTTCCCCATCAATGATGGCGATTTTTCGTTTTTGAATTAACATAGATGTAAATCTTGGTCGATCAAATCAGCCGAAAGCGTGACTCTGATTCTTATCTCAGTTTTTTTAATTAAAAAAACCCTTAAAATAATGTTATTTGAATAATTTTTTAGTCATAATTTAGGTTGTCCTCGAGTAGGATTGGTCCATGATTTGGACCCTATAACTTGTACTAGAAAGAAAGAAGCAAAAAAGGAAGTAAGAAACTCTTCATTAGAAAAAAAAAATAAAATCAAAGCCATGAGTGTTGTATCATGGCTTATAAGGCAAAACACTAAGGATTTGCATAGTATTTAGCTTTTTTCTTGTCTTTTTTTTTTTTATCTTGGTTATTTAATTTCTTTTTTAATTTCATCTATTAATATTATATTTGTTAAGATTTAAGGTTGATAATTTATTTTGATTTGTATTTTATGTGGTTATTGCAGTTTTGAAAAAACATCCCAATATCAGTTTGGTGATTAATATAACAAAAAAAATTTTGAATTTATTATTTGTAAGAATAGAAAATAAAGGGATCAAAATTAAAGCAAATAAATAATGGCAAGCCTTTTTTTTAAGAGAAATATGGTTCAATTCTAGTCCCTTTTTTTTTTCTTCCTTTTGCCATCATTTTTTTTCTTTTCAATTTAATCTTTTAATATTATGCAGATTAGGGTTTGAGGTTGATAATTTGTTTCAATATGCTTTTATGTCATTATCGTGATCTAAAAAAAATCTCGTTATTAAGTTAACGCTCAATTTCATGAAAAAGAGTCTAATTTTATTGTTTAAGGAAAATTAAAAAAGAAATGACCAAAATTGACATAAAGAAAAAATAGAAGGCCTTAATTTTTTTTGTGTGTTAGAGTCTTTTGCTTTCAAGATTTTGTCAAATTTCTTTTATGGCCCTTTTAATTTGTAAATTAAATGTTTGGTCTAAAAACTTGTTTTGCTCGCTTTTTAGTCTCTAAGTTTAAGAGAAGAGAAGAGTTGTCATGTTACGGTGGAAGAGAGAAAAAATTGACAAAGGATCAATATTCGATGGTGAAACTTATCATTCTTGATGTCAAAGAGTTTCATTTGACAAAGAGAATTTTATTTAGGTTTTTTTTCCCTTGATATTACTGAAAAAGATAGATATGACATTGGGGATTTTTTATTATTTAAGTTATCTTTTTATTTCATTTTTTAACTGATTAAATGCTAATTTAATACCAAATTGGTTTTTTTGGCTGAAAAAATGGGTTTTTACCTATTGGAGTTAGCTACATGACTTTTCAGTCACCATCTAGAACAACAAGTGATTTGCTGCGAGTGGTTTTTTTTAATAATAGGTGGATGAAATGTTCTTCTTTTCTTAAAAAAGATATAAGAAAATTTTAAAATGCTTGGGCATGCTAGGCTAAACAAGCCTGTGTTCGACCTGTTTTTTTTCTTTTTTCCTTTAAATTTTTTGTTGATTTTTTATCAATTTTAACTTTCAATATTTTTTTTTTTACGATTTCATTCTTCAATATTTTATTGATTTTAAATTAAGTTTTATAATTTATTTTAGTTTTTTTTTATAGGTTTATTACGGTCTTAAACAAGCTTCCCAGCACTTGATTGATGCTCAATTATATGAGCATCTATTTTTTTATCATATAATTAAATAAAAAAATTATTAAAAATAAAGTTATTAAATCCAAATGAGTCTATGATCTAAATTGCAGGTTTGACAGATTAACATGAGTTAATTAGAAAGTTAAGTTTTATAATTTATTTTATTTTGCTTTCTATAGGGTTACCATGATCTTAAACAAACATTATGATATTGTGTTGATGTTTAATTATGTGAGCATATTTTTTCATTGTGTAATTAAATAAAAAATAGTTTAAAAATATTATTAAACACAATCAATCAATGACTCGGGTCGTAGGTTAGCTTGGGTTGATTGATAATTGACTTCATAATTTACTCTTATAAGGTTGTCGCAGTCTTAACCATATATCATGGCATTGACTTGTTGCTAAATTTTGTGAGTGTATTTTTTATCATATAATTAAGTAAGAAATAATTTAAAATAATTATTAAAGTTGATGGAGTTCATGACCTAAATTACATATTTAATTGGTTAAGCTGCGAAACCCGGGTCAATCTAATATGTTGCTGCTCCAATATATTTTTTAAACGAGATGTCATCTTGAATTTTTCTTAAAGCCAACCATATTTTTACCGATCATCAATATCCTTTGAAATTTCCATGTCAACTGGGTTATGTTGGGGCAGTTCCTATATAGTTTGATTTGAAACTCAGGCCAGACAAGGAGTAGGGTTTAAAGATTTTAAAATTGACCCACTAGCCATCAAAAAGTTTCCACAACCTAAATACCTTTTCTTTTACGTTAATTGATGTGGCTCATGACGTAGCATAAGCTATCTATCTAGTTATTTAATTACATATGAATCTAGTTGGTGCAAAGGATAAGCTAATATGCAACTCATTAAGGATTTCATTGAAATTCCATAATAATATGTTGATTTCACATTAAAAAACTTAGGAATGAAATGCTATTTTTTCTTACATTATGGTCAAGGGTGTTGTTGTGAGTTGGTAAAATAAAATGGAGTAATTATAGAGATTTATCTTACCTTCATATCAAATTCTACAATTAATTAGTTGATTGTTAAAAATAACTTCCTAAAATAGTAAAATAACATATATGTAAATACTTCGTCAACTAAAATAACACAACAGAAACTTTATACTTTACCTATTGTTAACATGGTATTAAAACACCTAGGATTGTCACTCTTCTTGATATGTAATACCTTTCTACATCAACTCAGTATGTCTCCACATGATTAATCATCACTACCGATATAACCATAAAAGACTTGATATCAAGCCTAACACATATATTAAGCCAAAAAAAACCCCAGACCCTAACACCAACCTTGGTAAGGACTCATTGAGGAGACTTTGTATGTGTACACACAAAAATAAAATCATTTTTTTGCAAGATAGTTGCATTGGTGGGACTAACTAAGTTGTCCACTTTTGAGGTTTTGTCGAAGCAATTATAATATCATTATTGCCTAAGACTACCTGAATCTAGTAGAGGAGGTGTACAACTTTCATTTAGATACATTCTTACTCAATTTGGAGGTTTGTAGCTCCATATTTATTCATTTAAAGGTGCCAACTTAATCAACACCACATCTAAAAATTGAGTGATGGTTGATTAAGGACAAAATATTAGGAACTTCCATTAAAAAATTGGGATGCAAATATCTAATTTCATGGAAATAAGGTTGTAGAGGGGATGTTTCTCTTCTATTTATAAAAAATCTCATGCCATTTGGAGGTCTAGAACTTCAGAATGAGCTCTTGAAATGTGCTAACCTAACCACCATGTACTGCCAAGGAAGAAAATAAACAGAGGCTGAATGACGCATTGTTTGGGTTAAAATCCTAGAAATTAAAGTTTTTAATTTGGGATTTAACAAAGTTTCAATTTAGTCTTTGCTCTTCCAATTATGGTGTATATACCTTTAATTGACACAAAAAACTTTTTAATTGCATGCAATTTAACCCCCACTAAACTTATATATTAGCCCTTACGTTGGTCATCCTTTTCATTTTGGTCTTTGTTTATGAATTTGTCCATTTTGACCCTCAATTGACCAACAAACTTCTAATTTTTTTAATTTGACCCCTGATTTGGTCAATTTCACCCTCTACATTTAGGTGCCTTTTCCGGTTTGATCCTTGATTTTGGATTTCTTCAATTGAGTCTCTATTTGGCCATTAAACTATAATATTTATGCAATTAAACCACCAATTTGACCAAATTAACTCTTGAAAATCACAATTCAACCCTCAGACTTTAATTTCTTCCAATTAAAGTCTAAATTGACTTTTAAAAATAAATTTTTCTTTCAATTAAGCCCTCAATAAATTCAAATAAACCTTTAAAAAATCAAATAGATCCTTAAACATCTAATTTTGATTTTTTTCTCCTCAAATTGATTTTTATTGTTGTTAATAGGGCCTTCTTCATTGAAAAATACATTGTAAAACTTTTTTATTTTGTATATTTAATCTTTCTCAGTCAATCTTTGATAATTTCCTAGATGTTCTGGTATACTCTTCTTACTTATATATTTTTTTCTTCCAACATTTTTTTTAAATTTTTTTGTATGTTTTTTTTTTTTGTTTATGTGGGATCCAAAAAATGGATAACAACAAATGTGAGTTGGCAAGATAAAATGAAGTAATTGTAGAGATTTATCTTAATTTATTTGTATTAAATCCTACGATTTAAGAGTCAATCTAAATCAGATCAATCAATGATTTTGATTGCTAAAAATAACTTTCTAGAATAGCTCTTTATACAAACTATACATGTATCTACCTTATAAATCAAAAGTAATAGAATCAAAAGTTAATACTTTACTTATTGTTAAGAAAAGGGACTAAAAAGGACAACCTCTTCATTGTTAATCACTTAATTGAGGAGAAATTTTATGGTGCTCATGAAGTAGTTAGTGACATCTTATTAGTTATTTTCTAGGCTCACTTTTAGAAAAGAGATAGTTATAAGTAGGAGAGAGAAATCTTAGATCACTTTTGATGAAACATGAATGTTATTCTTTCTCATACTTGTATTTGTCTCTTTTTTGGAACTGGATCATAAAAAGTAACTAATAGGCCATTAACTCTACATCATAAAATCATCTTTTAATTGAGTAAATTATTATTGGATACAAGTGTTTTTAATAAAATAATTAATTATTCTCTTTGCTTTTAAAAAACTCAATATTTAGTACTTTGATTGTATCTATTTTTTTTAGTTTTTTCATGATAATTGATCTATCATTTGTCTAAAAAATCCTTTATAATTAAAATTTTCAAACTCACCTATAATATGGAAAATTAAAAATGTAATTAATAAGAGTTATTTAAAATTTTAATCAATGAATTAACTTATTTCAAAACCAAAAAGACTAACTTACAAAACCATAAAAAAACACAGGTACTAGATCATAATTTGCTTTTATTTAATTAGAAAATATGAAACCATGTATGAATCCAATTAGGTTAAGTGCAAAGAAAGTTAACATATAACTCATGAAGGATGTCACTGAAATTCACGATATTAATATGTTTATTTAAAAAAGTAAGACTTGAGAATGAAATGTTATTCTTACATTAAGGTAAGGTAAGGGAAATCAACTATTAAAAAGGGTATTGTGCAAATGAAATTGTTTTTAATTTCTCATTTAGAACAATTGTAATTTTGTCAACTTGCTATAAGGACTTGTGATAATTTAGGTTAAATAAGAAATTTCTCTAAAATCTTTCTAGTTACCTCACATTTAAGAACTAATTACAGTTTAGGATTCACAACTAGAAAGCAGTTTGTCATAATTCATTTCTGGGTTATTCCCTAAAATTTACTTTTTTTCTTGTAAAAGCACAAAAACAAAAGCAACAATAACAAGAAGACCAACAATATGGCAAAAGGTGGTTGAAGAAGGTCTTAGATATATATATAAAAGGTTCAAGATGGATTTTTTTGACAAAATTTAAAGGCTAATCATACCCCGTCATATCCAAGATCGGAAAGACAATACAGATTCAAAGTCAAATTAAATGATTATTGGACGAATCTGCATAAAAATTAAGTCCAAGGATATAATTAGATTTTTAATAGGCATATTTGATTTAATCATGAGCCAAATTAAAGTTTAATTATGTTTAAGAATTAATTTAGGTTTAATTAAAATATTTAATTAGGTGCAAGGACTCAATTATGTTTTTAATTGGTCAAATTAATTTTATTAGGGACTTAATTAATGAAGAATTAAGTTTAGGGGCCCAATTTGAGCTTAATTGAGAAGATTATAATTTTAGAAGACCAAACTTAATTTCTACAAAGTCAATTGATTGAAATCAGAGGTAAAATCGCAAAAACAATCAAAGTTTAAGGTCAATTAAGAGGTCAAATTGAAGAAACTTGCAGCCAAAAACCTTTTTGAAAAAGGCGCTCAACTTCAGGGACTTAATCTGGTGGAAGACAATGGTGAAATTGAAAGTTTGATGGTCAATTAAGGGTAAATTTTTATAAATCCAAAACCAAGGATCATAATGAAAAGGGTGCTAAAACTTGAGGCTAATGTTGAAATACAAAATTGCATAAAATCAAAAGTTTAGGGTCAATTAGGAATACAATTGAAAGAAATCAAAAGCTAAGGGACTAAATTGAACTTTGGTTAAATCCCTAAATTAAAACCTTATAAGCCAAAACAACGTCGTTTCATTTTAATGAAACGACGCATTTTGACCAAAACGACGTTGTTTTGCCAAACAATAATAATAATAAAAAAGAACAAATCAGACCAATATTGTTCATCATCTTCTCCTTTTCACATGAAAAAACTGCTTGGGTGGCTACTTTCCAAGAGTATTTAATACTTTATCTCTCAACCAAACCTAACAAACCATACACCGCTATGATAAATTGATATTGTACTACACCCTAAAGTAGGTCTTGCTAGCCAACTGACCTTACAACCGCCACCCCAAAGTAGCCAACTCGACCATCCTTTAGCAGCTAATTTTCACAGTCCATGATTGTGCCTTTAAGCTAACTGTTGGGATCTTTCACAGTTGAATCAAAAGCTAAGATTTGTCCCGGATAAAGATAAAATATCCCTTTTCCATCCCCTATAAATAAGGGTGGATTCTAGGCATTGAGCATGAAGAAATTGGAAGCCAAAGTTGGAGAAAAATCTGCTTTTCCCCTAATCTTTATTTTTCTTCTCTCTGCTAGTTTTATTCATCTTTCTTTGCCATGCCTCCACTGTCATTGCTGCCACCAGCCATACGCTGGACTTCCCAGCACCACCAAAAATGCCAACATCAACTTTTCTCCTCTAGCCAGGCAAGCATTCTTTCTATTTTTCTCTTTAAACCCCTCGATGGTGGCCAATTCATGCAGAATTATGAATGTAATGGCAAAATATCTAACATGGTAGTTGGGTCGGCCCAGTGACCATATGGGTCTGGGCCGGGCTTGTTTTAGCCCAACTTAGATGGCTAGGTCGAGTCCAGCCCAACATAAAAAAGAGGGAGGTTAGGCCTTCTATCAGCCCAAGCCGATTGGATCAGGCTTGGGCTCCAGGCTCGACCCAACATTAAAAAGGGAGATAAAGCTGTTGGGCTGATAGTCGGCCCAACCCGATTGAGTTAGGCTGGACCTGTTTTAGCCCAGCCAAGATGGTTGGGCCGAGTATAGCCTAATAAATTTACTAATAATAAAATAAAATAATAACATAATAATATAAAAACAAAAAATCTAAAAAAATTCAAATTTTTCAAAAGGTATTTAAAAAATATTTATGGTCCCTCGCATGTTTTTTTTAATAATTTTGCATAATATCGGGTTATAGACTTACACCGTAAGATATGGACTTGATATTAAAAATACCTGGTTTTCTCCAAAACTTTTAAAAAATCTCAAGAAAAATTCACAAACAATATTTAGATTAATTTCTTCTTTCCAAAAACAAAAAAAATATGTTTTTGTCTTCGTGCATACGACCAAATTCTAAAGGTTTTTCATGTATATTTTCTAAAAAAAAGAGATAAAATCATTTTTATCATATTTTAAAAAATGCAAAATGGATATTGTAACCAGTTTATGATTATCCGTTAGGTTTTGGATAAAATATAAAAAATCCTTCAACAACTATTTTGTTTAATTAATATCTGGAGTGTTAGGATTTAGCTGTATACTTTAATATTCGGGGTATAAAATTACACTATAAAGTATACTCTCAGATATTAAAGATACAAAGTGCAAAATAAATACAATGCTAAAATCTAGAGCTTAAAATGGTTAGAATTTCATCCTATAAGGTAGAAATTTTCTCACAAAAAAAGATTAACCATAATCAAAAGATCAATCGATAGAAACACGATCTAAAAAAATAATTAAACAATAATACAACTTACTTTAAATAAAATACACTAAAAATAATATATTTTTCCCTCCACAATAATAAGTTCATAATTAAACTTGAACGTCCTTTTCAACTCAAGAAACAAATCCGTTATTTCACACCCTACACCTCATGAGAGTTGATGATACAAAATATAGAACATTGACAAGAATTCAAGATATTAGATTATTCAAGGGACAGTTCATGGACAGAGATCTCATTATCTTGCTGCATGTTTCTTGTCGTCTTTAAATTCCCATATAAAAATACAACCCAGAGAAGGTTGTCCATTTTCTTCGAACTCGGAAAGTACAGTGTACAAATCTGACTTCTGCTGAACAAAGAGACATCACTACGGGTGCATGCGTGGTATTTACTATTTGTTTTTCTAGTGGCTGCTCAAAGGAAACCTTTAACATAAAATTTACGCAGATGATGCTCTCAATCCAGCAGATCGGTCGACCGTCCACTAGATAGCGTGGACAGTTGTTGCAATCTGAGTAATAAGTTGAAGGGGATTGACAGATGAGATAACGTGAAGCTATAGTAGGATACCCAGGTCGTGACAGATTGAAGCACAAATGGTTCAAATTTTCATCTTGCTCCATAGTTTAGTTAAGGTAGCGAATTACAAAGACAGTTTTTTTTGAATTTATGCTGAGATATCTTGACAAATGCATGATCGGGATTTATAAGCTACAGTAATGATTTACTCTAGATACAGAATGGTCAAACAATTAAGTTTATGTCTTCATTCTTCGTATAAATTGAACACAGACAATTCAGTTACAGATTGGTGGGTTTCTACATTTATATACAGCAGAGGCAGGTTGTTTATAAGTTGGTATGCTGCTGATATCAACAAATCTGACTTCCCCAGGGGCAAAAGAAAGATCTCTATGCCTGCAAAAGAACAAAGGCAAACCATCACATACTGGCTAAGGATTGTTTATTCTTGACATATTCACATTTATAGTAAATCTGCTTTAGACCATACACTAGAAGCTAAAGAGTCACATGGCTACCTTCGAAGGTCAAGACCGACTAAACCAGCTTGGAGGATTGTTAAATTATCAGAATCTGGAGATACAATGATGATCGTTTCCTCAGAGTACTGAGTTTCAAGAATGGACATCAGCTGTGTAACACGGACAAACACGTCTGCAACACTCTCATTTGGGGTTCCATCGTCGATGGGAGGGGGCTTGTTTCTTGGAGAAATAGTATCTGATGCATATACCTGAACCATAGCCAAGACCTCAGCTATTAACATCCTATTCGCAAAAAGTTCTTAAAAATATATTTGCAACATGATTAATTGCAGCTCAGAGAGAGAGAATGAGATGGAAGGAATGGATCTTTTAAGACATTTGGACTGAGGGCCTGAAACTTAGATGAGTTGACTTGAGCAGAGAGAGATCACATGGTCTGAAGTCTGCAGATGCCTTGTTAGGTTCTCAATCAAATTCAAACACCCCACCACCCAAGACTCACAAAAGACTTAGAATTTTATGGATCCCACGAAGACAGATTATTCAAATTTTACCTTCTGTCAGTAAAAGGAAAGAAATCAAGTAATAAACCAATGACCATCACATACACATATTTGCTAGTATTGTCTTGAAGGAAAACTTGTTTAAACCAAGAACTAAAACATTGAAATTGCATCCATATCATTTGGTAAACAGGGAGGGATCTTACTTCCGAAACAGCTTCCAAATTCTTGCCTTCATAAGCTCCTAAACCACGGGCATCCAGGAAGCTGTACTCTGGAACTATATAACTGCAACAGCGGAGGACTATTTGAAGCAATAGCAGTAATTAATGCACTATCGCAATAGATTCTGAAAACGCCACCATTCCTTTAAATGAATAAAACACTAATATCATCTATATATTAGCCTTTTAAAAAGAAAGCCTCTCTAAATTTCCAATGGAAACACAACAATGTGAATATGAAATTATATGTCCAATTCCATTGAGCGGCAAATTGGAGCCCCATGTTTTAGAAAAGCTCAGCCACATCTTCACTTTCCCACATTGCTGTCAAAATTAAGCATGGAGCAGCCGACCACAATTAAATAAAAAAAAAATCTATTTTTCTACAAGGAACTTGATCTTAGCCAAAATAGCTAAATGGTCAAGAAAGCTAATTCAGGTAAGAACAAGGGGCCTTATAACACCACATTCCATTCGTGCTAGTACTCAATTTGCCAAATATACTCAATATTAATATGCATACCTCCTACTAATCCTATTAACAGAAGCAATAATCTCAGCAGTTTGGTAAGCTCTCTGAGTAATGGAAGGCCAAATCCAACACCCTGTATCACAAGCTCCCATTTCTTTCAACTGTAAAGCAGCTTTCACAATCTGTTTCTTCCCTTTCTCTGACAACCCACTATCAACTGATGTTTTTGCTACCGGATTTGTGTTGATAATCCCCAGGCTCTCAAACTCAGACTCCCCAGCTCTCACCAAATAATACCTTCATACACCCACAACACAATGTAACCACAAATCCAAACAAAAAGAAACAACAGTGCTAACATCACCAGACCCCAATGAAAACTAAATCCATAATTTAGCAGTGCCTTAATACAACTGTGAAGCTTAGTAAGGTTAAATAAGTTTAACATCAATTCATCGACAGGCAAGTACAAGAAAAAGTTCTAAACTTGACAGTGTTCCAGGTAACATACAATTTCCTTTTTGTTGTTTCCTTTAAATTTATGATCTACAGACTATAAATTAAAAAGAATGAAAGAAAACAGGAAACGGGTTGATGGAGTTACTGGTTGGTGAGGCGGGGAGGAGGCATTTGGAAGAGGCCACGGGCATCAGCGACTGGTGTGGATAAATGGGATGTGGAGATTGAGATAGAGAGTGCAGTGAGGAGGTGGCGGCGGTTTATGTGGTTAAGGAGGTTTTTCTGAGTGGTGGTGGTTGTTGATGACGAAGACGGAGATAAGTGTGGAGGTGGAGCTGTTACTGAAGTGGTCGTTATTTTTAGCATTTTGGCGGGGTTGTCTTGACTGATGACATTCTTCTTCTGCTATTAAGCAGCATCATTGTATTCAGCTTCTGCTTCTCGTTATCCTCAACAATAGCAGTGTGATTTTTATGGTATTTCGTGGGGTCATCATTTCTCTCTTTTCTTGACAAAGGATAATGAGTTTCATGACTTTACTAGGCAAAGCCCACAGTGCAATCAATTGGCCCAACTGAACTCCTAGATGGAGCCGAGTTACTTGTACAAGGCCACCTTATTACTTTATATTTAACGAGACATGAAGTGAGGGAGGAACCAAAGTTAAAGGAGTGTTTACCAGTTTTCCTCTCTCTTTGTTACTGAGGAATTTGGGTACACTTTCTTCATTGTCAACTCGGTGCAACTGTGAGTTGAAACGGACCTTGCAGCCGGCTAGTGGCCCATAAAGATGGAAAGGGGAATTCTTCCACATTTATGGATGGTGAATCTCATAAATTTTTATCCCACCTCTTAATCCAGCTACCTATGTGGGTAAGTGTTTACCAGTTCTTAGTCATCGGGTGCAGAACATATTGATCTTTCAAACAGAGAGTCTAATGTATAGTAAAAACAAGCCTTGAAAACAATATAAACGCAGTAAGACATAGTTTATTGGAACTCATTAGTCACTTACTTTGTGTTTAGTTAGTGTTGCAGAAGAGAGGAAATAGATACATGAGATATAAAAATATGTATGGGTGGTAAAAACATAAAATAAATCTGTTTTTAGAACAATTTTATAGGGAATTTTTGATTTTTTAAAACAAGAGAAACATGAGACATGTTCCTTTTATCTTGTTTATTTCTCTAGATAATACCTTAATATTGTTTCAATAAATAGAGTTTAATTTAGTAACGTGTTGACTTCACTTGTATATCTAGGATATTTGCAATATACCTCGTAAGATTCAAACAACTCTACCTCATTTAAATACACTTCCAAACTAAGGTTTTTGAACCAAAGTAAAATGACTCAATCATCTCTTAACAAAATAAACTTAATCTCTAGATTTTTAGAAAGAAAATAAAAGCATTAAAAGACAAGAAAAACACTAAAAATAAGATGAGAAATAGTGTGTAAAAAAAAAGTTAAAAACTCTTTATTCACCCCTTTTTTATAATGAATTTTGAAAGCTGAAAGATTGAAAAATTAATAAGAATTAATTCTTACAATTATCAAGTTTTGATTACTCACCATAAATCAAGAATTAAATATAGAAAAATCAAGGGTTTTTTAAGTACGAAAACCAAGGGTTCTTTGAGATTAATTTCTCATTCACCTATAATTTATTTAAATCATGTTAGGTAAACAAATTTTCAATAATCTCCCATATGAATGAAAATTGTCTCATTAGTTTGAAAACGAGTCGAAGATTTGTTGAGAGATATTGATTTGGTAGATTACTACATCAGGATAGGTAGCTTTTAGCTTTGAACCTTTCTTAATGAAATACTATCGGATTTACTCGGCTAAATAGTGAACGTGATGTTTTGAACTATTTAACCTTTTGTGTAAATAAAAACAATAGTGCTCATATAGTTCTATATCTCAAGATTTCCTTTGGTTCTCACTGTTGTGTTTATTTTGGCCTAGAACAATTCTTGGATTCATCAGTGCTTTAGAAAATTCATCATTTATTGAAATTCTCAAAAACACGATCACATTTCTCACTTATATAGGTGATCTTTCATTAATATTATTCTGATATACTCCACTTGGTGTACCAATATATAAAAGTTATTAAGAGCTCAACTCACTTTTTATTACGATGTAATTATCACTTATTTCACATAAGAATAAGCAGAAAATAATATTTTCCTAGTGCTACCAAAAATATTATATAACTTAGTTTTCCTTTTGAATCTAGATCTTAGGATCTCCTATCAACTAGGTATGGTTACCATTATGATACCTTTTCATTTTAAAGGCCTTAAACCTATCCCCTAGATGAATTATACACAAGCTCTTTTGACAAACCTTTGGTTAATAGATTCATGATATTTTTCCTTTGACTTTATATAGTCAATAGAAATAATTTTATTTGAGAGCAAACATTCAATGATATTATGTTTATGATGTATATGTCTAGATTTATCATTATACATACTACTTTGTGACTTTTTAATTTGCCGACTTACTATCGTAATAGATATAATAGTTGACACTAATTTTGGCCAACATGGAATATTCTATAAGAAATTTTAAATCAATTTGGCTTCCTTTCTAGCTTTATCAAAAGAAATAAACTCTAATTCTATTGTGAATCTAGCGATACACATTTATTTGAATGATTTTCATGACACAGTTGCTCCACCAAGTGTGAAGACATATATACATGTAAAATTTGAATCCTTAGAGTCGGATCTTCAATTAGCATCACTATAACCTTTTAGTACCGCTGGGTAACCAATATAGTATAACAAATAATCCACGGTGTACCTTAAATATTTGAGTACTATTCGTATTGCTTTCCAATGATTCATACTTAAAATAATTGTAAATCTACTTAGTTTTCTAATTGAGTAAACAATATCAGGTTTTATATAGTTCATAACATACATCAACTCCTAATTACCAAAGACATACAATGACATAACCTTTATGTGTTTTCACATAAATACATTTATCAATTTTGTTGATTTTAAACTTATTTGATATCATAACTTTGTCAAATTTTTCATGCCATAGTTTAGGTGCTTATTTCAAACCATATAATGATATGACAAGTTTAGACTTTCTTTTCTTGTCCATTGACAACAAACCCCTCGGGTTTTTCCATGTAAACCTCCTCATCAAGGTCACCATTTTAAAAAAGTTGTTTTTACATTTATTTCATGTATTTCAAGCTTGTAAATAGCTACGATGACTATTAATATTTGTATGAGAGTTATTATTGATACAAGTGAATATTTGTAAGAAATAATCCTTACCTTCTTGTTGTCTAAAACCTTTTACAACAAGTCTAGCTTTAATTATCAATAATGCCATCAATTTTCATCTTTCTATTAAAGATCCACTTATAGTCTAATGATTTACTTTCAAGAGTAAGATCTAATAGTTTCTATGTATGCTTATTCATAATGGATTCAATTTTACTATTGATTGCCTCCTTTAAAGAGAAAGATTCCAAATAGGATATTGTCTCGGAATAGGTTCAAGGTTCATTTTTTTTAACAAGTATGTATCAAGACCAAATGCTTTGGTCATTTCCCCCCTTTCTCCTTCTAAACTCAACTTCATCATATTGTGATTGATGATGATCACTTGAGCTAGCCTTAATCGTTCTCTTAAATGAATAATTTTCTCATGCTTCCTTTCATGAAACCATAATTTCAAAGGATGTAGCATTTATTGATTCTATAATAGTATTAAGATGAATATCCTTAATATTTGACTTGTGTACAAGAAATTGATATGCACTATTATTGTATGCATATCTAATAAATACGCAATCCAAAGTCTTAGGTCCTATTTTTTCCTTTTTTAAGATTAGGCATTACTACTTTTGCAAAACGCCCCTCATAATTTAAGGTATTCACAAGAAGCTCTCCTACCTTTTCATAATTCATAAAGTGTCTTATTTAATTTTTTTTAATGAGATATTTTGTTAAGTATATTATTGGAAGTTAGGATTATCTTCCAAACACAAGTTATGAGGTAATTCCAAACTTATTAACATAGTATTCATCACATATAGTCTGCAATTTTATTTTATTATGGTGAATAAAAGCGATATTTTGGTGGATAATACCATTTTGGAAACAAAATTTGCTAAATGACGATCACTTATTATTACTTTTATTTTTCTTATCAAGTTGATTTGTAACATAATTCTTGTAATGTTTAAACATTACAAAAGTTGTATCTTTTCTTCCAAGCAAATAGATATAACAATAATTTGTGAAATCATTTATAAAAATAATGCAAGACTTTTTTCTATCTCTCGTTTGCGCAAACTTTAAATCACCGATATTCGAGCAAATTAAACCTAGAGATTCACAATTTTTTTCAATTGTTTGAAAATAATGTTTTATGAATTTTTTATTCTACACAAATTTCACACGTGTTTTTTCCCTCAAGAATCATACTTGGTAATAATTCATAGTTTATTAACCTTTGTATATAATTATAATTCACATAACCCAACTTGTCATGCCATACATAACAAGAATTAAGTAAATAAGAAGAAAAGACAAATCTTATTATTGTTCTAATAATTGGTTACAATGATTATTATATTCATTTAAAAGAAGCCATCATGGAGATACACTTTTTCTACAAACATACCACTCTTGGAGAACATAAATTTATCACTATAAAAAAAATCATCTTAAAATTGTTTTTGCTCAACAATAAGAGAGACACTAAGTTCTTTCTAATAATAGCAACAAGCAATACATTGTTGAAGGTGAGATGCTTTCCAAAGGTCAGCTTCAGTATGACCTTTTCAAAATCCAGTACTTTAGAGGTTTATGAGTTCTTTATGTATAGGTTTTTTCTATCAACTTCTTTGTAAGTGAAAAACATCATCTTCTCAACATATACATATCTTGTAGCACTAACATCAACCCATCATTACTCATGATTGTTTAATAAGGCTGACTTTGTAAACTATAAAAATGTTTATTTCCAAAACTTCATTAACGAGGTAATCAACCTTATTGATATTGGTTTCAACAATTATTTTCTTTCTTATGTTGATTTATTGATCCCTATTTTATTCACAATTATCACAATTTCACTTATAAACTATATTGTATAAGAAAAGGGTATCGTGTGAATAATATTTTCTCTAAGTAAGTTCACTAGAAAGATTGGAGGGGTCACAAACCATCCCGTTTAAAATCTAATCTCCTTATACAAAACTTTCTAAGTTGTATTTATTCACTACACTAACTTTTTGTATATGTGAACAATAATATATACATGAATAATGTTGTATGCATGAACAAACCTGACTAGATAGCTTTGATGTCATTCTTACATTTAGAAAATTTTCACGTATGAACTTTTGATCCAAAGTTTTTCAAAGTGCCTTTTCACTCTTGATTGAACTATACACATCATACTGTGTATGGTTTAATCTATTCAAAATGTAGTTTTTTACACAAAAAATCACTATGATTCCATGTCTAAAGCTACCATAATAATGAAATCAAATTCATTATTTGACAACTTTAATATTTTTTTTCCTACAAGAACTTAACCAAGTCTAAGGTGAGCACATGAATCAATATTTTATGTTATTACCGTTTAAAATTCAATCAATTGAACTTTTCAAGTTTCTCACTATACAACATAAAAAAATGATTGTAGAATCCTCACTACCAAAGTAGTACTTGTCGAAGCAATATTGGTTGAAAAAACTAATTATCAAGTTAAAAATATGATATAATATTATAAAAACAATAGCCAATAATATTTATAAATAAATATTTCGATTCCACAATAAGCAAGTAATATAAAAAATAATAATTGTAATATAGCAACTTGATAAACAAAAATAGTTAAATTATACAACATAAAAAATAAACTCTTTTGTTTATTTTAGTTTAAGAAAAACATACAAAAAAATATGTTTAAACAAGAAAGACTAAATGCATGATTATACCAACAAGTTGACAAGAACATATATAAACTAAAAAAAAGATATATATCATGCAACAACTCAAAGAGATTCAAATAAATTGCATAAATTATAATTTTAGAAGATAAACTATAACTTTAAAACAAAGATATATAAAAACCTTCTAAAATTAAAAAAAAAAAAACATAAAGCTATAAACAAACCAAGAAGTTATAGATGAAAACATATAATGTGTGTGTGTGTGAGAGAGAGAATATATAAAATTAAAAGAGAGTTACATTATATCTTAAATTTTAAAGATACTAAAAACCTCTTTAACAATAATCTATATAATTAATATTTTTTCACATGATAAACTAAACAAAGTCTAATATATGTGCTTTCAACAAACTAAACAACATCAATAAACAAGCAAAATAAAACTCATGTCAAACATGCTTTCAGTATAAATATAATAATAGAATACTAGCACACATATTAAACACATATATTCAAACTTATAATTGATATAAAATCAAAATTCTTTTCAAAATAAAAAAAACTTAAATAATAATAGCAAGAAGACTCACATTTTGGCAAAAGCAAAAAAAAAATCAAGCTACAATTTTGAAAGGAATCGAGAGCTTAATTGTATCCTATTTTTACCCGAAACTGAAGATACAATAAAGATTCATGGTTAAATTACATGATTATTGGACGAATCTGCATAAAAATTAAGTCCGAGGATATAATTATATTTTTAGTAAGCCAATTTGATTTAATCATGGGGCAAATTAAATTTTAATTATGTTTAAGAATTAATTTGGGTTTAATTGAAGGATTTAATTAGGTGCAAGGACTAATTATACTTTAAATTGATCAAATTAATTTTATTAGGGGTTTTCAAATTTAATTTTTACCAAGTCAATTTTTTGAAATCAAGGGTAAAATTGTAAGAAAATCAAAGTTTTTGGGTCAATTAAGGACTAAATTGAAGAAATTTACAACCAAATATCATTTTGAAAAAGGCGTCATGGGGCTTAATTGATTGAAATCAGGGGTGAAATTGAAGAGATTTGAAAGTTTAATTGTCAATTAGAGGCTAATTGAAGAAATGAAAGACTAATGACCAAAATGATAAGGACAGTGAAATTTTGGGCTACAATTAAAGTTTGCCAGGGGTAAAATTGCATTAAATTGGAAGTTTAAGGTCAATTAGGGGTGTAATTGAGAGAGATTACAAATAAAAGGACTAGATTGAACTTTATTAAAATGGCGCTGTTTTGTTACTATTCATCTTCTTTTTCAATTTTCACCCGAAGAGACTGCTCAAGAGACTGCTTTTTAAGGGTATTTAATGCTTCATCTCTGCATCAAATTTGACAAAACGATCACGTGACATTTGACTACACCCTGGTATGATTCTTTTTGGCCTATTGACACCACAAAAGTCATGACGCCGACCCAAAATTGACAGTTCATGATACATAATTTGAACCAATGATTGAGATTCTTTGAGGCTGAATCAAAGGCCAAGATTTGGTACCATTAAAGACCAAATGTCCCTCTTTATCCTCTTATAAGAGGTGAATTTCATGGCCTGAAGAGGAAGAAATTCAGATCCAAAGTCGATAAAAAACTAGTTATCCCCAGTTTTTTCCAATCGCCAAGCTTCCACTTTTCTCCTCCATCGCTATAGCTTCGGCTTTTTTAGCCACTACAACCTCCCCCATGCCATGACTAACGATGACTCAACATCCCTACAAACCCATCTCCTCGCCAGTGATAGGGACAACCACCATAAGCTTTGCCTTTTCCATGACAAACTTCTTCTTCCTGCACCGCAACAACCCAGCCACCAACATCTTTAGCCTCCACCATGAGCCACCAGCATTTCCACCATCCTTATGCTAGACCAGTGACGGTAGCTGAAACCCCTCCACTAGATAAGTTTCTTCGTCTCCTTCACCCTTCCCAACTGCATGTAATATGTGAAATAATTCATATCCTGCAACTGCTGGCTTCTACCAGCAGATACAAGATGGGCTGGACCTGTTTTGGCCCAACCCACCCTAAAAAAAGAAGGGTTTTTTGGGTCACTTGTCTACAAAAAACAAAAAATTCCAAGGGTTACTTCAAAATATTTATCATTTTCTCACATATTTATCCAATAATTTTGCATAATATCAAACTATATATTTACACTGTAAGATACAAATTTGATATTAAAATACTCGATTTTCTCCAAAATGTTTCTAAAAATTTTTGAAAATTAAAAAAAATCTCAATTTTTTTAAATTAATTCTCTTTCAAATAAACAAAAAAATATTTTATTTTCATGTATACGGCCAAATCCTAAAAGTTTTCTAACATATTTTTATATATAAAAAAAAGCATCTTTCTTATATTTTGAAATGCAAAAATGGATTTCGTAGCTAGTTTATGATTATTTGTTAGGGTTTGGCCAAAAATAAAATATCCTTCACCAATTATTTTGTTCACTTTATATTTAAAATGTTAGTGTTTAACTGTAGACTTTAATATTTGAGGGTGTAAAACTACATGGTAGAGTATACCTTCAAATATTAAAGATACAAAGAAATAAATGTGATTCTAAAATTTAGATCTTAAAATGGTTAAGATCTAACCCAAAAGGTAGAGATCTCTTTACGAAGAGAGATCTGCCTTGAATCTTAGACGAGACCAACAAATAGAAGCATAACCTAAAAAAACAATCAAATAACAATGCAACTTACCTTAGGTATGGTGCACTGATGGTAGTGCATCTTCCCCTTATACAACTAATCCCTTACCTAGACTCTTGCAAGTCATAGATTTCTTAGTAACCTTAATAATAAGTGGCGACTCCTGAATCTTATAATCATAATATTATGATTATACCCAAAACCCTTTTCCTGTCTCAATACCTCTCACGAGGCAAAAATATGTCTTTTGTCATTTTAAATTAATAAATTAAAATTTTTGGATACACTTGTTGAAATTAAAACAAAAAAGGCTATTTACTTGTTGAAACACTTTAAATTAATAAATTTTTTGTTGTCATTAATGATGAATCCTTTGTCATTTAAGCTTTATTCCTCCTCACTTGTGTAATTAGAATATTTGCAATATGTCCTCCAAGATCTCAACACCATTACCTTAGTCTAGATGTACTTCTAAATAAGGTCTTTGAACCAAAGTAAAATGACTTAATTATCTTTTAATAAAGTGAACGTAAGCTTTAGATTTGAGAGGAAAACTAAAACATAGAAAAGAGAATGAAAGCGTTAAAACTGAGGTGAGGAAATTTTGTAAAAATCTAGATAAAACTATCTTTGAACTCTTCCTCCACCCTCCTTTTTATTGTGGGTTTTGAAAACTAAAAAGTTGAAGAATTAATTATGGTAATAATCACAATTAATTTCCATTATGATCAACCTTTGATTACCCATTATAAATCAATAATTAAATCTGAACATAATGGTTATAAATCTAAATTTTTTGAGTTGAAAAATTGTTCAGATTTGTAGCAAAAACTTTTAGAAGAGACTGTTAATATTTATAGGCCGGACTAAATAAACAATGAGTTGGAAGAAATAACTCTTCATGGACCAAGCCCAATTCCAATTTCAATTTGCAAAAATTAATTTTTTAAAAGTATAAACACTAGCGAAGTGTTTTTTTTATTTTCATGGTGGGATAAAGTTCTTTAAAGGGTTTTGAGTTTTACCAAAACATGTCAACCAAGGGTTTATTAAGATCAATTTCTCATTTATCTATAATTTGTTTAAATCATGTTAATGTTGATGAGGATATGTTGAAGATTAAATTCTATTAATTTTTTAACCCTGAAAATGAGTAGATTCTAGTTTTAATTTGACTTTAATTAAATATTCTTATTGATCATGTTCTTTAAATAAATTTCCAACATTTACTTGATGAACATTTCTAGATGGAAGATTCCTACTAAGGATTTAGGAAAACAATCTCTAGATAGAGTTGTAAGTCAAGCAATAATGTAACAATGAGTGTGTTCAGTAATAGAAAACAGTTTTCTGGACTGAAAAATATTGTATTTGAATATGAAGTTTGTTTTTTTTTTTTTATGAATTTAATTTTTCAAAAAATTAGAGTATTATTCTTATTCTGAACAGCTGTTGACACAATCAAATGTTTAATAGTCACATGGGAGAATGGAGACAGTTCTTAGAAAAAGATTGCAGTTCTAAGAAAATCCTAAAGAAAATTGAAACTGAACAAATTTTGAACACATCAAGTAACGAATACTTGATATTCAATCAAGTTTGTGAAAAAATTACAAGATGAACCAAGCAAAATTCTAGGAAGCTGCATGTCTTGTACACAAGCAGGAGAAACTTTGAGGAGATATACCCCGGTAAACAACTCCATGAAATATCAAAAGATTTATTTTATTTTTATTTTAAATTAATTTTTTTCATTGTTCTCGTATCATTTTAATATGCTGATATTAAAAATAATTTTTAAAAAATAAAAAAATATATTATTTTGATACATTTTCAAACAAAAAAATATTTTAAAAAGCAACCGTTACCGTACTCTTCCTCGAGTGTTTGAGAATTTGACTGCGATTGCTTTTCAAAATGCTTTTCATTCGGAAATGCATCAAAATAATATATTTTTTTATTTTTTAAAAAATATTTTTAATTCCAATAATCAAAATGATATGAAAATATTAAAAAATTATTAATTTAAAGAAAATAAATTTTTTAAAAAACATTTTGGAAAGATTGAAACAAACAACTGGTACGGTCAAAATCAGTTTTTTAACGTTAGAAAGCCAACTGTGCTAGAGTATTCCACAAATAAAGGGCCTCCAATTAATAACGATTAGCTTCTAGAGGGATTAAAAGGCACCATCTTCTTTTTTCGAAAATCAATAAAAGCATCTGGTAAGATCACTCATTTGACCAGGTCGTCCTTTTATTTTATTATGTTATTACTGGTAATGTACTGAAGACCTCGGGAGGCTATGCTGTAAACAGGCACTGTGGGGCTGTAAATGTGCAATATACCTGACATCAGGTGTAAGACTTGGTGTCTAAAGTAGTAGGTTTTAACGACAACAGGGTACCCGTGCAGTGACTCTCGGGGGTCTTACAGCGGCCTTGGCCTGATGTTGGCGGAGTGCTGTGAAATCTGTCATTTTGTTCGGGAGGAAGGTGTTATGTTTTGAAGTTTGAACTGTGATATATTTTGATAATTAGACGAGGGAATATTCTCTGACCCTTGTCTTGTACTTTTCTTCTTGTCTTTGAGGTAGACAAGAAATTCCTATTACACGCCATCTCCTTATTTCTTAGTAAAACAACGATAGAATAAGATTTAAAAAAATGGGTTGTTTTTACCAAGGAACTGTGCTGAATTGCTCGGATCCTGTAAGGAATGAACGTGATCAACTTTGTGAGGAGAGAAGGTTAAATTAAGCACACTTGCCACATGCCCCCTAGAGTATTTGACTATAGTTTCAGGCTTTGAGGTAGACAAGAAATTCCTATTACACGCCATCTCCTTATTTCTTAGTAAAACAACGATAGAACAAGATTTAAAAAAAATGGGTTGTGTTTTACCAAGGAACTGTGCTGAATTGCTCGGATCCTGTAAGGTATGAATGTGATCCACTTTGTAAGGAGAAAAGGTTAATTTAAGCACACTTGCCACTTGCCCCCTAGAGTATTTGACTATAGTTTCAGGCTTTGAGCAATATTTCCCCTTTCCCTTTGATGTCCTTGCCTTTGTTGATTTTTTTTTTATTAAATGTTGTCAAGTAAGATCACAAAATTGAAATCTTCATTCCTCAACACGCATATCCGAACATATCATAGATGGGACATCTAGCAAAAACTCAAAAACAGGTTGATGTTGTAATGGTTGTCCACCCTCTAGATTTTATTCCTGCTAGCTACTGATCCTCCTGATCCATCTTCACCTACATAAACGATTGTACAAATTGTGAAACTCTTTGTACTTTGCACATATTTCCTTCACAATTAAACAGAAAATGCAGACATGTACCTTCAGAACCTAGGAGCACTGGTCTCTTGGTGAAACTTCTCTCTTACATATGCTGGCTATTATAGCCTCTGCAAGTTTGGTTCTTTATGCATCCAAGCAAATCGTTTGCTGTGTCAATACCTACCATCCAAGAACAAAAATCAAGGTTGGTAAAGGTCATCTTGTTAGCACAATACACCAAATGAGAAAGCATATTTGGGTGTTTTGGGAGATCGAACCTGTAAAGTAAGCACCAGTGACATATCCTATGTATTTATTGCTATTATGCTCCCCGGTGAAGTAAACTGGACCAACAGGATCCTGTAAAAGACAGTATTTCTAGCTATGTTTCTGAAATCGCCTTTTCTTACATCAACATTAGGAAATTGAATTTGCTAATTTTAGGCTCACCCCTAATTGGTCGTGGCGGTTTTGGTTGTACTTGTCAGGCCAATTGGAATAGCTGCCTTTGTAGAATCTGTTTAAGCCCCATCTAGGTACAAGTATGTCTTCTGGCTTAGGAATGTTGTTACCAAACAACGTTTTCAGGACAGCCATGACCTCTGCTTCAACTTCCTGGTCTGATAATTGCTCTACCCTTCTTGATTCTTCAGCGGTTACTGTCACAAACAAAATGTTCGATCCTGGATATTCATTCTCTAGATGCTGCATGAAAAGAAAACATCAAGACATCATAAATGTGGAGCTAGGATGAATTTACAGCAAAATAGCTAGCTACTAATTTAGATGTACATGTTAGTTAGTACCTGCCAAAGTGGATAGTATCCGCGCCTGACATGCGTGTAAAGGAAGAACTCAGTTCCAGGACCAGATGGCCAGAACTTGTAAGGAAATTTTAGGAATATCTTGGTGTATATGGTCATGCTAAAATCTGATATTGCAAGCCTTTTCCATAGCTGATTCATATTCAAGATAAGATTCAGTACTGGAAATACCAAAATGAAAATAAAGATATCCATAAAAGTTAGAAAGGAAATTGATTTGAATATCTCGTGAAGATTGAAAAAGAAAATCTCTCAATAAAAAAAAATCAAGAAAGAAAAGAAAAGAAACCAATAATCATGTATACTCACAGGTAACTTAGGCCTGAAATCAATGAGGTCAGTTTGGAGGACTCCAACGCTTACAGAGACAATAGCATACTTAGCTTTGTAAATGGAACCATCTTCAGTTTTGACTGCAACTCCATTCTTTGAGTATATTATCTCTCTAACTACCTGAAATAGTGTTTAAAGCACAAATCTACATCAGGATTTAGTACCTTGCATGATATAGCTAGCTCAGCTACCTATAACCGAGTACATTAGTTCAAGATCCCAGCAAAATGTGCTAAAAGGTTACCTTATTTAGCTTGAGTCTGGGGTCGCTCTTCAAAGAAGACAAGAACTGCTTAGCAAGATACTGTACTACAATCTCAAAACCCCTGGGATCTGCTACAAAGTACGGATCCTCTCCATGGTCCACGAACTCATTCCGTGGGTATGTGTGCTTCAAACTTGTCACTTTTGGTGGTTCTCCATCTTCGTAGTCATTGTGGTAGTAGTCTATCACCATTTCTAGTGGGGTTTTCGGCTCCCTACAGCCATGTCCATTACTCAGTTAATTTACTCTTAAAAAAAAAAAAACTTAATTAATGTATGAAATTCCTAGCGCTTACTGTTTGAATAGACGCTGCCCTGCCAATATTGAGATATCAACATCGTTCTTGACTTTTTTTGTAAGAAGGGTCGAAAACTCTGCACAGAAGTCATCCCTGGCTACAGCAACTTTGTCTATAGCCTCCACCAATCTTTTTGGGTATAGCCCACCACTGTGGAGATCAGTGGAAAAGATGTTACGAATGGTATGCCATTAATGTCAGCAATTAAGATGATGGTTTTTAAGAAAAGAAGAATATCAAAGAAGAGTTGTTTAATTCAATTACTCTTGTTTATAGGTATTTGATGTAAGATTATCATAGTCATTAAGGGAGGTTTTGAGCTTGACTTTCTTGGCCATTTCTAATACAGGATTATGAACAGGCCCCCCACCAAAAAGCCAGTTGGCACCCATTTCTACTGCATATCCACTAAATTGGGTTTTCATCACACGGCCGCCAATCCTATCTGTTGCTTCCAGTATCAAGATATCACGTATGCCAGCATCTTGAAGTGTTTTTGCTGCTGAAATTCCTGAAATGTTAACCAAGATTAAATAAAAAGGCTCAGCATACAAAGTAGTTTGTGTAAAAACTATGCAAGTCTTTCACCCAAAAAAGAATATGTATATATGGACAATGAAAGTGTTTTACCGCATGATGTGTGCGCCTAAATACCAGAAAAAAACATTCATAATACAGAAATGTAAAAGGGCAAGTGAAATGCATGCATATATCTAGAGCCATTTTTGGTAATTTTGAAGATATGACAACCTGACATTCCAGCTCCAATGATAATGACGGTAGGAGTTTGCGAGGCCGAAGCCAGAGAGAGGAAGGAATGGAAAAGGAGGACAAGCACCATTCCGAAGAGCTTCGTCATTGTTATGCAATACGCTAAGCTTTTAGTGTTTGGCTTGAGTTGTGAGATTAGGTTACTCTTGTCTCCCATTTATATGCAAGACTAGGTTCGTGACTTATGCTATAGGCTGGTCTCAAACAATTTAGTACACAATAAAAAACTACTTATACAAAATAATATTTAAAAAAAAATTAAAAAAAATATAATACTCAAGTCATTAACTTGATTAGATCTAATAAAATAAAATAATTTGATAATTTTATTTAAATTATAGACAACAGTAACAGACGAACTATAAAAAAATATTTGATAATAATTAACTAAAATAAATGAGTTATCGATATCATACCTGAAAAGAGAAGAAAAAAAATCATTGAAAGCTCATTGTCATTTTATTATGGACATCTTCCATCATAAAAAGCTTGTTGAGACGGTTCAAACCTAACTGCAAAAATCTTAGTGATGATATTAGAAGCCGCATGGGTTGCTAGAGCAACGTCCCGAAAAAGCAAACGAATAAACAAAATGAAATGAGCATCTGTCTATATTCAATAAATCAATTATATTTAACTCAATAATAAAATTTAATTAAAAAATAAATCTCACAAACTTCACAAAGCAAAAATAACAATAATTAAAAGAACAAGGATAAAATTTAATAGGAAATAAATTTACGGAGGGTGGAATAAATAAAATGTAACTCTAAAAATTATTTTAGATTATAAAAAAATCAAAATCAAAATAATATGGACTAAATTTGATAAAGAAAAAAATTGAATGAAGATGAAATCAAAACAAGAATCTAATTGAATGAATTATTAAAAAAAAAATCATAACCAAAAGAATAAGGACTAAATAAAAAAGAAGTTTAGGGGTTGACTTGAAAAACCAGGGGCATGGCATAAACACCAAAGAAGAGAGAGGAAAGAAAAAAATAGCTGTCGACGCCAAACTAGAGTTCTTATGGGTGTATACACCACATATCCATGGAAGAGACGTCGAAACAAAGCTGATGTCATCTTATAATGGCTTTTTTGGCCCTGAAATCAGTCACACATGATGTTAAAAGACGACAAAGCAGCTGATGTGTGCATCAATAATTTTTTTAATTTCTTTCTATTTTTTAAAAGATCAAATTGCCCTTGCCTCACCTCAATAACAACAAAAAGACCAGCAATGAATGAAATACCCTCTGACTAGGCTAAAAATATATAAATTGTAAGGGCAAGTAAGTCTTTTAATGTATTTATAAAAATGAAAAGAAAAACAGAAGCCTCATTTTCATTTTCATTTTTTCTTGATTCTAAAGGTAATCTAATAATTTTAATTTGCATAATAAAACAAAAGTAAAAAAATGCCACAGACAAATATATTCTTTTTTTAATAGCATCAATGTAATTTTACTATGAATTTTTTTTTATAATGTCCCTAATTAATTTTTAAATGCCAAAAAGATATTTTTTTTAAAGATGATCCTACCCCAACTATTATTCTAAACTCCTTTTTTTTTTAGACTAGCATGTTAATTTGTTTTTACATTTTAAAAATATTTTTGAAAAAAATTAAAATTTTTTATTTTTTCTTTAATTTAAATTAATATTTTTGTGGTGTTTTTAGATCATTTTGAGACGCTAATTTCAAAAGTGATTTTTTAAAAATAAAAAAAATATTATTTTGATATATTTTTAAGTGAAAAATATTTTGAAAAACAACCGCAACCACACTTCCAACAGTAAATTTACTATTCTCGTTTATAATAAACTATATCTAGGTAAACAGTAAATTCATTACCCCCTTCAAGTTTTATTTTTTATTTTTTAATTTTTTACCCAGTTTCTTTCATAACATTCACGTGTTTGTGTCTGTCGGATTTTTCCACCATGTTATTTCTAATGGATGATTATTTAGTTGTTCCTACCAACCAACCAAAGAATAAATATTGTTAAAATATATTCACTTTTTATCTGCTATAATTGTTTTTCATATTTATTATCCGATTTTATAATATTATCCACGGGATATACCTTTTCAGTGCTGAATTATATCAGTGTGTGTCGATCACTCAATGCAATTATGGCGTAGATAAAATATTATATACTAAAGATTGCCCCACTTTGAATAATGCGGTCAATACTTTATCTCTGAAAATACGGCAATCCTGTCATACTAAAGACAGACATTAACAACTGTTTCTAGGAAAAAGTGAAAGCAGGTACACAAACTCCTGATTTTCTTTGCTTTGTTTAAAGGAGAAGATAGCATGTGATTTTGAAGAATCTTTTTGATCGCATGTTTGTTTCTTAAACCAAAGTAATAATATATTTACGAGAATTAATTATTTGATATATTAGAAGTTTTGAAATATGACATGCTCTTGAAGGATGTTTATTTGGTGTTTAAATAATGATTAATTAAATGTTCGTATTAATATTCCCTTATCTGTAGCACAAGAAGGGAATAGTTGATGATATCAGTTCTAGAATTCGTAAAATAGTTCTTTTTAATTAGATTTAGAAACTCTCTAATGATAAAATCAATAACTTCAAATGATGATTGTGATAAATAAAAGAAAGAACTTTCAATCCCAAAAACAGTATACTTTCAATCCCAAGAACAATAATGTTTGTTATTGTTTTTTATGATAAATGTTCTAAGGCTTAAAGTATCAATGCTTGGAGAGTAAAAAATATTTCTACCACTCATAGTTTATGATAGAGTTCTTCATGTCATCATCTAGCTATTTTCATTGCAAAATGTTGCTTTTAAATTGAATAATCTCTTAGTTGATATAGTTGTATTCATGTTTCTAATAGCCATCAAAAGGCATCAATGCATTGTCATAATCATTTTTTCCATGAATTTTGCAAATTCAGTTATTGAGAATTTTTTTTATATAATATTTTGTCTAAAAATCATTTTATTTTTTTTTGTGTTTTAGAGCAAAGCTGTAACTTTTAATGATTGTATTCATGTAAATTCAATAGTTGAAATGAAATCATTAAAATGTAATTTTAAAAGTATTTTCATTAAATGAACATTTAGATTTTTTTGGTTGAAAGTCGAAAACATGACATTCAAGTGCTATAAATTAATGTTGGATTTTATATTGGACATATAACAAAATGGATGTTGGTTGAGATTGTGTAAAAACATGGTTATCCTAAAACTTTGCTCTCTTTTTAAAAAATTGAATGCTTAGATAAATTATGTAGAAAAATGAAATGCTATTTTGGAAAGAAGAAGTTGGATTCTAAAGGAGAGTTTTGGCTTGTAAAATTATCTTCCTTTATATTTTATTGCTCTTGCCTATTTATTATTGAAAAATCATGATTTGATGTCCTAAATAATAATATACAACACACAAATAAGCCATGATTTCACTCAAAAAATATCATTCAATTTTTTTAATATATATATATATATATAAAGCTCAAAAGATATTTAAAAGTATAAAGATAAAAAGATCATTATTTTGTGTGGAGATCTTCTTAAACTTGCTATCTTGACTTTGTCACTTTAATGATTGATCTCATTTTAATCTTAATTCTCTTAATTATATCTTGTGCTTTGTCGTTGATATTTTATTTTTAATTTTGAACTTTGTACCATTATAAAAGGTGCTTTGAATATTAATAATAAAATATGAATATATGTAGAATTTTTATTTATTCATTAATAATAAGATTGTTAAGCAACTCGTAATGATTGGATAAACAAATAGACAATGGAAGAAAAAATCTTCTTTTTAAGAAATAGAGGCCCCAAGACTCGATAATACACATAAGAAAATTAAAAATATAATATGAAAGAAAATGAACATGCAATATTCTAATTTTTTATAATAGGGATTGGTTTTACATTTGAGGATATAACAATGACATTAAAACATCTAAAATATCATAATCGATACACCATCTCTCAAGATTTTATTTAAGTTATATATAATATGTATAAATGCAATTTGATGAATGCAAGTTAATTAAAGTCAAAATCAAAAGATAATTTGAACATGGGATGAATATGGATAAGATGAGATTAATACGTAAAAGGATTTATTAAATTGAAAAATATCAAAATGATGTGAATGAAACCTGATTTAGACAATGTTTGGAAAACACGGTTGAAACCGCGTTTCCTAAAAAATTTTAATTGTTTTTTATTTAAAATTAATTTTTTTTATATTTTCATATCATTTTAATGTGTTAGTATTAAAATTTAAAACGCCATGAAAAGTATAATGAATGATGACTTGGTTGGAAATTTTAAAAACCAAAGTACCACATGGGATGACCAAATTAAATAGCTATAAACCAAATTGCTGTAAGCGACGACTTGCAATGTTTAATTAAAAAGGTAAGGAGACCAAGGTGTTGTAAACAATGACTCAAGAAACACAAAGAAAAATTTTCAATTTGTTCAAATAACTTTAACAAAATCAAAGGACACTTGCACATTTTAAGTTTAAAGAAAATTTATTTAAAAATGTGATGGAGAATTGATATAAAAATATTGTGCGGATGAAAATTAAAATGGAAAGACAAAGTAACCTTGTAAAATGAGAAAAAAATACATAAATTACCCTCGAGCAAGTGGTTGACAGGTTGTCATGCGTTGCC
>Ga0325411_1000409_pt1 | contig 44960 bp, 29 predicted proteins | sample PopdelMetagenome_13_FD_206181 | JGI IMG/M metagenome (GOLD analysis project Ga0325411, IMG submission 206181) | Populus deltoides microbial communities from Bellville, Georgia, United States - Xylem-PdIQD-R4 | ecosystem: Host-associated > Plants > Phyllosphere > Stem > Wood/Secondary xylem...
TCTTCCAAAATGCAAGCTTTAAATTGATCTAGGAAAATGTATAAAAGAATGTGAGATTAAATGTGGTGATGGTCTAGATGTGAATCGTCAGAATCAAGTGGATGATGGCAAAGAAGCTGCAAAACTAAGTTAATGTCTTGTATAGTTCAGTTGTTTTGAACTTAGCAAAAGGCATGCATCACATCCATGTATCTTCTTCAATGAATGGTTCATGATTTTTTAATCCTATTTTGTGTCTTTAACTTTTTTTTTTCAATGATTAAGACTTGAGATACTATTACGAGTGATAATTTTTTTCACAAGGAGAAGAAGGCAGAGTTAATAATAAAATTAAAATTAAAAAAAAAAGACTCCTAGATTTTTTTCATTGGATGATCTTAATCATTTTCCTGAAGAGAGTGGTATTTATAAGACTAAAAGATCAAACTAGTCGTTGGGCTCACATTTCAAAATATTTCTATCCAGGAGAATCAATTAAACTATTGTCAAAGCAAGTTAGACTATTTTGAAGATGCTTGGAAAATTCTATAATTTCTAGAAAAAGAGTAGACTATTTCTCAAAACAATGACTTGTTTTTTAAATTTACTATACCAATTCTTCTGTTTTGTGTCCTTAAGTCTTTTCTGGAAAAATTAACTAGACCGGTTTAGGTATTAGACTGATTAGACTTTTAGTTTTTTTTAGGCTTTGTAGGTATATAAACTGATTCCTAAACAAATTGAAAGTTATTTGGCAAATCCTCTTTACAAGATTTTGATCTTTCAAGTTGAAAGTCGTTATCGCGTCAAGTTTTTTGTTTGAAATTGAAAACCATGATTGCATCACTTCATGCATCCATACCTTGCTTTTTTTGATAATTTCCTTGAATGATTCTATTATTTTAAATCTTATCTAAATCATCACAAAGCTTGTATAACATATAAATGCTAGTAATATGTTTTCATATATATTAAGTAAAGCTACTTACCTTAACTTTTATGTATGCCTCGACTTTGTATATAATTTTCATTTATATATGTTCCATAAAAGAATATTTCACATAAGCATTCAAATAATATATAAGCACTAATGATTTGATTATTGATAATGGAAGCTATGAAGATATTATTAATAAGCACACCACAAATAAATTCAAATTGTCAATAGAACCACATCATAACCCATACAAAACTAAGTGGATTAAGTTAATAGCAGAAATAAGGGTAACCCAATACTGTTAAATATTTTTTTTCCATCAAAAAGTATAAGGGTGAGATTTATTCTGACATGATAGATATTGATGCAAGTAGTTTGATATTTGATAAGCCTTAGCAATATGATGTTTAGGATTTATAATTTTGAGATAGGCTTCAAGGAGATCTTGTTTTTATTTTGGGTCTTGAATTCTATCTATAAAGTCTAACATAAAACTTTCTTTATTTATAAGCACTTTTATACTCATACCAAAAAAAGCTTTTAGTGATGCAACCATCAAAATCGTAATCATTTTTACAAGTTTGTGATTTAGAGGAAGTAGAATTGTTAGAATCCAACTCATCATATGACAGATCAAATCTCTAAATTATTTTGAGGCTTAGATCTTTACCTTCTGATTCATTAATCAGAATCGCGCCTAGGGTTTAGGTTTTATTTTGATAATATCTAGGTTTGCAACATATATAGCAAACTGGAACAGTCTTTTTAGAAGTCTTAACTCCTGAAGAAAAAATCTTAAAGGTTTTATTAGACCCTTTTTTTTTATATAGAAAACTTCATTTTAGAAGGATATTTTTTGTGTCTCTTATAAGAAACATATTTTTTTCCTTTTTTTTTTCCCTTTATGAGGGTCTTTTAAAAAGGGGTAGCCTATTTGTTCATAAAAATTCCCTAAAATGTACTTATTATATTTCTTGTACTTTTCAAACAACCTTTTAAATTTGATATCATTATAGAAAGCTACTCATTTATTAACTACTTAGAGGTCTTATTAGACCTTTTTTTAGGAAATTTCATTTTAAAAGGATATTTTTTGTGTCTCTTAAGAAATATATTTTCTCTTTTTTTCTTCTTTTCCTTACAAGGGTCTTTCATAGAGGGGTAGCCTATTTGTTCATAAAAATCTTGTAAAATATGTTTATTATATTTCTTGTACTTTTCAAACTGCCTTTTGAACTTGATATCATTATAGAGAGCTACTCATTTATTAACTACTTATGCTGTAAATTTATCATAGGTAAACTATGAGTAAAGAATAATTTCTCTAAATTGACCTTTTAATCTATTTTGAATTTAATCAATGAAAACAGTGGAAAGTTCCGGTAAGAACTTTTCTTTCCAATAATCAATATTACAATCTTTTCTAGTTAAAGCTTTTGAGAATAATACATTTTTTTACCATTTAAAATGAGACAAAGTTAGACAATAAAATTTAATTAATTGCTTATAAGACCTGTCCAATTGTAATGCATTAGTGCTAATAAAATAAGTGGTGATGGTATACTCAAGTGTATTAACTATGTCATGTTTATTAACTACATCATGTTTAGTAACTACCTCTAAAGGGACTGAAATAGTCTCTGTCTTTTATTTTGATAAGAATATTTTTTTTAAGTTGATCAATTTGATCATTTTTTTCAAAGGCATTTATTACAGTCATACTTTTATGATTAGAAACTTCTAGTTTCTATAGCCTAGTGACTAACTCATTAAAAAAATCTTCATTATAAGAAGATGTGATGTTGAATTTCTTAATAATGAGTGCATGATTTAAAAAAAAAACATAGTCATTTGTTTTGGAAGTTTTTCCCTTTTTATGATTCGCTTTCTATTTGGTTCAACAATACTTATATTCTATCAATTTGTCTTCTAATAGATTGGAGACAATGGTTTGAATAATTATTTTTCTAAACTATCTAATTAAGGATTTTATCCTTAACAACATTTTTTTAAGGAGCAATAATGATCATTTTTTTTTCTAGGACAATAGAAGTTTCTAAAAGGTGTATGGATTGGATAATAGCTTTCGAGGTATCAATGTACAATTAATAAGTCACTTTAATAACTGCAAAGGTAGAAGAATTAGAGAAGTTTGAAAAATCTTTTTCTCTTCTTATAAATCCTTCTTCTAAACAATAAAAGAAGTTTGAGTGTGATTTTAAATATAAAAATTTATCATGAAAGGTCTAAACATAAAACTTTTATTTTTTGCTGACTAATACTAGTTAGAAACCATTCTTTCTTATATTCATTTTGCAGTGCTTCTAACATCTTAGCTAGAAGCTTGTTCAGAAGTGCAAAACTCTTTTTACGAGTGGTTATATTATAGCCCATGTTAAACCTTGTAAGAAAGAACATAGTTTTTTGTTATGGGTCAAAGTCTGACTTAAAAGTTATTATACTAGCAAGGTCGATCTTATATTTTGGTTCGCTAACTTGTACACCAGATTGTTTTAGTCCAATTATATTGTTCATTTTCAACCTATTATAAAGGAATGAATGAAGTGGAGTGTCGTGAAGAGATTTCATCTAAACTAAGAACAATTTTTCTAAAAAAGAAGAATTTAATCTCAATGTCCCCATCAATAAATTGGGTTATCTTTTCAAGTTGTATAGGTTTTTTTTTACGGGGAATGACTTCAACTAAGGTTTAAGATTATGATAAAGAGACCTGATTCTAGTGGACAGTTTTTGAAATCACATTGTTAGATAGTATCATATAGAAATAACATTGTTTCTTCTTTATTTGAACTTAATATCTCTGGATTGATCTTAAATTAGGGACTATGGTGGTCATTTTCTTATAACATATTCTATAAACTAAGACAATGTTTTCACATCTTTCTATCATTTCAAAACCATGAGTTTTGATGTTTAGGGTTAAGGTTTGCCAAATATTTAGGCTTGAAGAAGACATTGTGAAGCCTGTAAAACACTCAAAATGAACTGGCTTATCACATAAGGTGGACTTAATAAAGAATGTTAAAAAACTGTCTTTTATCTCGTACAATAATAGGTACATAAATATTTAAGCCTAACCTTGTTAAAGGTTTAAGGCCAACCTGAATTAGGCTAAAATGCAAATATTTATATTTTTTATGTTAAAAAATTATATTTTTTATTTGCTCAAAATCAAAAATAAAATATGCAAAAAATTTAGAAAATTGTTAAATTTGATCAAATATATATATTTTTTTGGAATATTTTGTGTTATTTTGAAAAATGTTTAAAAAATTAGTGGAAAAAAATATGTTATGACAACTAATATATCCTTATTTTTTGTGGTAATAACACAAATGTCTTAGATAATTAGTTTATATTTATTTGTTAAGATATGAATTTGGAAATTTGATTTATATTTGATGATTTTAATCTCATACCAAAATAATTGATATAATATGTTAAGTCATTTAATGGTAGATATATTATTTACTTGATACAATTAATATAATTATATAGTAGTAATATAATAAATTTGGATGAAAATAATATTTTGATTTTTTTCATTGATTAAATTTTTCATTAATTAAATTTATTATTAAGTAACAAACAAACACATTAATGACACTTTTTATAGGTGGTGCTATTTCCACTCTATAATTTGTTATCCCCTAAAATAGCCTAATGAATATGTGTTTTAACTAATATTTAATATTAGTTTCTTAAAAAATTCCTTGTAATGTTTCTTTCAAAATAATAAGATTAAGGAATATTTCAAAAATAAAAAAGAAAGAAATAAAAAGTATATTTTAAAGATTTTATTGTATCTTCAGTATTTGTTGTGCTTTATAATATATTTTATCTTAAATAATATATTTTATAATATCTAACTTGTCAATATCTATAATTACTATTTTTTTTTAATTTCTAATACAAACATTTAATAACGTAGTCCTTATATCATACAATAATATTAAAGTATTAGCTAATTGAGTGGTTCCTGAAATCTAATTGGCTAATTGAGTGGTTCCTGAAATCTAATTGGCCAAATTGATCTCTCAATGCATCATTTTGTGGTCTTCCTTCCAAACTACAAGCGAAGGGGGCGTAGAAGAAGACTTAGAAATGGTCAATGAAAATGTCGGTCAACTAAGCTGGGACGACCCAAGTCTTTCTTCCCACAACCCTTTTAGAATATCGCCCTTTCTTTCAATAAAATTACAATTTCAGTCATTTGCCCAGGAAATGGGCTGCTCCTCTACAAACCTCGGCTTTAATGGCAGTTTCTTGGAAATGAGCTCCTTCTTTCTTGGAAATTGGACAGTGCAACGTCATGCTCAGTTCTGATTGGCCAGCAACAATAAAAATGTCAGACAAAAGTGAGGCCACCTTGTAATTAATCAAGCAAAACCAGGGCAATTTCCCAAATTTGTAAAATCCAACTAGACGTCGAGTTAATTATCAATTATTCCCTATATTAAAACAAAATTAATCAATTGGTCCTCTTGGTTTCCAAAACTGTATACTTAATCCCTATATTATTATTAAATATGTTTAAAACTTAGTTATTTCGTCAAATTGTTTTCTTTTTCCAATTTATTTTTCACTTTTTATTTATTCAAGAATAAAAAAAAAGTAGATAAGATGAAAAAATAAGGCATTTAAAAATAAAATAAAACTACATCAAGGATGGTCAAAATAGGGGTGTTTGAGTCAAAAAATTTTTTCAAAATACTCTTTTTATAAATAAATTAAAATAATACTTATTTTTTATTTTTTTAAATTTATTTTTAACATTAATATATTAAAACATCTAAAAATACATAATCACTAATGATCCAAATGACCCACGACCACGACATCCACACCAGCTCTCCCACTTAAGACGGCAAGACCGCAGTCAGACAAATACATAATTGCATGGAATGGCAAAGACGTGAATAAATAGAATATAAAGGGCAGTAATTTGAGGGTCCTTCTATAATTGGAGCTTCGAAGACGAGGCAGACTAAACACTGAGCAGCATTTCCGCAATGACGGACTTTGCATTAGCTATCAGTACTAAAGTTTTGTTATTCCTATGCGTCATTCAGTTCTCAGTTTCAGAGATCATTTTTGAAGAGAGATTTGAAGGTAGCTTCTTCTTAATTTCTTGCCACCTTTTTTCACTACTCTGTTTTGCTATGTCACCAGCTAGCATCCAATCCTAATGCTAGCTACTTCTAGTTAACCGTTAAAATCGTTATTCACTGTTTTGTCTTTTCTTTGGGGGTCTTGCATGCTGTCATTGTTAAATAATTTTAGGATTTGAAGTGGGATTTGGATAATAAATGATACCCTTTTTCTTTCATTCTTTCTACTGTAAATTCAAGTTGTGATTTCCTTTGTTGGTGTAAAGTGGTGTTATTTTAATTTTTTTGAAGTAAAATGTTCTTTTTCTTTCTTGTTTTCTATTTGGTGGCTGAGAATTGTTCATGGAAAAGAAAATCTGACATTTGAGGGTGTTGTTTGTTTTGCAATCAGTGAATACTTTTCTGGGCAAAAAATAAAAATAAAAATGAAGTCAACAGGCTATCTGGGTTGACTTCAACTAAAGAGATTGTAAACTGCAGAGTTTAAAAGAACCTCCCCTGCTTAATTAAAAGACTTATTTAAGTGTGAGAATAATTCGGTGATTGTTCGTAGTTTAAGATTACCTTGTTATGCAAAGAGTTGGTTGGTATTAATCAATGTAATTTTGTGTTGGAAAAAGATGGTTGGGAGAGCCGTTGGGTTAGATCGGATTGGAAGAGGAGTGAAGGATTGGCAGGTTCTTTCAAACACAAAGCTGGAAGGTGGCCTGGAGATCCAGATGACAAAGGTATCGTCTTTTCTACTTTTGGTCATATAGGATTTGATGAATTACATACTCATTTTGCAAAGTACAAAGCCATTAGAGCACAAAAAAGGGCACTGTGGCAGGAAAAATAGTGGACTACTTGTTCTTCTCACATGTATTTCACCTATGCTGTTCAGGAACCTTATTGACAAGGTTGTCCTTGAACATTCTAGCAGTTGCTTAAGAATATATGATGGCATGTAGAATTCAGTTGGTTTCTTAATTGGTGAATCCTTTTATTTCACAATAATCAGCTGTTTGTAGATGATTATTCACCTCTTGATTTGGATATCTTGTAGGTATTCAGACAACTACTGATGCCAGGTTTTTTGCCATATCTGCAAAGATACCGGAATTCAACAACAAGAACAGAACACTGGTCTTCCAGTATTCTATAAGGCTTGAGCAGGACATTGAATGTGGTGGTGGTTACATCAAGCTTCTCTCTGGATTCGTGAACCAGAAGAAATTTGGTGGAGACACTCCATACAGGTTTGAATCTTATTGGATACATTTCACATTATCTACACCCCATGTCTTTTCTCTTTCATCTGAGACATGGATCAAATATCTGTTTGTGGTACTTCATAAGATATCTTCGTGTTCAAGCTGCCCATTTTGCTATATTGCATTGTGAAAAAAAGTTAATTGGATTGATCATTTGGTTGGGAAGGCTTTGTAAAAGCTAGAATAACTTATTTTTCATTCATGAAGACCTATTTTTTATTTATTTTGAATATACAATAGTTTTAATCAAACATATATGTTTTTAAACCACAAGTGTTTTTTTTAAACCTTTTTTTTTTAACCGCAATCGTAAAAGCTATTATAATACCAAACACACACTAATTCTCAATTGTATACTGTACAAATTGCACACATATCACAAACATTCACTTTACAAAAAGATAAATTGTGCAGAAATATGTTTTGGTAAAAAAAGAATTATAAATTCCATCCATCCATCTCTAATTTCTCTCAACCATTTACATGGGAAGGAGCACAAATGAATAAGCAAACAAAGAATCAATATCAACACGGAAGATTATTGTATGGCTGAACATTATGAAGTCAGGGTCAAAATACTTTAGGGCTACTGTAGGTTTGACAGACACCTTCTACTTTTCATGTATTCTGAAGGTTTTAGTCAACTTTCCTCATGCTCGGAAATGTGTTTTGTTTCCTCTTTTCCTGCCTGTTGGTTTCACTATCATACAAATTTGTATTGATATCAAATTTTATTTTCTGCAGTTTTATGTTTGGACCTGATATATGTGGCAGTCAGACAAAGAAGCTGCATGTCATACTATCCTACCAGGGCCAGAATTATCCGATCAAGAAAGATTTGGAATGTGAAACGGACAAGTTAACTCATTTCTACACCTTTGTTCTTAGGCCTGATGCAAGTTATAGTATCCTGATTGATGGTCGAGAAAGGGATTCTGGAAGCATGTATACAGACTGGGATATACTTCCTCCCCGGAAAATTAAAGCTGTCAAGGCGAAAAAGGTTTGATACATAGAGACTCCATATCCTTAAAGAATTAGAATGTTAAATTGAAATAATATCGGGTTGTCCTCCTCCACCATAGCTAGAAGATTTTGAGGGTATACATCCTGACATATTTCATTCCCATTTTTAACAGCCTGCGGACTGGGATGATAGAGAATATATTGATGATCCTAATGATGTCAAACCTGAGGTATAAAACTTTTATTCTTTCTTTCTTACAGAAGATGTTATTGTAATTGTAGTGAATAGATTACTTAATCCTGTTTTCGGGTATCTTGATAATGCAGGGATATGATTCAATTCCAAAAGAGATTCCCGACCCCAAAGCAAAACAGGTTAGTGGGTTACTTACGGGTTAATGTCTGGATGAAGTTCGAGGATATGAATGATCCCTGGCCTTTTGATGCTGAGCCATCTCTAAAATTGATGTGCTTCACCTAAATAGCGTTTTATTTTAATAGTATGCAGTACTGTTATGGAAAACAGAATATATCAATATAGCTAATAATTGCATTTTGTTTCCCTGATTAGCCTGATGATTGGGATGAAGAGGAGAGTGGTCTATGGAAATCACCTAAGATACCAAATCCAGCATATAAAGGACCATGGAAACTCAAGGTGTGTTTATTGGCCTCTAGATGGTAGAAGTTGAAAAGTTTAAATGCATATTCTCATTGTTAATAAAGTTTTCTTATCTACAGAGAATCAAGAACCCAAATTATAAAGGGAAATGGAAGATTCCTTATATTGATAATCCAGGTATTCCTTATGCAGCCATTCATGGAAAGTAAATAACTGTAATGCTTGCCTGAAAATTTACCTCCCCAGAGTTAATTATATCTTTCTTTGTAAATGTCACCAGAGTTTGAAGATGACCCTGATCTTTATGTGCTTAAGCCAATAAAATACATCGGCATTGATGTTTGGCAGGTGAGGATTAAGCATCTTTTTTGTTGATTTAGATATGAGTTTTATCTTTATGATTCAGCATGTGATTTTTTGTTATTTCTAAGATAAGTTGTAACATTATGTGGTGTCATTGCAGGTGAAGGCTGGCTCAGTTTATGACAATATTCTGGTCTGTGATGATCCAGAGTATGCAAAACAAGTGGCTCAAGAAGTTTTAGCTAACAGGGAGGTGTGTCAGTCTTTGGCCCTTTCCGGAGAACACTGACTTCTATTATTGTGGAGTTACATTTAAGATGAGTGGTGGCTAATTTGTGTTTTTCTTTGGTAATTTCAGATTGAAAAGGAGGCCTTTGAGGAAGCAGAAAAAATTAGAAAAGCTCGAGAGGATGAGGTAATTTGTTGGGTTATTTGCTCATAACATTACCCGAGCTTCATCAATAAGCTTTTACCATAATCGAATATTTCCAAGTAATTCGAGAATTTACATGTACAGGAAGCTCAAAGAGCAAGAGAGGAAGGTGAAAGGAGGAGAAGAGAAAGAGGATATGATCGACGCCACCGAGATAGATACAGAGATAAATACAGAAGGGTATACGTGCTTGAATCTTTTTAATCTATGTGCTTGGAATATTTTTCTAGTCATTCAGATTTCCTTATACTTTCTTACAAGAGTAACATCATCCCGACTCGCTCGTGAGCAGAACTGTTGTTCCTTTTACTATTTGCATGGCTATGTTGATTAAACTTGCTGAAGACATTCGGCTCTTTCCTGGATTTTTATAGTTGTTAAAACCCTCTGAAAAGTACCTGATGTTTGGTGTTGATGATTTTTCTGAAACACTCGGTGTTTATTGTGTACCTTATGATGATTGTCGTGTCTAGTTACGAGTGCATGGCTTTATGCATAGATGTTAATTCTGATCAAAATGTTTCATTTTGCGCAGCATTACTCCCGGGACATGGATGATTATCATGTAAGAATCAATCTTGCCTTGAATTTCCCTTTCTCAAGCATATTAAATCAAAATACAAAACACTTTCAATTGACTTGTATCGCTAGATTCCCACATTTTACATAGTTTTTTCTATCAAAACAAATGCTTAGTATACTGAGAATCGTTCAGTTATTTCACTCTACTGCCCACATTGCTGGATGACTCCTGGATCTGGAAGTCTGATCATTGCAAGTGTTTCTTTCTCCTTTATGATCCAATATCATCGGCCCCACATGATTGTTTTTATCTGGCATGCAGGATGAGCTTTGAAGAGGCTTTCAAATTGTCAGCTCTCTCTTTGGACAGCGCTATCAATACCTGGGAATGCGAAATAAAGCCCACAGTTTTACCTTTGGGTGGGGTGGGGGCAGCCTTTTCTTTCCTCATTGTTGTATGATTTTCATTTCTGAAGAAATATATTTATATCTAGAGATACTAATTAATTGTTTTTGCATCTTCTTAACTCTTTCCTCTATTTATTACTCCACTGTGATTGTCTGTTAGGTGAAGTCTTCACACAAATTGACATCCCACTTGACGCCTTATTTTTACGTGCGAAAATCTTGAGCTTTTAAAAGACTTTCCTTCTACGTTTGTATTTGATTTCACCGACAAGAGGGAGGGCCTTTTCTATTTGCATCAGCTGATCTTCTTCTTCATTCTATTTCTCTAACCTTTTCTTCGTCTTCTGCTTCCCACCATTACTACATCTTCTTTCCTTTCCTCGACGAAAACCAACGGTCACAGACACGCCATTTCTTCCCTCTTTTTCATCATATTCTTCTCACCATTACCGCATCTTCTGAACAACACCTGACAGCCACAACACTCTCTTTATTCTTCCAATTTCTTCATCTTTTTCTTATTGCCATTACTCTATTTATCTTCATTCTTTCCAACAGTCACGCACGCCTTATAAATTACTCAAGCATGTCTTAACAATATGCAGCGAAAACATGAAGGGTAACAAATATGGCAAAAGAGTTGTGAGGATATCATAAACTAAAGCCAGTAAAAACAACTTACTTACTTTAATAATGTGATTAGGAATGGTAATATACGGATTAAATTTTGATATTATTCATATCCGAATCTAAAACTATAATTTATATCCAAATCAAAATCTAATATGTACAGATTTTGGATCCCTAAACCCGATCCAATCGAGTTTTGGATATTTATTACCCGATCCAAATCTGATATATGCAATGATTTAAATATATAAACTATATATTCATTCCAACAAGAAAATAAAGATTAAGTCAATTTCCCATAAGAAGTTTTGAAATAAACATCCCAAAATATTAAATTATCTATTTATTATTATAAACACAACTGTAATTCTATTGAAATCAAACCATCATATTAAATTTTCTATTTGTTATTATAATTACAACTACAATTCCATTGAAACCAAATCCTCATTTAGCATTCATAGAACTTCAATCTTCCTTTTACATCATAAATGAGTCATTTTACAAGAGAACAATATACATAAATAATAGTTGGTGATTAATACATAAGTTGTCTTCATAGAAGTCATAAAAATAATTCATATGTTTTTATAATATAAGTTTCATACTTCCTTCATCTCTATCAATGTCATCAAATATGATAACATAATCATCTGAATCTAGTGTCACCCCATCTAAAAATAATACATATATAATAGAAGTTTGGATTTTACATCAATAAATGGTTGAAATGTATATTAACATAATAAAAAAAAATAATTATTTACTAAATTACCTTCAATTTCAACAACTCATAATCAATTTTGATCACACATTAATATTTAAGTGGTCTTTGAATGAGTTTACTATGATGCAGGTTCAATAATCTATTACTAGTACTAAAAGCATACTCTGAAACAATAATAGATACAACGATAGTCAATAAATACCTAGCAATGGATTGCAAGACTGAATATTTTCCTTGAACCTTCCACCATGATAAAATATCAAAGTCACCATTTCTTTGCAAAACCTCTTTATTTAAATAATGATCCAATTCAGTTCTAGCATATAAATTTTTTTTCTCTTTTCATTTGCATCAAATTGTTATCAAATTCAGCTAATGAACTACAACTTGAATCAATAAAGGTATCACTCGTATGATTAAATATAGATGATTGAAAACTATTTCTTTTTTTCTTCGAAGCATAAAAATCCATCAAATCATAATAAAGGTGGTAAATATTCTCAAAGATAGTCATATGCTCATCACCATATACTCTACAAAGGTAAAATTCAATCAAAATTATTGTGGATCAAGTATAGTTGCAACTCTTATTATCCCACTAATGGAACACCAATATTTATATATAAAAAAAAATTCAACATACCTACTATTATTTTTATACTACTTTAAATGGAAAACAAACTATTTTTAACAATTTCAATCTAATCTAAAAAAAATTTAGAAAAGTACAAATTAGTTGTAGGATACTTTGTCTAAAAAAATAATTCAATGACCTCTTAAAACAACTTCAATCTATCATAAATTACACTTGAGTAAGGGACTCTTATATTAAAACCCTTGTTGTTTAGGTCGAGCACATACATCCTTATAAATTAAAGCAGTTTTAAGTATTGAATATGTTAAATTTCACCCTATTAGGTAATCAAGACCTGATTTTTTGGTTATAGAAATACAAATATGATGGGTTGTTTCCTTAAACTTTTCCTCTTTTGTTGGTGAAGCTATTTAATAAAGTACACTATCTCTAATATTTTCAATCCCACTCTTAATTATTTTTAACACATATTTAACTTTTAGATTTAAAATATAAGCACAACACCACATATGAATAAATTATCATTTAATATCAAAGAACTAACTTGTAATTTATCCTTAAACTCAGGTATCAAGGCATCATTAGTTATGCAATTATCCAATGTAATTGTTGACAAGTTAGTATTAACATTCTAATCCATCAAAGAATCAATCAAAACTTTAGCTAGCATTTTTTTTAATATGAGAATGGTACGTAAGCAAACCACAAATTAAAATATGATAACAATTATGGAAACAAAATTATTGTAAAAGCTAATAATAACATATATTAAATAAATTTTATCTCAATATGCAACTTCACAATTTCCACTCATCATCAATAAAGTGCATTGTTATAGTCATGAGCCTCTCTCTTTTTATTGCTAGAAGTTTATATATCAGTTGCAATTGCCACTCTACTAATACTTCTCTCTAACTTGTGCATTGCCCTTTCTTTCTAATAATCATAAACTTTCAAAATATCAATTTTAATGTTATTTTTTATAAACAAAGGTTGGAGGAAATTTGAGTTCCTTTGAAATCCAACATGCCAAAATATGAAAAGTGGGCACTCATGTAAAATAATAACTTTTACACACGCTCTCCTAGAACTCTCTTGATATCTAACCAATTTCTAACTCTCTCTCTTTATGAAAACATTTTTATCCAATATTTTTGTTGTTGTTATGAATCATGATATTTTCTTCTCTTACAAGTCCTATAATGGTTACACAAATAGCTTGTTCTAGATTTTGATTTTTCACTAAACATCTTAAAATAATAATTATATTATACCTTAACATCCTTATCAATATATTTATTTATAGAACTCTCCCACATAAAACTCTTGTTTTCTAGTATCAATGTTGAAGAATAACATATATTCGTAACGGAAGCAAGGAGTTAATTGGACATTTCTTTCAAGCTCCAAAAAAAATATTCATCGGGATTGAAACAAACTACTTTACATGTCAACAAAGGAACCATCAACGATTTTTTTTTACGACACGAGTCAAAACAATTTTCCTCTCTTCAATAATTCTTCAATATGAATATTGATATAAGCCTTTTGTGTGAGGAAGAATCTCTTCTCACCATGAACTCTCTAGCTTGTTTTTTTAGTTCAAAAACTCAAACCATTTAGAAAAGAAACATTCTCTTAGTTTTTAATTGTCATTACTAAGAAAATTAACTCTTCTTATTAAATAAGGATAATTGAGAGATTTTTTCACCTTAATAAGATAAAACTTCTTCTTATTATGTCAATTTGTTTGACAATTTGACTTTCCTTTTTCTTTTCTTTCAATCCAATTTGGATCGGGCCTAATCATGGACACCCAAATACAAAATAGACCCAAAAGGTCCAACATCTCTCACACGTATGTTGTTGGGATGACCTTTCATAACTTATACCTCACATCGCATTATAGTCAATATTGTTCATACAGATAAATGAAAAGTGTGACTATTAAGTCTCGTATAATTTTAGAAGCTTTACACAAGTAACCTGTTGGAGCCAGCATAAAGACATCAACCCGAAAGATGTAGTGACTCATAGTGTCTTAAATCTTTTATAAATTACATAAGTTAATAACTCAAGTCTTTCAACAAGAGTTTTACTAACCTCACAAACATATTATTGATGCAGTACTCAAAATTACGTTGTAAACCTAGTAGCAACCAAATTTATCAATAATAGTACCTCGATATAATTAAAAAAAATTTCCCTTCCCAGTTATATCATAAAGATAAATTGTTTTCTTAGTGATGTCTCATAAGGTCAAATCAATCATGATCATAATGACATACTAAAATGGAAAACATTGATCCCGCAAGGTCGAATCAATCATGATCATAAATGACATACTAAAGTAGCAAATATTGATCATTCATCTTTATGATATAGCCAAAAGTAGCTAAGGGTGCTAATTGAGAACAAACTTTAAAAATATTATTCTTAAGGACTCACATGGTGAGGAAGCAAAGATCCATTCACCCAAATTCAACAAAAATGAGAATATGTAGTTCTCTAAATATTTTACAAGTCTTGATATGGTCATTTCTAAAGTTTCTAATATGAGTTCTTTAAACACTCTCATGCTTAGCACTAAATAATTGAATTCACACCTAGCTTTATTTTAGGCTAATACAGATTGTGAGACAATCCATATATGATCACAAAAAAGACCTTGTCTTGGTCTCTAACCAAGGTGGTGTTTTTCATGTCTCATTTTGCTCACTTAACACACACACACACACACACACATATATATAATGGTGTCACATCTCAGTGGACATTATAGTGAGGGCCTAAAGGAAACTAGGGATCTTGAAAGCTAGTATTAGTTCAAAAGATTCAGGTAAAAGGATTAATTATGCTTAAGAGAAAAACGATGCCACCCTTTCAACATCCTTTCTTATGAAAGGTTACCCTTACTATGTATTTTCTCCTAAATATGTCTTTTTAATTTTCATTAATTATCCTAATTGTTCTTTTTATTTTATTTTTAATCATCTTGAAAAAAGTTGACGTCGATCCCAAAAAATAAGAGATGCATCGGATTGATTATTTGTGAAAAATCCAGCATCAATCCCTTGAAAGGAGGTTTGTTCAATAAAAAAAAAGTTTGACATCGGTCCCAAAAATAGAAGACACGTTGATTTGATCATTTGTAAATACTTGGCATTAATCTCATAAAGCAAGAGATTTGTTCAATAAAAAATTAATATTAAAAGTTTGAAACATGGACATATTCTTTTTTGTTCTGAAACTGAGAATAACTTGATATAAATGTTATGTTATTTCCACTCATACTTTTTTTTTACAACGTTATTTAAACTGTAAAGTCAGAATTATATTTTGACGGTTCCAACAACCGACCAATATGTGTTTGTTTGTATGCCTACAAAACGGTTGACATATAAGGGGTTATCATGACCAGATTAGGTTGTGTTTCTTGTTGTGTTTGATATGCTAAGAAGTATCCTCCTATAAGAGATGTATTCATTCCAAACACCCCTAATAGAGTGCTTGTGATTGTAGAAGTTTTTGGGATATGCCTCTTAGGTGTACATGCCTATGGATTACCAAACTTATTCTAATGTAGATCATTCTATATATAAGTCAACTAGTCAAATATGGCCTATATTGTACCTATTTTTTACCCCTAATATATTTTTTAAATATATATATATATATGTATGTATGTTTTTAAATTAGGCTGGTTAAAATTTCTCAGGGTTAATTAGACAAGACATATTTTTAAGGCACATTAAGGGTGCAATTAAAGAAAATTGACTGTAATTAAAATAATTAAAGGATCAAGGACCAGAGTTATCAAATTGACATAATTTAAGAGGTCATATTAATTCAATCAAAGGCTTAATTGAATATTTTCATAACTAATATTGACTCCAATTAAAGGTTTAAAAATCCAAGGACAAATTCAAAAAGTTAAAAAAAAAAGGTTAAAGAGTGCTTTGGATTGTGACCATAACCCAATTGAATATTTTTTTTTTAGTTTCGATTCCATCCCATATTATATAATTAAAACTTGTGAAGGGTCAAATCTAAAGAGACATTGATATTTGGGGACCAAGTTTTGTCTTTTTTTTTAAGGAAAAAACTAGAAACCATACCCAACACCTTTGTCATTTTCTCAAACAAACCTCACTAACCATAGTCATTTTTTTATTATCTTGGCATTATTTTTTTTTCTAATTTTAAGTGTTGTTCTCTTATGATCTTGGCATCATTTTTTATTTAGTTGTTTCTCTTTACATAGTAACAAGCTTAACCTCATTGTCTTTTACTTTTTAATTGTAGTTTTCATTGTCCCTTTTTGTGTTCTTTTACCAAAATCTATGGTTTTTATTTTTGTTTTAAGCTTCAACAGTGTAGATTTATACTTAGAAACCCTAGTTCTTATCTTCTGAGTCTTCCTAAGTTGTTTCCTATTCCTCTATAAATAGAACCCTAGTTTTAAGGTTTTAAAAAAGGGGGGTGGGGGAAGAAAAAGACAAATGGATAATAGGAATTAACAATAGCAATAGAGAAAAAAAAACGATAATTAAAAGTAGTGATAGATAAAGAGAGGTAAACCAAAAGGAAACTTATGGTTTTAGGTTCTGAGTCTTCATTTTATCAAGTCTTAAGTAGGGAAGAAGAGAGAGAAAGAGACTAGATCATTACTGTTAAAGAGCCCTACCTTACAGTCATTCCAACCAAATCCTTGCCAGACCATCTAAGTATAAATTGTTGTTCATGTTGTTACTTATTTAAGTTTCTTTTTGCTTGTTGTTTTTCATGTTTAAATGTGTGGCCTTGTACATTTGGAATGATGTTAATATCTTTTTATAAGAAGTCATATTTTGTTGCCTTGTATTTTGACCTGCAAAAACATTTAAATTTGTTTGCTTGAACTGTCATAGGTTTATTTATTGACTTTATACGTTTGGAATGATGTTAATATCTTTTTATAAGAAGTCATATTTTGTTGCCTTGTATTTTGACCTGCAAAAACATTTAAATTTGTTTGCTTGAACTGTCATAGGTTTATTTATTGACTTTATATGGCCATATGGGACTTTGGTTAAATTTTTGTAAAAGTGTTGTGGTTTTTCTTTTGAGTATTTCTGCTTGTTAGGATACCATTGGTATCATATTTTTTTTAGAACTTGTGATAGTCTTTTGAATTATTGAAAAGGTGACTCAAAATTGTGTTGGTTTTAATGTTTCAATATTTATAAGTGCCACTCAATGCTTGTTGCCTGTTTGACCTTAAATATGTTGCCATAATCCTTTTTGTCAAGACTTGTGGTTTGAAAAATAAAACATGTCTTTTTATCTCATATGCTTATATCTAGAAAGCTTACATATTATTATGACTAAATATCATGTTTATTGTCTATTTAAAGCAATATTTGTTGATGTGGTCTTATTAACTTGTCTTTTCTAGTTTAATTTTTTAGTCAATCCTAAACCCCAACCAAAGTAGGTCTTTTAAAAGACTTATCTTTTACCTAAGCTAGTCATTTTCAAAACGTTTTTTATTTAAATTGCATTCTGGTCTAGACCCATTGCAACTTGTAATTTGTGTTTTTGGCATTTTTTTTATCATTATTTTCTATGTTTTATATCTTCCTATCTTGAATTTAAAACTACCAAGGATGTTGCTCCTCTTAATTTTCAATAAAAAAAATGAAACATCATACATGCATTTGGGCCTTCGAGCAAGTTTGCAAGGTCTATTGGGTTTTAGTCCATACTAAAAACCTATATGGGCCGACATTTCAACTATTAAAAAAATTCCCTTTCCTCTTAAATCATACAAAAATTACAGTTTTCCTTTGTTACTCATTGATAATGTTTGGGGTAATAGACTTATAGCTAGTTATTACATTGGACATTAATGAGAAGTAACACTTCATTCCCTTTGTTTTTTTTTTTAAAGAAAACAATTCCTTTCCTTTATTTATAAAAATTAAGTTTCTTTTCACTCATAGTGTTTGGAGTAATGGACTTATAACAAATTATTACTTTAGACGTTAATGAGGAGTAACACCTTGTTCTTTTTGTTTTCAAACAACAAATAAGTCTTCATGATTTGTAAGCATTTCAGTCTAATATTCATCAATGGCACCCATGTGTCAATTGAGAGTATTAGTTTCCTTTATAAAACCTCAAGATTGTATACTAATGATTAAGGTGACAATAAAATTAAATTGTTCGCTTGCAATTTTTATACATACACAAGTCTTATCGACCGATGCGTACAAACATTGATTTAAGGCAACACTATAAATAAAAATTTCAATGTGATTATTAAACATAGCAACACAACTAAGGTCCAATGAGTCCATAAAGGTCATTTCCTAAACTTAGTCTATAAAGGGACATTTATGCCACTATATCTTATTTCCAAGTAGATGAACCTAAAATGGTCACTATTTGGATATTTAGGGTTAGGGTATAAAACCTCATTTGGTAAGATGCGAGTGAACCCTAGTATTATAAAATAAATGAGCCTCAATAAGTTATTATTCATTAGCCATCATTGCATAAACAAAACTTTTAGCAAGGATTTGGTCAGGTTTTAATGAACCCAATAACATACCCATCCAATTATTTATTGGTATGGCTTGATAAAATGTTATGGGTCACAGGTTATGATCAGGAGTAAATAGTTGTAAATATATCAATTCATCAAGCAATTAGGGGTGGCAAACATGACATGGACTTTAGAATGGATAGGCTTAACCATTCACCTTATACGCAACGTTTAACTCATTGTAGTAGACTCATTATCACCCATGTAGAAAGACCATTATAGATTAGGCATAATAAACCATTAGGAATAGAAGACAAGTAGCAAAGCAACTTACCTAAGTATGATGATTTAGGGTGATAGTATATTTTATCTAGCATAACCAGTCTCTTACCTTAAAATTTTGCAAACCAGTTAGAGTTCTCAATGATCATAGTACTAGGTGGTGGCTCCTTTTTATACAATAAGACCTTTCCTTCCCTCTCAAAACCAAAAAAAAAAAAGCATTTTTCTATTAGAAAAAAAGGTGGGTCATCGCAATGGCAGGTGCGGTAACCTACATGATTTAATTGACCATCATAATATTCTTGAGGTAGGTCATATTTTTTATGTTCTCCATCTCTATTTGAATAACCCTTATATAACATTAGAGAGATTTAGAGGTTAAACATAATATGCTTCTTCAAGAGCAATCATGGCTAATTAGATGGTATTTGTCACAGCTTGTTATGACCATCTTCTAATGCCATTAGATCCAAAAAAAATGATATACCTATAGTTATGTATGATGCATAAATACATTAATATTTCCATTTATGGTAGATGGTGATGGCACTATTAGAATCGATTGAAATATAAGGGTTACATAAGGGCACTAAGGACATGTCTAAACACAATTCAATGTTGTAGAGGTGAATTAAAAGATGATATGAAAACTTATCTCTAAGCACGTCCAGTACTGGTTGATCCACCAGAACCTGGGGAGATGGTAGATTGCCAAGCTCTTTAAGGCCAAAAGTTAACCTCCTCCATTTCTTGTACTAATTATTTATCCAATGCAATAGTGATGAGTTTACCTGTGTTTTTCTTTGGATACATAATTGTTTGCGTATGGAAAAAATATTGAATCTTGTCACTAAATATTAAATTTTTAGAGATGTCAATATATTGATCTGTCATATAATATTAGCATTATTTATGTTACTAGTTAATCATTTCTATCTTTTAAGAAGAAGAAACTACACAATACCAATTTATTCCCAAGATAAAGTAGGTAACAACCTTGTAAAATCAAGTAGAATGTATAATAATAAGATTTTGAATCTTAATAAAAGGTAATGTGTCCTCATTGACACCATACAAAAAAAAGGGAATTTATGAAGAAAAAAATAGATGAATTGCAATAATTGTAAGTGCAAGAACTAAAGAGAAATAGTAAATAAAGCTATAAAAGAAAGAAATAAAAATTAAAACAAAGATAAATTTATCTTGCAATTGCATGTATAGGTTGATCATTATTTACAGTAACTATGTGACCTTTTATATATTAGTATAGAGTTTGAATCTTATATAAACATATAACTTTAATACTATACCAAAATTGGTATCAGATAATTAGACTTTATTAAATCTTAATACAAACTAAACCCCTCTTATATTGATACTATGTGAATCCTTTGTTAATCTTGTGAATTCTAAATAGTTATTCTATTAAGAACTCTCACTCTAAATAGAATTAAACCTTTTGGTTCTTCATCAAATTTGTGAGGTAGATTATTTTTCCTTAGTCAATCAATCCTTCTTGTTAATTAGAACTCTTTCAACCTAGTTGATTCCAATGTTCATGATTGATTTTATTATCCCTTCTCTTATTTGGTAATGAACGATTAGTATTGTTATTGGTTGGCACGTGGGTGTTTATTGCATTACTATTATTATACAAAGATTATGTTACCAATTGAATTATCTTAGAGTAAGTGAAAGTGATATTTAGAAATTAACTTGTAAAAAAGAGGTGAATTTTTGTATTATCAAATGGATATATAGGTTTTTTTTAGACAAAGTAGTCAAGAGTAAAAAATAGTAAAGTCATAGATTTACAATAATCAGAACCAAAGATATCATATAGTTAAAGTTATAAGATTGAAAAATCTAATGAATTACAAAGGTTTATGAAGATTGTTTTATAGAAAAAGCTAAGGAAATAAGTACACTAAAAACAAAAGCATTAAGATAAAAGTATAAAGCTTAAAAAATGAATTACAAGAGAAAAATATTTATATTGGAGTTGGTAAAAAACAATATTTCTCTATTTATAGAAAAATAATAAAATTAATAGCCAAGTAAAGCAAATGAGACTATTTAGGAATATGAATTTAACTAAATTTGATTTTTCTAAATAAAAAATAACAATGTACAATTAAAAATGGATGATATTATTCCCTCTCCATATTTTGTTTATCACATTCCATAATCTAATTTTATTATTTATTAGATAAAATAAAATATTCTTAATTAGATAATTAAATTTTTGACAAATAATATATGTTAAATATTGAAGTTGCATTTATATTTAAAAAAAATATAATAGGATATTCAATTTTATTTTATTTTTATTATTACCTGTCACAAAATTTAATTTCTTCAAAAACAAATTGGTTCGTGTTATATTTTTTCTAATTAAAGATTTTTTTTATTTTAAAATATTATTCATCAATAAAATATTTATTTTAAAATATATAATGAAGCAATTAAAAATCTTCAAATTTTAAAAATTTTATATATTTCGTTTTTTATTTGAATTAATTTTTAATTTTAATAATAAAAATTATATCAATAAAATTTGTTATATCAAAATAAGTTACTCCGTATTTATATTAAAAATAATAAATAATTTAGTATATTAATAAAACTTGTAATAATATAAATTTAGAGCAAGAATAAAAAAACATTGTTGTAAAATCTAGATTAGTCCAACGGGTGAGTCCAAGACCTAAATCAGTCAAGTTTAATAAAATATATAAAAACAAAAAATAACTGGTTAATTTATATGTTAAAAGCTGGTCAATATTGACTTTTGTTTTATATTCTTTACAAACCAACATTATTTTAACTTAATTATTAAAAAAATCTTAAATCAACTCAATTCAATCCAAGGGAGACTAGTTTTTATTATTTATTTAGGGAAGCTGGTTTATTATCCCTTTCCGTGTAGCAGGGGAGGAGAACATAGATAGCACGAGAAATTCTGACTCCATGGTATTGGATGCTCAAGAAGGCCCCAAAAACAATATTTTACAGCGAATGCACCAGTTTATAAAATACCCGATCGAAGAAAATATGGATATCAGGCTTGTGATAATGTATTTGCTTCGGTTTTCCAACGCAATAATTCATCAATAACGGAGAAACATGGAAGACTAGAAATTTGATCCTGACAAGAAGTAGAGGAGCCATGACTGGTTGTGCCTCTCACCTTCCCAAAAAATGAATGACCTGTTTTTGCCCCTTTCTATTCCCCACAGAACATTTCGACTCCATGCATGAAATACCCTTTCTAGCAACAATTTTGCTACCATGAACATGTGCTAAATCACTGGGATGCCACAAGGAGAAATGTTAAATGCAAAAAGAAGAAGAAATCTCTATTGTCCCTTCCTGAGAAGAGACTTTCGATAGCATAAACGAGTAGTTGCATCCAAAACGACCCTCCATTGATTCGGTTATTTCGGACAAAAACCAAATGCATGCCAGAAGATGTTAAAATCATTTGGGCAACAAATAATAATGCAGTAGAACGAGCTCTGTATGTGACTGGATCGTTTGCAAAAGAAAATGTTAAAATCAACCATAAAATTTAACAATGTGCTCTACGAGTAATTCCTAAGCCTTCCCTGCATGACAATTACGTTTAATTTCCTAAAGTACAACATGGATTCAAATGGAAAATAAGAATTGGTGACTAGAAAATTTACAAAACTTGCAGTCCCCATGCAAGAGAAGCAAATCTAAGATCCCATCGTAAGTTCCACTGGTATTGGGATATTGAACGCATGCATGTTGGAAGGATAATTTAACCCCATCATCGTCTTCTCACAGCAGGACTGGGCCCACGCTGGATTGCTGCAGCTGGCTGGGCACCCGATTGGCCAGTAGCTTGTTCCTCAGGCAAATTCATCGCTTGGGTCATGGCATTCATCACTATGAGTCCAAGAGGGATCAAGTACATCCACTGAGAAAATGAACCTCCATAGGTTAAATTTTATTCTTTCATACGTATAAAAATTTGCAGTGTCCAAAAAAACAATCAACTAGCAGAATACTTACATATTTAGCCCAAAAGGACCTTTCTGGTGGCGGTACGTCTACACCCTCTCCTTGTTCTCCTGGCAAATCTTCAGCAAATATTGGAGTTCTGCAAAAAGTATATACAGAAATAATAACGACGACATTTTGAGATAATGGGCAAAGCAAGTATAAACAACAAATGCAAAAACAAGGAAAGCAATTTACACATCAGTGGGTGACCTCATATCCCTTGGTAATCTTATATTTTTGTTTCTCTTATACTTCTAACTACAAAAATTTTAGGACTGCACCATAATAAGTAGAATTTACTCGAAATAAAATCAGTCACAAGGGTACAAGACAGTTTTGGGTGATATACTATTTCTTTTCTGATCATTTTGTAATTAAGTGTTTTGAACCACAGTTTAAGTTAAAAATAAAACTCTTATTAGCTTTACAATTTGGAAAGTTGATTGTTATAACATGGTGATAAATAGTAAACAAAGCACACCAGAAGCAAATTCTCCTTGCATCTTTCAAGACTCGCTTCAAAAAATACCACACAAAAAACAGTGTATGCCCCAATATAAGGCATGTCTCAGAAATGCAGAGTGCAAAGAAAAATATGCAAATACTTAATTTTACCTTGGTGCCTGCTCGCTATTCTTCAGAACCGTATGAGAGTTGAATGACCACTTTGCAGGCTAAAACAGAAAGGACATAAACATCTGTATGAGAGATTATGCAACTGGAAAAAATTAAATATGCCCTCAAAACCTCCATCAATCCTCATATATTCCAGAGGTTTCTTGCAGTGTTGTCAAAGGCGAAAGGCACTAAAAGGCACCAAGCCTGTAAAATGCTCGAGGTGCTAGGCACATGCCTAGGTGCAAAAAAATATATGTATGATATTATATTATAATATATAAATCTAAATTATATATATATATATATATATATATATATATATTAGATCAGTAGAAAATCAAAAGATAATATAAAATACCATAACAGTCATATAAAGTTACATTTTCACCCTTAAAACAAAATAAGATAATTTAAAGCAGTAACAATGTTGTCAAATGTGAAAGGTGCTAAAAGGTGCCATGCCCGAGGCATTAAGTGCTCGCGTAGGCAGCATGTCGTTGAGATTCATCACCTGAGGCTAATAAAGGTGTTGTGGCCTCGCCTATAGGGCTTAAGCGAGAGCCTAAGTGCCTTTTGACAACACTGGTTCCTTGTCAATTTGATTAAAGAAATTTCTCATTGGAACAAAATAACATGAAAAATGTGATCCACTATGAATGAAATGCTTGGCGGGCATATGACTTCTCAGCACACAAGGACTCAAAAAATGCTAAGAGGAGGGCAGTGACAAATATACTGAGGCTGTCCCAATGTACTTCTTAGAGGAAAAAAGTAAAAAATTAACTAGTGTTTTGGCAGGGAAGGAGCATGCTTCGGGTACTCATCATGGGATACTTGGTAGGCTATGACACAAATCATCAAGCATCTCCCAAGATCTCTGTAGAAAGAAGCCACCAAAACAGGGCCTAATTCCATAATCAAGAAATTTGAGAATGCAGCTGCAACAAGTCGTATGGCCAGGAGGTCAACATTTCAACTATCTGTAGGTGTTTCAGATATTTAGTAATAGTAGTATAATTCTCGCATAGAAAAGGGCTCAACTAGGAGGAAAAAGGAGGAAAGCTACGAACTTTCCCTTCAAATATATGCTTCCAGTTCTGAAAACAATCCTGATGCTCAAATTATGGTCTCAGTAAAGTCCTCTGTCTATGTGAGCAAATTAGTTCTTGTAGTTTGCTTTGTTACAGTAAGAAACTCTACAGAAAAAGGAAAAAGAAATTCTAACTTACAAGTTTCAATTGCCGAGGGTAGGGACATGTCCCAGGGGAACCATAATTGACAGCCAAGATATTAACACCTTCCTGCAACAAAAGATGAAAAATAACACCTTTCTGATTATGAAATGCACTTGTACATTGCAGAGAAAAAATATTCCCTTTTATTATGATAATTTAAGTATGTTTTTATAGCCTTGGTTTTCACAGGGCAGTAACAAGATATACATAGCATATTCCCACATACACCACAGTTACCTCATATGCTCACATCATCATGAGAGGAGAATTAGTAACTTGAAAATCCCTTGATTAGGTTTTCTTTTAAAGTACTCAAATTTCCTCAAAGACTAACTTTACCTGCTTATTTTTCACGATAGAAACTAATTTTATAAAAAGAGAGAAGGGATGAAAGTACTAAAAGGTAAACATTCTTATAACGGTGTAGCATATCTCTCTTAGAGCCTAAGAGCACCACTGGGAGAATGAAACCAAACTAAAAAAGAAATCTAATCAGAGACAGTAGCAACTAAAGAAAGGAACCAAAAGTGTCATTCTACCTTGCAAAAAAATTCATGGACAATGTTTGATGCTTAAAAACCCTAGCATTCAACTCAAGACAAACAATGAATCTCAGCCATAATAGCAAAAATGCTCAAAAAGCAGACAGCCCTACCACTTTTCTATTGAAGTAAAAGCGGCTCACTAATCATATCTCATACCATGCACACGATCATATACGCGAACCAACATATGAGAGGCATGAAACCTAAAACATTTTTTAAACAATAGCTTCAGTGAACTATTAAATTATCTCATACTCATGCAATATGATTTTGTTTGATTGAGAAATTAAATTGTTTTTAACGAACAATTTATTTTCTTAAGCTCCTTAAGATTAATTACCATTTATAAGAATCAGAAATCTACTGTTACCTGAGTTGATAGATTAGTAAGAAAGGCCGTGCCAAGTCACTAATGACGAGTAAAAATTCAATGTGTTTAATATATTGAAAAAGTAGCATGGTTTGACCTATTTAAATTGAAGCATAGTCCAATATCACATTCACTCTAGTCAGATAGGATCGTAGGTGAACTAAGGTTACTGACTCTCTGGTTCCATTTCAGTGCACAATTGGAGAGTTCATTGAATTCGAAAGCCAAGAAAAATCTAAAAATTAATGCAAATAAGATCGTGTGCAAGCACAGGTATATATTCATCAGTGAAGACTGAAAGCAAAAACAAAGGATTACAGCGTCCAACACTGACTGAGAAAGATTTAATGCATGAAAATACATATTTACTTCAAAAGAGAAACATGTCATAGAAGAAGCTCCTGAAGAGAAAAATGTTTGAGAAAGATTTAGTGTGTGTAAACCCATATTTACTTCAAATGTGAAACATGTAACAGAACAAACTCCTGAAGAGAAAAGGCAGGCATGAATCATTAATCAAGGAGCCGAAGATTACCGTGTGTATAACAAAGTGCTCATCCAAGCCATCCCGTGGAAGACATCTCTGTAGTTGAAGAATAATGAGGGTTAGAGCTATATTGAATTGGAATTTCCACATGCAATAATCATTAGACAAGAGAAACACATAAACAAAGGTGTGTAAAATATGGGGTGAGTATCATATACATAGATATATGATAATGTGGTGCCACATCTATAGCCAGCTCTGGAACCCTTCCCAAGTAGTTAAACCTAGGATTTGAAATTTTAAATTTAATGTGAAAAAAATTGATGCTAGATATGCTCAGGATTTAATTGCCAAGAATTTCACGAAGCAACATTAGATCACACAGAATTGAAAATGAGGATTCATGTAGCCTACTTTAACATTTTGAGATTTCAGCTTATATGAGGTTAGATGAATTGGTTCATTAATTGGACCTTCAGAAGCATTTAGAGTCTTGGTACACAGTGTTCCATTATGCCTTACTGACATACACCTATAGCACTGCAAAGAGGAGAATCATCTGTTTTTTATTTGAATTTTCAAACTTACAATTTCACGATACAAAAAACTTTGGTAATCTCAAGTCCAAAGCATAGGCTTTTTTCTTCATTACTACATAAGATTTGAGCTTCACTAACGAATAGCATGGATAAGCAAATAACATTTCATGAATTCAAAATCATACAAACAATCAAATATCCCCATCTAGAGAACAAATGAAATCACAAAAAAAAGGAAAGGAACGGTTTAAAGCATGCATCTAAAAACATTGCTTCGATAAAACTAATTCTTTATAACTTTGTTAAAATTCAGTCAAGGAAAAATGTCTTGCAAGCCAAACAGCACAATTTAGCGGTACTATTTCCAGCATATGATGACAAAAGGATGATAGAAACCAGATAAAACTAAGAATAGCTAACCATTAGAGAGTATTGAAGAAAGCAGTTGATGACTAAAGAAAACTCTTGGGGCTGTAGATCTCTATATCCCAAGCCAGTAGCCTTGAAAAGGTTCTAGACCCAACGCGGCAAAATGCCTTTTGCAGAACTAGACAAACATACATGAATAAAGAAGCATACACTGCTTTAATGTTATTTTCTTGTTTTTCCCTTTTATCTGACTTTTGGGGTTTTAGCGACACATATCCATTTGGTTTTACTTACATGCAAAGAGGGGAAGATGGCAAATTTGAGATTGTTCCAGAAACAAGACCCTTCAGTTTCTTTGAAGATGCGCAACCAACAGCAAAAAAAAAATTGTTTTCGAAATTAGAACTTGTGTCAAGGAAAGTATTAAAAAAGCAGTCATGGGTTTAGAGAGAGAGAGAGATACAGCTTTTGTGGGTTAGATATGAACTTAACAAAATCATGAAAAAAGGAAACTCAGGCAATAGAGGAAGATATGACTTGAAAACTCGGTACAGAGTGCGTTTGAGATGTCCAAAGGTCTAAACCCAAAGCTGTGATATCAGCAAGAACAACAACTACGGGAAAGAAAAAAGAACAACAACTAAGGGAAAGAAAAAAGAACAACAATCAAAATCAGCAAATTCAGCATGTTAGGGAGGGGAGAGAGGCAGAGACCAACAAGAGGAAAAACAAACAGTTCCGGGTAAAACCAAAGCAATGTGAAGTAATTAGAACAGAACCTTGAATTCTTTTCACATTTCCTTCCTTTTCTTTTAATGTAAGGTGAAGGCTGGTTCTAGGGCCCACAAGCCTTAAATCCAGAGATACTGGAATAGACATGACTCAGGATTTTTGTTAGAAAAGTATTTGAGAAAGACAATATAGTAACCATTAAATATAGTCCTCTGCTAAAGATTGAGGGTTTCACAATTTAATGGCATAAGCAACAATAATAGAGGATTGATTATTCATACCAGCGCTCGCCTGATATGCCTAATGATCTAGGACAGCCAGTCCATAAAAGGGGGTTTGTTATTCAAATAGAAATTAGTAATTTGAAAAAACACGAAAAGGGAGGAAATAATAAGCTAAAGTGTCAGCTCATCTTTCATATTTAAGCAAGCAATCACAAAGAGTACAAATAATTCCAATATCATCCAAAAAGCTTTAGAAAGAAGAAAAATAATAATAATTTTGGGCAACTTACAGCTCTGACAGATGATATGACAAAATCCTTTCCAGGAGGGTTCAAAACATTGGAAGGCAATCTTATCCTGTAAAACTCATCGTCTTCCAGCAATTTCTGCAAAATAAAATATAAAAGAAAAATCAAACTAACTTGCAAGGTGCGAAATAAAAAACATCAAGAATATTACAAAGATGTCGGGATTACTTGGAATTTCTGTTTCTCCACCTCCGTAAAAGAATTTCTTGAAAACCGCAGCTTTGTTAGTGTCTGCATCAGTTAAGCAATGGATTTGGGCTTCAGAATTCCCGAGATCTTGAAAATTAAATATGGAAAGAAGAAGAAGAAGAGCATACCTGAGCACCGTGACTCCACGTTTTGAGGCGCGCTGAGAAGGTAGCAGCAGGGAAGAAATCGGAGTCACCAAAGGCGTGTTCAAGGGTTATTTGGATCTTTGAGTCCGAATCTGAATCCGAATACTTCACTCGGTTGGGAGTTGATCTGGTGGGTACGACCGGATCAGGGATTGGTTCTTGAGGTTGAAGATTCCCTCCCTCGAGGCCGAACTCTTCGTCTAGTTCATCGGATTGGAATGCGTGAAGAGATGAGATTACTAGTAACAGAGCGAATACTTGTAGCAATGCCGCCTTCTCCATTTTTTTTCCTTGCTTGCTTTCGGAGAGGTAGAGAGAATTTGTTTGGTTTTGAGTTTTCACTCTTGCTTTCTAGTATTAGCTAGTTAAATTAAATAAAAACAAAAATCTAAAAGAGCTATTGGTTTCACTGTAGACCAATCACAATGATTTGTTCTTTTTATCTTTTGTTTATTAAAAATGTAATTTTAATTTATTTTTTATATTATATTTATTAAAAATTTGACTTCAATTTGATCTATTTTTTATAAAATGATTGCCATCTATAACAATGTTTTAATATTGGAATGGTGCTAAAATTTACTTGGAAAAAGATTCAATTTTATTATTTACAAAAATAAAATGAAAAAATCAAAATTAATAATAAGATAATTAGGATAGTTTTTTCTTTTAATTGTTATCATCGAGTGATATTTTGAAAAATATAATTTATAAGATTTTTATAATTTTAATTTTGGTCTTTTTAATTTGAAACTTTTACATTTTGGTTTAAAAATTTATTTTATTTATTTTTCATTCCCTCAACTTAGAAGATGAAAGAGAAAGTCACCGCTAAAAATTTAAAAGTGAAAAAATTGTTGAATGTCAATATTTATAGCCGCTAAAATATAAAAGTTGAGAAGTGAGAAAGTTGTTGCACATTAATATTTAAGCCACCATAATACGTGATGTTAGTGTTAATGAGTTGGAATTCTTGAGAGCAGTTCAATGGAATTAAGTTTTTCCTATTAAAATGATGGGAAAAGTAGATTGGGGTTATCAATTTTTTTACTATGTTATTTTTATTTTTAGAAAGATTATAAGTTATTTTATGGTTGGAAAAAAGTTTTTAAAGGCTTTTATAAAGTGGACATCGCTCGCTCCATAAAAAAATTAGCTCAGGCATGTAGGTGTAGGATTCTAACCCTAGGCACACCTAGGCTCCAAAGTACCTGGTCAGGTGCACGAGCATAAACTATCAAGCCCAGCATCTCTTAGGCTTTTATTTTTTATTAATTTTTTTATTTAATTTTTAATTAAAACTCTATCTCTTATTTTATTTTTAGATTGTTTGTGATGCGAAATTGTCCCTAAAATTGTTAATTTGAGTTTTGAAGAAAAATTTACAACTTAACTCAACAAGAACCTTACCTTGGAGAACTACAGTTATATATAATTGATTACCCCCACCCTATGCTTATAACAAGACTCGAACAAAAAGTATAAATCATAACAAAGTTAATCAATCATTCGAAGAGTTTGCAAGTTCAATCAAGAACTTAGTATGAGAATCACTTAATTACGCAAAGAGAAACAAAACTCACAACATGCGACAACATCAGAGAGACTTTCATAAATTGAAAAATAATGTTAACAATTGGTTTATATAGTAAAAAGCTAATCCTAATTAGACTTAATAGACCCAAACTTGATAAATAATTCTTAACACGTTAAAAACCTAAAATAATAAAATAAAACCTAACCTAAATAAACTTTTAAATTTTTTAGGTCCTAAAATAAACTCAAAGATAAATAAATAACAGCTTAACTAATTAAAACAAGATCAAAGTCGAATTTTATAATCTGTAGGGAGAATTGAAGCCCAACTTCAAATGAATGGTTCTCTCTCGTCTTAACTAATTATAAGGTCTATCATATATCACTGGAAATTTGTGGTTGTCTACTTTACAATGTAACCAGAATCACATCAAAATTCATTTTATAGCTCTATTTATGGCCAAAACATTAGTGAAAGGTCAAAACTAGCAGATTTGAATCTTTTTATTTCAATCTTTATGTAATCTGGATGCTCCCCTACAAGACCTTCTTGAACATTAATCAAATTAGTCAAGAATTGTTCTTTATTATTTGATATCCTCTCAAAGTCCACCTTAACCTACGTATCTTAAAGAAGTCCATTAATTGCCTCCTAATGGATCAATAGAACCTCTAATGGATATATTGGTATTGAAGTTAGGATCACATCATTCTATCTCTCCTTAAAAGAATTTGCCCCTTGAATTATCATTTACATCAAACAAAAAAAGGTCAAATACATTAAATTAGGGGTGTTCAAAAAACCGATCAATCGAGAAAATCGAAGAAAAATTAACCAAAAAAACCAAATCGAGATAAAAAACCGATTAAACCAATTTTAAAAACCATAAAATCTAACCGGTTCGGTTTGGTTTTAGTTTTACATATAAAACTGGTAAACTGAACCAGTCAAACCCAAAAAATGGTATAAATTACCTTAACCCTAACCTAACCCCCCTCATAAAAAGTCGCCGCATACTTTTCTCATTCTTTATTTTCCTTTCATTTGCTCTACGCCTCATCTCCTTCTCATTCTTTCCTTTCCTATTGTGGATCCTCTAACCCAAAGTTCTCACGACTTGTTCTGCTTTCTAAATCTCATCGATTTTTCTGACTCCATTAGTTCATGCAGGCAAACAATGGTTAGGTGTTTGGAAGAAGATTAACATTACGGTTTGTTAGTTGAGTTTTATGGTAGTGTAATGGCTTGGTTATTGTGTTGGTATTATGGTAGTGAGAAGGAGAAAAAAGGGAGGTTGTCACAAATTTTTTAGAAGAAAAAGCTCAGCATAAGTTCTTTTAAGGGTCTGGGAATGATAGGTTTGTGGCTAATGTTGAGAGAGGTGTCATTGTTGGAGGAGAAATTATACATGCAATGGTCTGCTTTGGTTTTAACAGCGAGGGATAACAATCCATGAATCTGGAAAGGGGTTTGTTTGGAGTTGTAGACAAGTGGTTCTGGTGTTAATAAGAGAGTCAGTAGATGAAGAGTTAATTTGTTTCTTGTTTTCTAGTTAAGAAGGGCTTTTGAAGCTCTTGTAAAAATGACAATCCAGCTTCTGATTTCTTAAAAAGAAAATGATGAAGTTGATCCTTGTTTTAGATGCAACGAACATTAATGATTTGTTTAAATATGCATGTCTTTCGTATGATTAGGTTTATCAGTTTTATTTAAAAAACTCGAGCCAAATCAATCCAAACCGATTTGGTTTGAACCGGATTTCAATCCGATTTGGTCTCTATTTTTCAAAATTAATCTAATTCGGTTTGGTTGGTTTTTTGAGTTCAAACCGAACCGAACCAAACCATGAACACCCCTACATTAAATATAGAACTAATACCATATCTACTTGGTAATTCCACTTTATAGACACTATCATTGATCTTCTCAATGATTTGGAATGATCTGTCTCCTGTCGGCATCAGTTTAAATCTTCATTAAACTGGAAATCTTTCTTTCTTCATATGCACTCAAACTCAATCTCCCGATTCAAATACCAATTTTCCCTTCTCTTATTGGCTTTAAATACATATTACCCGTTCATCTTTTCAATATGTTTTCGTAACTTGGTATGCAAATTTTTGATAATCTGTACTTTTATATTCCTATCAAAACTAACTCTATCATCAACAGGTAAAGGTAATATGTTTGGCTATTTGTTTGTGCATGACAAGTAGTAAAAATTAATAATTTAATTCCTAATTTACCCCACAAAACTTTTTAAATATAGCTTAGAAACTTAACATTTCTATCAGACATAATGCTAATTGGAACACCATGTAACCGAACTATTTCCCTAAAGAAAAGATCTATTATATTTGTTGCATCATCGATTTTATGACATGGTATGAAATGCACCATCTTAGAAAAACCTATTTACAATAATAAATATTGAATCTCTACCCTTTTTAGACCTAGGTAACCCTAAAACAAAATCCATTGATATATCAACCGAAGTTTCCTTAGGTACTAGTAAAGGTATATGCAAATCATGAGGCATGACTTTAAACTTGACTTGTTTATATGTTATAACCATCATATATTCTTTGAACATTTATTTTTATGTTAGGCTGGTAAAAATACTTATGTAACATATCAAAAGTCCTAGTTACCTCAAAATATCCCATTAAATTGTCATGAACTTCCCTCATAAGCAATCCACGTAACGAACATTTTGACACACACGATATCTTATATTTAAATAAAAATTTATCATACCTAAAATACTTATCAAATGTCGAGTGCTCACATTGTCCATACACTCGACCAAAGTCATCATTATCCATATATAATTCTTTCACATGTTTAAATCCCAAAAGTCTAGTGTTCAATGTACTAAAAAGAACATGCATTCGAGACAATGCATTTGTAATGATGTTTCCTTTATCTTGCTTGTACTTGATGAAAGGGGTGATCATTTTCGATTCGGTTTGATTTTTACATATTAAAACAACCAAACTAAAATTTTGTAAAATACAAAAACTAAAATCGAAACCAATTCAAACTGACCAGTTTCAATTTGGTTATTTTATATTAAAAATTGAAACCCAACCGACCGATTTTGGTTCATTTTGGTTTCAGTTCGGTTCAGTTATTTTATATTAAAAAAAATTATATTGTTTTTTAGATTTTTTTGGACTTTCTAATGGGCTTGGTTTCGGTTTGGTTTTTTTGGTTAGGTTTTTTATTTTTTTTGTTCGGTTTGGTTCGTTTTTTGGTTTTAGGCTTATGAAATCGAGATGAACCAAACTGAATATTTTTTTAAATATTCTAATTAGTTTAGTCATTTTTTTCATGGTTCTCTGTTTTATGTTTTTTTTCTCAGTTTAATCGATTTTTTAATTTTTTTGCTCACCCTTACTTGATGATATACAAGAACATCTTAATGAACTAAATCCATTTGGCATGTCGCCTATTCAACTTACATTGGCTTTTTAAATGTTTAAATATTGATGGTTTGTATGTATCACAAACTTCCTAAGCCAAACATAATGTTGTCAAGTCTCAAAAGTCTTCCACCAATACATACAACTCTTTATCATATGTTGGATAATTAAGAGTTGCTCTATTAAACTGTTCACTAAAATAGGTCATGGGTTGTTTTTCCTATATTAAAATTGTTCTAATATCTATACCTAAGACATCACACTTAATCTCAAGAGATTTTAAAATGTTAAGTAAAGTAAGCAATAAGATCGAAATCAACCTTTCTTTTAACAAGTTAAAGCCTTTTCTTGATCACCATCTCATTTAAATCCTATAATTTTATTTACAATTTTAGTCAATGGTACAATTAGAGTACTAAATTTTTTGACAAATCTTCTATAAAAAAACTTCTTACCTCACTTACTATCTTAGGTGTAAACCATTCTTGAATATTTTTGATCTTTGCTTCATCCATCTCAATCCTTTTTCATTAACAACATAACTTAAGAACACAGTTATTTCCATGCAAAAATCATACTTCTTTATATTAACATATAATATGTATTTCAAAAACTTGTTTTAATTGATTAATATGTTAATTCAATCATTTGATATAAATTAAGATACCATTAAAATAGACAATAACAACTTTTTCAATAAAATATCTTAACACATGATTCACTAATCTCATAAATATACTAGGAACATTACTCAAACCAAAAGGCATTACTAACCATTCATATAATCCATATCTATTTTTGAATGTTTTCTTCCATTTATCATCTTTTTTCATTCTAATTTAATGATAACCATCTTTCAAATTAATTTTAGAAAACATTGAAAAACCATGCAACTTATCAAACATATCATTTAATCTAGGGATATGATATCTATACTTTACTATAATGTTGTTAATGGCTATGCAATTAACGCATATAAGCCAAGTATTGTCTTTTTTAGGCACAATTAACATTGGAAATGCACCCTTCCAACATCAACTCTTCTACAAGCTCTTTAGTCTCGTCGAGATTACTTCTATAGACTGGCCAATTTGGAATTGATGCTCCCTACATAAAACCAATTTATGTTTAATCTCTTGAATTGCTGACAAACCATTAAGGATCTTTTCAGGAAAGATATCCTAAAATTCCCACAAAAGAACTTTAGCAACATTAGGACACAAGAATTTAAATCATCATAATTAAAATACATCTTCTTATACAAGAGTAAAATCATAGGCATATTGAAATGATAAGCATGAGTAAGGTCACTTTGTTTTGTATAAAAATTAAGGTGTTTCCCTAATTTTTCTACACACTCTTTTTTCTTATCCTTACTTTCTTCTCTCAACTCATTTTATCTCCACTCTCGGTCTTCCCCGTGTTTTTTTTTTGCTGAAATCTTCAAACCTATTTCTAATCTGAAACTTCCACCTAATTGTTTCACACTCACAGCTCACCTTAATTTCACTTGGCCTCACATCTTCACTATTATTTTTTATAAATTCTTGTTTGGTTTCCTCGAAGTTTTAATTGATCCGCATACCCTTGCCTTAGTGATAATGGAGCAAATGTGTAAATCTTTATATCTTTCTACATAATATAAATATTTATGAACCCATTATTATTGGCCTTCTTATCAAACTGTCAAGGTCTTCTCAACAATAAACGTGTAGCATGTATAAGAACAACATCATATCTAACATCATTCTTAAATTTTTCCTACTATAAATGAAACCAAAGCCTACTCAGTCACCCTAACTTATTCACATTCATTTAACCACTAAAGCTTATATGGCTTAGCATACTTGGATGTATTTAGGTTCAATTTTCTAACCAAAGTTGAGATAACAACATTTGTACAACTACTATTATCAATTATCATACTACATATCTTATTATCAATATACCACCTAGTATAAAAGATATTCTTTCTTTGTTGCTCTATATCCTCTTCACAAACCTGAACACTCAAAGATTTCCTTATAACTAAGGATTCTCCTTACATAACATACCCCACATCATTACAATCATCAAGCTTTGACATCCCCTCTAAATCCTCCTCGCTAGCCGATTCCACCTCATTATCATCTTTTATAACCATAACTATTTTATTTGGACATTCATGTGTATAATGTCGAAGCCCTTAATGTGAAAAATATTTGATCTTTTGTTTGTGCTTTGGTTGAGCAATGCATTCTTTTTTTTCCTCTAAAGCCACAACTTGCTTCCTAATAAAGAAAGGTTTGGTTACTTTAAGTGTAGTTATTGGTTTCACATATGCATTACCTTCTCTCCAAAAATTTGACTTTCAACCCAAAAAGAAACCTAAATATCCACTAGGTTTTGAACTGCCCTTTCTCTTCAACTGTTTCTCTATTTTTACAGCTAGGTGTGTCATATCCTTAATCCTTATATAATGCTACAATTCCACCACATTAGCAATATCTTTATTTAATCCATTCAAAAACCTAGCCATGTAGCTTCTATATCCTTAGAAATATTAACTTTAATCATAGTTACTTTCATATTCTTAAAGTACTAATCCACACTCCTCGAACCATGAGATATGGTTTGTAGTTTATTACAGATATCCATATAATAGTGAGTAGGTACAAACCTTTTTCTTATAATTGTCTTCATCTCCTTCCAAATTTATAATGGTCTTTCTCCATTACATCTTCTACTTATAACAATTTGATCTCACCAACTAATTGCATAATTAGTGAATTCAATCATAGCTAATTTAACCTCTCTTTTTCTATGACAATTAAACACAAACACCATTTTTTTTTCTCAATCCAAGTGAGCCTTCAAATTACTCTTTCCCTGAAACACTAGGATTTTAAGTTTAATACCACCCAAATTATTATATAAATCATCATGCTACTTAGAAATCCTACCCTAGCTAAATATATTAGTTGGTCGTAACCTACCTCCCATTCTCTTTCTCGGCTGTGACTCATACATAAGACTTTGTTGCATTTAAAATTTTCTACTATAATAAACTACATCATCATTCTCCTTTTTTTTTTAGAATTATCGCCCATACTCTCATCATTCATTGTAGATCTAATGGTAGGTATTTTAACTTCCTTTTTTCTTATGACTAGGAACTCTTTGTCTACTAATCATCTCATCAAACTTACTCATTAATACCTCCATAATAGCTTTCATGCTATCATGTCTTTCCTCCACAGTTCTCATTTTTTTTTGATGTTTTTTGAAAATATTGTTTACACCTGAAATAAAAGTTAGTAGCAAGGAAATTTTTTGTTACACAAAACTCACGTGCTTTACACTCATAATAAAACTCACTCCTCTTATATTTCATATATTTTATTAGGCTTTTCTCTCTAATAATCTTACTACGTCTTTTACCATTATATTCTTATACTTTGGTTCATAAAAATAACTCATCAACTTATTGAACAATTAACCAAACTATGAAATGATTTATTTTATGTTTAAAGACTAAATAATCAACAATTATTCAAACTTTTTAAAATGAAACTTGAGGATAAAATTACGAGTAGCAATATAAATTTGTGCAAATATAATGATGAAAACAAAGACACAAAATAAAAGCAAGAATTATTTTATGAAACAACAGAAACTATGAACTTAAAGAAAATTAATAAAACAATGCAAGAAATTAAGAAACTAAAGAAATTGATGCAAGATAATTCTATTCTACCCAAATTTACAAGAAATCAATCAAGATCACCAAGACTTCCCAAGACAAGTTTCAGTTAAACCCTAGTTCATGCAAGATCCAAGATTTTTGAATTTCTTCCCTAAGAATCCTTTCAAGATTGCAATTTTGATTATTCTTTATTTTTTTTATTTCTTTTTATATGTGTGCCAAATTTCTCAAGTCACAAAGATAAACATACTTTTTTTATTATTATTTTGTATGCAATGTTTTGGCAACTTTAAGACTTTTCCTATCAAAACCGACTTTTTTCTTCCTATTTTATATATTAACTAAAACCCGGAGAGAAAGAAACCAAGCAAAACAAGAAAATAAACCCTAGAAATGAAAAAAATCTAAAGAAAGCCTTAGATATGGCAAGACCTAAAGATAACCCTAGAATTACTTGTAACAATGAAAATTAAAGAGATATAACCTAAAATTAGTCATGCTCTAATACCAAATTGATGCAGAATTATCCTTTAGATTGCTAATTCGAGGTTTAAAGAAAAAGTTTGCAACTTGACCAAAAAAAAAACTTTGACTTGGAGAACCAAAGTTATATACAATCGATCACTCACACCTTACGCCTATAACAAGACATGAATGAAAAGTATAAATCATAACAAAGTTGATCAATCATTCAAAGAGTTTGTAAGTTCAATCAAGAACTTAGAATAAGAGTTACTCAACCACATAAAGAGAAACAAAGTAAACAATATGCGGAAACTTTAGAGAAAAATTCATAAACTAAAAAATAATATTAAAAATTGGTTTACATAGTAGAAAGTCAAGCCTAATTTGACTTAATAGACCAAAACTTGATAAATAGACCTTAAAATATTAAAAGCCTAAAATAAATAAAATAGTAAAATAAACCTAACCCAAATAAAACCTTAAATGCCGCAGGCCTTGAAATAAACTAAAAGATAAATAAATAATAGCCCAATTAATTAAAACAAGACCAAAGCCGAATAATCTGCTAGAAAAATAGAAGCACAACATTAAATGAATGGTTATCTCATTGTCTTGATGAATTAAAAGGCTTAATATATATATATATATATATATATATATCACTGGAAACATGGAGATGTCTACTTTCCAATGCAACTGAAATCGCATCAAAATTCATTCTGTAGCTCCAGTTATAGCCAAAACAGTAGTGAAAGGTTAAAACTGTCATATTTAAATCTTCTTATTCCAGTATTTCTATAATGTCTAAATGCTCCCCGACAAGCCTTTCTTAAATTTAAATCAAATTAATCAAGACTTTTTCTTTATTCTTTGATATCCTCTCGAAGTCCACCTTAGCCTATGTATATTGAAAAAAGTCCGTTAAATGCTTCCTTGAATCTCTTTGCTCTAAGTCTTGTGACTGGACCCAATGAAACTTCTAATGGATCTCTTGGTATTAAAGCGATGATCACATCAGTTTGGTCCACCCTTTTTAAATATTTTTTTGTTTTTTCTATAATTGTTTTGTATTTTTATAATATTATAAAGAGATTACTGTAATTTATCTTTTTTTCCTTTCATATTCTATTGAAATAAACTATATTTTCATTATATATATATAAATAAAAACCATTTGTTCTTAGTAAGACAAAATAATATATAAGATAAAATATATAAATTAAAAAGAAACGGTAGAGTCAAATATTTGCATATTCATATGTATTATGATTTTAGGAGAATGATTAGCTTTTTATTTTTGTTCTTAATTTGAATTAACAACTATTTCTCGGTCTATCACTTCATATATTTTTTAAATTTATTTTATTAAGTATAAATATTATCTTTGTGTTTTTTAATTAAAAAAATCATAATATGTATTCATAGCATTGTCACGTATGCTTAGCCTACTTTGTTTGGGCTAGAAACTAGCTATGAGTTCTTTTTTTAATTTTAATTTTAAAATTTTTAATTAAAATAAGTAAAATTATTCATAGGATATTAATTTTAATTTACATTATAAAAACATTACATTAATCACAAAGCAGGTTTTGATGAAAAATACATTTTGGTTCCATAATTTTATTTGTTATCTTGGATATGTATGCCCTTTTAATAATTAATGATTAGTTTAAAAAATATATTCCACAATTGTTTTCACAGCAGTGTGCGAGTAGTATATTATTTTTTTCTGTTCTAATATATTTGTGTCAAAAATATCAAAACATAAGTTTTTTGTTTTTCACTTAAACTTTCTTTTATTGTTATGATAAATTATTATTTAAAAACAATTATTCTTGTCGCACACAAAATGAAAAATAGAACTTCAGATATTAAAAGGAAAAATGAAAAATGGAGTTGCTCCTTTAAAGAGACTAAGAATCATAAAACATGCATTGTTTATAGAGATTTGCGTAAATGACTGATTATGCTTAAGAAAATATAGAAATCAACCTTATCGCATCCTTTTAAATGAAATGTTGCATTTTCTATGTGTTTTCTTCTAAATTTATTTTACAACATTTACTATCTAAATTATTTTTCTAGTTTATTTGTGAGTCATTTATTATTGGTGAATTTTCATTTAGTTTGTGTTGGGTTTTAAATAAAGAGTCTCGTAACTTGATGATTTTTTTAGTATTAAATTTTATTTTTTATATTTCTTGACTTTTTTTTATTATCATTATTATTTACAAAGCAAAAAAGTTAAAGAATATGATGTTCGTTCCATGTCAATCCTAATTCGGAAGAGACTCATGAATTTATTATTGATGTTGTTTTTTTATTTTTAAAACATTGCTCTAGGTCTACGCCAATACCTAAAACCAAGAGACATGTCGACTTAGTAGTAAAAATTTAAGTTTTCAAAACATGACATTAGTTTGATGAAAAATGTGTCAACTCATTATTAAACTTCTTTTAAGGTTAAAAATGTCACGCCAGGCCTATGATGGTCTGTTAAAGCTAGGAGAAACATTAACCTAACTATTAAAGTCCAAGTTTAATTAAAAAATTGACTCTAACTCGATGAAAACTCGTCGATATTTTTTTGAAACCTTTTAAAAAACAAATATTGACACACATATACATATGAAAAAAGACAAAAACATAATTTTTTTTAAATAAAGATAATGTTAACATGAAGTGAATAAAATTAAATATAAAATACAAATAAAATAAAATAAAAATGCATGAGTGAATAATAACCATGCATGAATAGTAATATGTGCATTATTTTGTGTTTTGAATAGTAAACCATGCATAAATCTACTGGAAAAAAAAGAGAAAGAAGAAGGATTTGATTCACCTTAAGGTTGTTTATAGATGATGGAAGAGCTTTTGTGATGGCAGAGATGATGGCATGTTAGTGGTATGGTTTTCGATATACTTTGGGTCCCTTTTTATCTTTTTTTTCCCCTCATTTTCTCTCTTTTTTTCCCCTCATTTTCTCTCTTTTTTTTTCTTCTCATTTTCCCCTCTTTTCCCTTCTAGTACCTTTTGGTTCAAAACACCTCTATTTCTAGCTTAAAACTCTCTTTTTTTTCTGGGGTTTTCTTAGTTAACTCTTATTCTTTCACCTCTCCTACATTTTGGCTCAATCTACCCTCACTTATCTCAATTCAAACTCTTTTTTTCTTCTTTCCCCCTCTTAAACTTGGCATTTTCTCTCTATCTTGGCTCTCATCATTTTTTTCTTTCCCCCCTATATTTATAGGCAAGTATGAAACTTCTAGAACTTTTTCTGAATGATTATGACCATTAGTTTCCTGAGTTAATCTTAATCATCCACTATGGTTATACCCCTTTGGTGAAACATGCTTTTGATGGTCTTTTTGCAACAATTTTCAATGGTTTTAGAGGGTCAGAGCATGCAATTTTTTAATTGAAAATGGAGTATACATGCAATGGAGGAGAATGACATGTTGTTTGGTGTTTATAAGAAGCAGGGAAAGAGAAAGTGTAGCCAAAGCGAGGCAAAAACAATGGGAAAAACAAAGAAATAAAGCAAAAGTTACAGACATGTTCGTTAGAGAAGAAGCGACTATTTTGTGTCTATTCTTAAAATGACGCCATATTAGGCTTTTCTAAGTGAAATGCACTATTTCACTTAAGATTTTATTTTTATCTTTCTTAATACGTTATTTTTTCTAAAAAAGAGAGTTTTTTTTTTATTTTTAAATAAGTCTTTCAAGTTTGCCATTTTTAATTCTAGTTCTTGGTGATCCAATTCTTTTATTTTCAGCCAATTTCAACCTCTTTCTCAATATTTCTTTCATTTTCATCTCCAAATGCGTTAAAATAGTCCCTCAATATTGGTATATTTTTCAAATCAGTCTTTAGTTTTTTAATTTTTATTTTTTAGCTAGTTTCAACCATTTGGTCTAAATTTCTTAACAATCTTCATCCATAATTGTATTTTTCTAATTATCTTTTCTAATTAATTTTTTTGAAATATCTCTTTTTGATTGAAATATTTTTGTTTATCTTTTTGGTTGAAATATATATTTTTTGAGAAGGGTCAAAAATTGAATTTTAACAATTGTGATAAAAAGATGCTGTAAAAGGGTTCACATTAATAAGATAAAGAGAATTTTAATTAAAGAGATGCATTTCTTATCATTATTTTAGATCATTAGATTTTTTTGATATTTATTCTAATTACTTTTTGTTTTTATCGAATAAACATGTCTTGAAAAGTTTTTTTTTTAAAATTATGATAAGGAATGGAGGAATTGTAATATAAAATAATTTTATTTTGATGGATTTAATTTAGTGCTATTCTTACAAAAAAAAAAAACAAAAGTTTTGATGTATAGTTTGAACAAATAATTTGAAGTGCTCCTTCTGACACGAGAAGAGATATCTTAATCTACATCTATCTTTTATTTTTTTTTTTACTCGATATTTGGTTAGCATCATCAATGTTTTTCTGATATTTATTGATGCATATAATTTTTGATTAATTTTATTAAACACACGCATCAGGTTTTCAATTTACAAATAAAATTTTTTTAGATGCATGAAAACACATTATCAATGTTTGCATATTTATTTATATTACAATTTGTTTTTTGATATGATCCACGCGAGTCAACTAACTAGTGCTCATCTTATATCGAGAGGGTATGTTTAAAATTTATTTTTATTTATTTTATGACAAATAAAATAAATATTTGTAAAAAATTAAATAATTTACATTTTAAAGAAAAAAAATATTTTTTCAATTGAAATTCTCTTTCTTTCATATATATATATATATATTGGTATTAACAAAAATATGTGTTATATATATTAACAACATGGTGATTTGAATAACAACTTAAGGTAATTAAAATAAATATTTATAAGAATTCAAACAATTTTAATTCATGTGAAAAAGATTTATTTGGCCAAAACTCTCATTTCTCTTTTTTTTATTTATGTATTTCTTTTTATTTTTACACAAACATATCTTTTTTTATTAACAATTTGGTTTCTTAAATAAAAATTTATCATAATTTTAAAAGTAAATTTTAATAAAAAATAATATCTTGATAATTTTTGCAACTATACAAAAACAATAAAAAAATAACTAATTTGAGAAGATTATATAAAAATTTATGATAAAAAATAACAAATATATTTTATTTCCATTGAATATTATTGAGTATTTATTTTAAAAAGACATTGCATATTTGGTTTGTATTTATTTATTTATAAAATAATCATTAATATTATCATGATGTAATCTTATTTGAAAAACACATCTAATAATTTTTAAAATATTATTGTAATTATTTTATATGAAGAATATTTTATTTTAAATTATAAAAAAATAAATAAAAAAGTGAAAGACTAAGAGAATCAAGCCCACCCTAGGAGTCGACCTAGGTCAATACAATTTTGTTTTTAAAATAATATTCATAATGTAATTATTTTTTTATGTTAAAAATTAATTTAAAATCCTACTATCTATCTATAGTATATTACAAGCAAATTGCTCTTCTATTTTTATTTAACAGTAACAGGTCATTTACAATTTATCAATTTATATATTTTTAATTTATTTCATCAAGTGTAACTAGCTTCTTTGTATTTTTCGCTTTAAAAAATTATGATATAATAAAACATGTCTATTATAATATTAACACATTCTTCTTAAAATTTAGCCTAAAATTTTATCCTCAGTGAAGAGCTGGTTTTAAAGCTAGTAAATATATATAGGCAGTGGTAACAGTTATTTTATAAAATATTTTTTATTTTAAAATATATTAAAATAATATATTTTTAAATTTTTTTAATATTAAATATCAAAACAATTTAAAAATAATTTTAAAAAAAATTCTTAAAAGCACATTTTGAACCAAGAACAAATATACCTAGGGCATTTAGAAATGTGCAACGATTGCTTTTTAAAGTATTTTTTCTCAGAAATATATTAAAATAATATTTTTTTATTTTAAAAAATTATTTTTAACATCAATAAATAGAATGATTTATAAACATAAAAAATAAATTAATTTAAAATAAAAAAATATTAAAAATATTTTTAAAATATAAAAATAAACAGGTCTGTAAGACCAGATCGGCCTTGGCTGGTTGGTCCAATGACCTACGATATCAACCGGTTCATAATTTGGCTGGGTTCAAACGCTGCACGTCACAAACCAACAAGTCACATACGAGGCTGGTCATGTAAATAAATACCTCAGACGACGAGGGCATATAGTCTAGAGACAAAATCACATAATCTACCAAAAAGCAGCAGCAGTAATTTAACCAAGGATAGATAAGTAAGAAATCAAACCCAAGCCCTAGAGGTCCCGAGTCTCTCCCTCGATCTCAACAAACACAGGGAGAGAAGAAGCAGTGCTTGCTGCTTTGTTTGTTTGTCTGTCTCAGTGGAGATTGGAGAAACCAGAGATGGATGCGATGAGGAAACAGCTGGATGTGCTCATGGGAGCAAATCGAAACGGCGACGTAAGAGAGGTCAATCGCAAGTACTACGATCGTGATGTTTGTCGCTTGTACTTGGTTGGCCTTTGCCCTCACGAGCTTTTCCAACTAACGGTATTATATTTTTGTTTTTCACTTCTATTTATTCTTTCCTATTTTCCTTTTCTTAGATTTCTAAAACCCTAACATAGCATCTCTCTCTTTTTTTTTTTTTTTTTTTTTTTTAATAAAATGTATATGGGACCATGCCCGAAAGACCAAT